>ERZ791875.2166-NODE-2166-length-11044-cov-2.858495_pt1 | contig 11044 bp, 8 predicted proteins | sample MGYA00510278_ERZ791875 | MGnify/ENA primary metagenome ERZ791875 (study PRJEB30046, sample SAMN00792078) | human gut metagenome | study: EMG produced TPA metagenomics assembly of the A metagenome-wide association study of gut microbiota in type 2...
AGGGACATATCGCTTATACCGTTCCTTCCTTGGAAGAAGAGCTGAAAGGTAAAAAGGTCATCTTTGGTCCGGCTGTATGTGACGAACATCTTACGATCGCTTTCATCGAAGAAGAAGGCATTGCTATTGAAATCATGGAGATTAAATAATAATATAAATAACTTAAATAGGAGGAAAATACCATGTCAGACATTAAGACAAAATTCATAAATGATCCTGAACAGATAACACCCGAATTGTTGGAAGGCTATGTATTGGCATATCCCGACCAGGTTAAATTGGGAGGTGAAAACATCGTAGTACGCGCGAATCCGAAGAGTGAAGATAAGGTTGCTATCGTTACTTTGGGCGGTTCCGGCCATGAACCTGCATTGAGCGGATTCGTTGGCGAAGGGATGCTGGACTGTTCCGTAGTCGGTGACGTGTTTGCCGCTCCCGGTGCACAGCGTTTGTTTCAGGCTTTGCAACTGATGAAACGCGAAGCTGGTATCCTGTTAGTTGTTCTGAACCATTCGGGCGACGTAATGAGTGCAAACATGGCTTGCCAGTTGGCAGAACGTGTAGGCATCAAGGTGAAGCAAGTGCTGACTCATGATGATATCAGTGCCGGTATCGGTGCAAACATAGACGACCGCCGCGGTCTGGCCGGATGTGTGCCATTGTACAAGATACTGGGTGCTGCCGCCGAAGAAGGCAAATCACTGGATGAGCTGGCTGAAATAGCAGAACGTTATAATAAAAATGTAGCAACTCTGGCTGTCGCTATGCGCTCTTGTACACATCCGCAGAATGGTGGTACGATCACTGACCTGCCTGCCGGTATTATGGAGATCGGTATGGGACAGCATGGTGAAGGCGGCGGCGGACAGAAACCGTTGGTATCAGCTGACGATACGGCTGCTGAAATGGTGGACCTGCTCTGCCAGCAGCTTCAGCCGAAGGCCGGCGATAAGATGATGCTTATCATCAACGGTGTAGGAGCTACTACACACATGGAACTGAACATTATCTTCCGTAAAGCCTACAAGGAATTGGAAGCCCGTGGCTTCCAGGTTGTCGTGAGCCGCATCCAGGAAATCCTGACTGTACAGGAACAGACCGGTTTCCAGATGATCATGGCTATCCTCGACGAAGACCATATCGACTATCTGAAGAATAAACGTGCTGATGCACCTTACTGGACAACAATCGGTAAATAAACGAGATATGAAACAATTGACTATCGAGAACTTCAAGGCGATGCTGGACACCGCCTTGAAGAACATCAAAGAACGCGAAGACGAATTCTCTAAACTGGACGCCGTTATCGGTGATGGCGACCACGGACAGGCAACGGCCATGTCCGCCATCGTTGCTACGGCTCAGAAAGGAACAGAGTTTAAATCCATGCTGAACGATATGGGTTTTGACGTCATGTTGCAGGTGAGCGGCTCTACCAGCACCCTGCTGGGTGCCTTTTTCTTAGGTATGAGTGACCATGCTGCCGGAACGGAGCTGGATGCAGCCGGAGTGAAAGCGATGTTTGCCGGTGGCCTTGCCAACGTGCAGAAACAGACAAAAGCTCAGAAAGGAGACAAGACCATGATGGACGCACTGATCCCTGCTGTGGATGCTATTCAGGCATGCTCTTCCGACGACATCAAAGAAATACTGGAAGCCGGAGCAAAAGCTGCTCTTGCCGGTGCTGCTTCGACTGTCGATATGAAAGCTAACTTCGGTCGTGCCCGTAACTACGGTGAGCGTTCCATCGGTTATGCCGACAGTGGCGCTACTTCCTGGAGCTGTATGTTTGCTTCATTCGCCCAGGCATTATAACACACTTCTCATAGGGACGGTTCGTGAACCGCCCTTCGTCTGATTTAATTAACTGTATAACAAATAAAGAAAGGAATAACACTATGCCAGATATGGATGGTTTCAGAGAAGCAAACAACTATGGTTTCGGACAGACTTCTCAATTTGATAATTTTCATGTAAAAGGTGCGTCTAACTTACCCTGGGGGATGAAAGACCGTCTTTCCCGTATCTTCAACCCGAAAACAGGTCGTGCCGTTATGTTGGCATTCGACCATGGATTTATTATGGGACCGACCTCCGGTTTGGAACGTATCGACCTGAACATCGTTCCTCTCGTACAGTATGCCGATTGTATCATGTGTACACGCGGTATCCTGCAAACTTCGATCCCTGCTAATATCAATAAACCTGTCTGCTTGCGCTCGGATGCCGGCTCGACAATTCTTACGGAACTGAACCGTAACGTTCTGATCGACATCGAAGATGCAATCCGCTGCAATGCATCCGCATTGGCAGTCATGTTCTCTGCCGGTGACGGCGACCAGGAAGCGATAACGGCTGCCAATCTGGTTGAAGCCGTGGACATGGGTAACCGCTACGGTATTCCTGTGATGGGCGTTACGGCTGTCGGCAAACAAATGGCACGCGACTCCCGTTATTTCGCACTGGCTTCCCGCGTATGTGCTGAAAACGGAGCTTCTATCGTGAAGACTTACTATTGCGACGGTTTTGAAAAGGTTGCTGCTTCCTGTCCGGTTCCCGTAGTGATTGCCGGCGGTAAGAAACTCCCTGAGAAAGAAGCGCTCGAACTCTGCTATAACGCCGTTAACGATGGTGCTGCCGGTGTCGATATGGGACGTAATGTCTTCCAGAGCGAAAGCCCTGCTGCCATGATCCAGGCTGTACATGCTGTTGTACACGAAGGTTTGACGCCGGAACAAGGCTTTGAAATGTTCAAGGATTTGTCAAAATAATAAGCCATGCGTAGATTATTTACATATCTCTGTTCTGCATTGTTACTGGTGACTGCCACTTCCTGCGAGAAGAAAACAGAGAAATTACTGTTAGGCGGCTCCGGCTGGAACAAGATCGTGATCATCGATAAGAATACCAAGCAGGTGGAATGGGAGCATCCTCTTGAAAAAGGATGGGAATGTAATTCCGCTGTTGCCACTCCGGATGGTAACATCCTCTTTGCCTATGCCAGAGGAGCGAAGCTGATCGATCGCAATCACCAGGAGATCTGGAATATTGCAGCTCCGGATACTTGCGAGATGCAGACTGCCCGCGTATTGCCCGACGGCAACTATTTGTTAGGTTGGGTAGGCCATCCGGCTGTAATCATGGAAGTAAGCCCGAAAGGCGATATCCTGTCGCGTACCGAGTACGAAACAGGTATCGAACATCCGCACGCCCAGTTCCGCCAGCTGAACAAGAACGAACGTGGCAACTATCTGATGCCTCTCTTTGCTACTTCACAGGTTCGCGAGATATCTCCGGCTGGTGAAGTCGTGAAGATTACAACGCTTGAAGGAACTCCTTTTACTACGTTAGCTTTGGCTAACGGTAACTATTGGGTTGCCTGTGGCGATGGTCATTCTCTGATGGAAGTGAATCTCGATAACGGCCAGGTAGCCCGTCGTTTCGGCGAGAACGATATTAAAGGCGCTCGTCTCTTCTTTGTTGCCGGTCTGCTTCCCGCAAAGGATGGCGGTCTGTATGTCTGCAACTGGCAGGGCCACGACAAGAATGCCGTAGAGGCCAACAGCCCGCAAGTATTTGAGATCAACGAGAAAGGCGAAATACTTTGGAGCCTGAATGATAATGAAAAGTTCGGTATGATTTCTACAATCAGTGCGATCGAATAATCGCGATACTGTATAATCTTCCTACCCTATAGCCTTTTGCAAGACAGGTTATAGGGTATTTTTTTTTCATAAAAGGTTGTATATAGGTTTTATTTATCGGCCCATAGATAAAACTTATCCCTGTTCTGCGTAGCGCTTGATTTTTCTATGCTACCTTTGTGCTTAACAAATCTAAATAAACCAATATTTATGCTTAACACTATTCTTAGTAAGAGGACGGCATTACCTGTAGGGCTGCTTGCACTGGCTCTGGTATTGCCTTCGTGTGGTTCTTCCGAATACAAGAAGTATGCGGATAACCAGGCAAAACAGGTTGCTTCCATTCTTCGGGAGAACGGATGCATGGAATGTCACTCGGCTACGGCACCGCTTCCTTTCTATGGCAAACTTCCCCTGATCGGCCCGACGGTAAAGGCTGATATGCGGGAGGGTACACGCTATCTGGATCTGACGGCTATGCTGGATGCGCTCGACAATGGCAAACTCGTTTCCGAATCCGACCTGGCAAAGGTGGAGGATGCCGCTCTTTCCGGCTCCATGCCTCCCGCCAAGTATTCCCATATGCCGATGCATTGGGGTACTACGCTCGACAGCAGTGAAAAGGCTGTACTGCTCTCATGGGCTAAAGATGTACGTAAAAAGAATTACTCGACACCGACTGTCGCCGAAGAATTTGCTAACGAACCAGTACAGCCACTGCCTGTATCGATTCCGACCGATCCGGCAAAGGTGGCGTTGGGCTTCGATCTCTATCACGACACACGCCTTTCGGGTGATAATACGATTTCTTGTGCAACCTGTCACGGACTGGCTACCGCAGGTGTGGACCGTAAACAATATTCCGAAGGTATCGACGGGCAGTTCGGTGGAGTGAATGCTCCGACGGTCTATAACTCAGCTCTGAATATTCTCCAGTTCTGGGACGGACGTGCTGCCGACCTGAAAGAACAGGCTGCCGGTCCTCCTCTGAATCCGGTGGAAATGGGTAGCCTTTCGTTCGACGATATCTCGGCTAAGCTGGCTGAAGATAAAGAGTTGAGCAAACGTTTTCTGGAAGTCTATCCGGAAGGTTTCAACCAGTCGACTATAACCGATGCAATTGCCGAATTTGAAAAGACGTTGCTCACTCCGAGCCGTTTCGACAAATATCTGATGGGCGATAAAACAGCTTTGACTGCCGAAGAAATTGCCGGTTACGAATTGTTCAAGGAAAACAAATGTGCAACTTGCCATACCGGTGCGAACCTTGGCGGACAGTCGTTTGAATACATGGGTATCAAGGACAACTACTTCGATTATCGCGGTACGGGGCTGACCGATGGAGACAACGGACGCTATGCCGTTACCAAGAATGAACAGGATCGTCACCGTTTCAAGACTCCGACATTGCGTAACGTGATGCTTACGCCTCCGTATATGCATGACGGTTCGATTACCACAGTGGAAGACGCTATCCGCATCATGCACCAGTTCCAGATCGGTAAGAACATTTCTTCTGACGATACAAAGAGCATTGTGGCATTCCTGAATACGCTAACCGGAGAGTATAACGGCAAGCTGTTACAATAAAATCCAGTTTTTTGCGTTATTGCTAAGTAAGACAAACAATAACGTGCATGCCCTTCCGTCTGGTACATATCATTCTTCTGCTGGTCGCTCTCACGAGTGTCGGTGAAGCGTGGGGCCAGGAGGAAGGGCTTGCTTCTTATTACCACAAGCGTTTTCATGGACGTAAGGCGGCCGATGGGAGTATCCATGATAACGACGAGCTGGTGGCTGCCCACCGGACCTATCCTTTCGGTACTTACCTCCGTGTCACGAACCTTTCCAATATGAAGCGGGTGATTGTCTGTGTCACCGATCGCGGTCCCTTCCGCAAAGGACGTATTATCGATGTTTCCGACGGTGCCGCCGAACTGTTAGGATTTAAGAAAAAAGGACTTGCCCGTGTCCGTATCGAAGTCGTTCCCGGAAAGATCGATCTTGGTTTCCTCGACTTCCTTTATCCCGAAATACCTTTCTTAAAGGTTGATCATCTTCGTCTGAAGCCTCCTTACAGGATGGAGATTAATAAATAAATCTAATGATTTTCTAATCTCACCTAAGAGTTTTCTAATCAGATATACAGACCGGTAAAATCGCAGGTCCGTACATTTGCCCAAAAAAGAAAAAGCAAATGTATAAACCTGTTTTATTTGTGTTATTATTTTTCCGTATATGGACGGTTATGGCGCAGGATGATACCGTTAAATTGTCTTTGGAAGATGCGGTCGGGCGTTTTACCACGTGTAATCTTTCGTTGATAGCCGAGCGCTATAACATTGACATGGCCGAGGCCGAAGTCATTCAGGCAAAACTGTTCGATAACCCCGTAATCTCACTCGAACAGAATATCTATAACCGTAATAACGGCAAATATTTTGATGTAGGACGTGAAGGAGAAGCTGTTGTGGAGATCGAGCAGCTGATCTACATTGCCGGTCAGCGTAACAAGCGTGTTCGTCTGGAAAAGATCAATAAGGAAATGGCTGCCTACCAGTTTGAGGAAGTTCTCCGTACACTGCGGGGAGAACTGAAATCTAAGTTTATCGATCTTTATTATACGCAAAAGTCTGTATCGGTCTACGACCGTGAGATTGGTTATCTGTCGACATTGCTCAATGTCTATAAGGAGCAGAGTGCAAAGGGGAACGTCTCCCTGCTGGAGAAGTCGCGTGTACAGGCTCTCCTGCTTTCGTTGCAGCAGGAGAGGAATGATCTTTCCAACGAATTGGTCACTTTGCAAGGCGATCTCCGGCTACTGTTAGGATTGAAAAGCAGCGAGCTTCTCGAACCGCTTTTCGATGAATCGGTATTGGAACATATCGACCTGGATAAGCTCCCGTTTGCCGAGTTGAGCGCTCGTCTTTCCGTCCGTCCGGATCAGAAGTTAGCTGAGGCGGGCATACGGGCATCGGAAGTGGACGTGCGGCTGCAAAAATCGCTTGCATTCCCGGAAGTGAGCCTGAAAGGTGCGTATGACAGGGCTGGGAACTTCTGTAATAATTATTTCGCAATCGGGCTAAGTGTCTCGGTCCCGATCTTCAATCGCAATCAGGGGAATATTAAATCGGCGCGCCTCTCGGTGTTGCAGAACAATAGCCGGGCGGAGTTAGTCCGTCGGCAAGCGGATAACGAACTGTTAGCCTGCTATACCAAACTGGAAAAGGCTTTACAGTTATACCGTTCGTCCGACTATGAGCTGGAACGGGATTTCAATCGTATCATCGAAGGGGTGAATACGGGTTTCCGGAAGCGTAATATCAGCCTGTTGGAATTTATCGACTACTATCAGGCTTATAAGGAAACCTGTCTACAGTTGTATAACATAAAGAAGAATGTGTTGCAAGCTGTGGAAGACTTGAATACGGTTGTAGGAGATTAATACGGATAAATAAAATAAACTCAAAAACATATGAATAAGAATAATTTATTAATAATTCTTTTGCTTCCCTTGTTCGCCTCTTGTGGTAAACAGGTGGCAGTACAGGAAAAAGCGGCTGACGGTCTGATGTTGACGGATAGCCTTCAACAGGTCATCTCTATTGACACCGTCCGGGAAACCGCATTAAATAACGAACTGCTATTGAACGGACGTGTAACTTTTGATGCCGGCCAGGTAGCACATGTCTATCCCATCTTCGGCGGAACCATTGCACAGGTAAACGTGGAGATTGGCGATTATATCCGCAAAGGCGATGTCCTTGCCGTTATCCGAAGCAGTGAAGTGGCTGATTTCGAAAAGCAACAGAAAGATGCCGAGCACCAGCTCGCATTGGCAAACCGCAACCTCGAGGCGACGCGCGATATGCTTGATAGCGGAACCGCTTCCGAACGCGATCTTCTGCAAGCCGAACAGGAGGCAGCTAATGCAAAGGCAGAGGTGAAAAGGCTTCGGGAAGTTTATGATATCTATCAAATCAGTGCGAACTCGACTTATAATATTGTATCTCCCGTTTCCGGCTTTGTGGTGGAAAAGAATATCAGCAAGAATATGTTGATCCGTTCCGATCAGGGAGAAGAGTTATTTACCGTTTCCGGTCTTGACAACGTTTGGTTGATGGCTGATGTGTATGAAGGCGATATCCGGAAGGTAAACGAAGGTGCGGATGTCCGTATTACGACACTTGCTTATGGGAAGGACAAGGAGTTCAGCGGGACGATCGACAAGGTTTATAACATATTGGATGATGAGAGCAAAACAATGAAAGTACGTATCAAATTGAATAATAAGGATTATATGCTTAAACCGGGAATGTTTACGAATGTGTATGTGCAATGTCGGGTGGAAGGGGAACTTATGCCACGTATTCCGGCCCATGCCCTGATATTTGAAGGGGGCAAACAGTATGTCGTATGTGTTGGTCCGGATGGATACCTCCGCATGCAGGAGGTCGATGTCTATAAACAGACTGACAAGTATTGCTACCTGAATACCGGTTTGAAAGAGGGCGATCGGGTAGTGAACAAGAATGCGTTGTTAGTTTACAATGCGCTGAAATAATGATCCTTTAGAAGAGAAGACAAGATGCATACATTCATAGATAAGATTATCACCTTTTCCCTTAGGAACAAGTTTTTTATCTTTTTCCTGACCGTGATAGCCATTATTGCCGGAGCTGTTAGTTTCCTGCATACGCCTGTCGATGCCTTTCCCGATGTGACAAATACGAAGGTGACCATCATCACCCAGTGGCCGGGACGAAGTGCAGAAGAGATCGAGAAGTTTATCACGATCCCGATCGAGATAGCCATGAATCCGGTACAGAAGAAGACGGATATCCGGAGTACGACCTTGTTTGGGCTGTCGGTGATCAATGTGATGTTTGACGATGATGTAGATGATTTCTATGCCCGCCAGCAAGTCTATAACCTGCTGAACGATGCCGACCTGCCGGAAGGCGTGACACCCGAGGTACAACCTTTGTACGGACCGACAGGGGAGATTTTCCGCTATACGCTGCGCAGTGACAAACGGACGGTGCGCGAGTTGAAGACGTTCCAGGACTGGGTGATCGAGCGGAAGCTGCGTGCGGTGCCCGGAGTGGCGGACATCGTCAGTTTTGGCGGCGAAGTCAAGACATTCGAAGTGAGCGTGAACCCGAACCAGTTGATTAACTATGGAGTGACGACGCTCGAACTGTATGATGCCATTGCCAAGAGTAATATCAATGTGGGCGGTGATGTGATTACACGCAGTTCGCAGGCGTATGTCGTCCGGGGTATCGGTCTGATTAATGATGTGAAGGAAATCGAGAACATCGTTGTCAAGAACATCAACGGAACGCCTATTTTGGTTAAAAACCTGGCGGATGTGCATGAGTCATGCCTGCCGCGTCTCGGACAGGTAGGCCGGATGGAAGAGGACGACGTCGTGCAAGGAATCATCGTGATGCGGAAAGGGGAGAACCCCGGCGAAGTGATTGCCGCGCTGAAAGATAAGATTGCCGATATCCAGCAAAATGCGTTGCCGGAAGATGTGCAGATCGTACCGTTCTACGACCGGGAGGATTTGGTGAATCTCGCCGTGCGTACGGTTACGCATAACTTGATAGAAGGTATTTTACTGGTAACTTTCATTGTGTTGATTTTTATGGCGGACTGGCGTACAACGGTAGTGGTGTCCATCATCATACCGTTGGCGCTGCTCTTTGCCTTCATCTGCCTTCGGGTGATGGGAATGAGTGCCAACCTGTTGTCGATGGGGGCGATCGACTTCGGTATCATCATCGACGGGGCTGTCGTGATGGTGGAGGGGCTGTTTGTCGCGCTCGACAAGAAAGCGCGCGAGGTCGGGATGCCGGCCTTCAACGTGATGAGTAAGATGGGTATTATCCGGCATACGGCGAAAGACCGGGCGAAAGCCGTGTTCTTCTCCAAACTGATTATTATTACGGCTTTGGTTCCGATCTTCTCTTTCCAGAAAGTGGAAGGGAAGATGTTCAGTCCACTTGCCTACACGTTAGGGTTTGCCTTGTTAGGAGCGTTGATCTTTACATTGACGCTTGTCCCGGTTCTCTCGTCGATGCTGTTGAAAAAGAATGTGCGCGAGAAACATAACCCGTTTCTTGCCTGGGTGAATCGGGCCGCAACAGGGTTGTTCAACCGCTGCCATGCCCATAAACGGATGACGATAACCGTTACGACATTAGTTGCAGCCGTAGGGCTGTGGTGCTTCACGCTCTTGGGGACGGAATTCTTGCCGCAGTTGAACGAAGGTTCTATCTATATCCGTGCGACGCTTCCGCAGAGTATCTCGTTGGATGAGTCAGTGAAATTAGCAAACCAGATGAGGCGTACGTTAGCTTCCTATCCGGAGGTTCGGCAAGTACTTTCGCAGACGGGACGCCCGAATGACGGGACGGATGCGACGGGTTTCTACAATATCGAGTTTCATGTGGACATCTATCCCGAGAAAGAATGGAAAAGCAAGTTGACAAAGGCGGAACTGATAGATAAAATGCAGGAGAGGCTGGCTGTTTATCCGGGTGTGGATTTCAACTTCTCGCAACCGATCAGTGATAATGTGGAAGAGGCTGCCAGCGGTGTGAAAGGCTCTATTGCGGTGAAGGTCTTCGGTAAAGATTTATATGAATCGGAGAAAAAAGCGGTTGAAGTCTATAAGGTATTACAGACCGTAGACGGCATAGAAGACTTGGGCGTCATCCGCAATATCGGACAGCCGGAGCTCCGGATCGAACTGAATGAATCCCGTCTGGCACGCTATGGTGTTGCCAAAGAGGATGTGCAGTCGATCATCGAGATGGCGATAGGTGGCAAAAGTGCTTCATTGCTTTATGAGGATGAGCGGAAGTTCAATATCATGGTGCGTTACGACTCCACGTTCCGCCGTGGCGAAGAAGAGATCGGGAAGATATTGGTTCCGGCGCGTGACGGGGCTATGATTCCGATTAAAGAACTGGCTGATATCCGGACGATTACCGGACCGCTGATTATCTATCGTGACAATCATGCCCGTTTCTGTGCCGTTAAGTTCTCTGTCCGCGGACGTGATATGGGAACGGCTGTTGCCGAGGCGCAGCAGAAAGTACAAAAACAGGTGAATCTTCCCGAAGGATATACCCTGAAATGGACCGGTGATTTTGAGAACCAGCAGCGTGCGACAAAGCGGTTGGCACAAGTCGTACCCGTCAGTATTGCGATTATCTTTATCATCCTTTTCGTTCTCTTCGGAAATGCCCGCGATGCAGGATTGGTTTTGCTGAATGTGCCCTATGCTGCTGTTGGAGGCATCCTCGCTTTGTTGATAACGCGGTTTAATTTTTCTATCTCGGCCGGTATCGGGTTTATCGCCCTTTTCGGTATCTGTATACAGAACG
>ERZ791875.2167-NODE-2167-length-11043-cov-6.458773_pt1 | contig 11043 bp, 8 predicted proteins | sample MGYA00510278_ERZ791875 | MGnify/ENA primary metagenome ERZ791875 (study PRJEB30046, sample SAMN00792078) | human gut metagenome | study: EMG produced TPA metagenomics assembly of the A metagenome-wide association study of gut microbiota in type 2...
TGTGCCGCCCGCCACCCCGGAGCCGCCCGCCGCCGACCCACAGCCCGCCCGGCCCCAAAAGCACGGTCCCGGGGCAAAAACCATGTGGATGATTTTCGCCGTTGTCATTGTTGCGGCGCTTCTCATTCAGCTGGGCGTCCTTGTGCTGAGTTTTGCAAAGCCCAGCGGCGGCACGGCGTCGATGGTTGTTGCGCCGACGGAGGAAGAAACTGCTGCATCTGGTCTTGTCCGCACCGAGGACTTTTACAACGGGACCGCCGCCACCGAGGACGCGGACAGCGGCAGCCCATTGGAGAAGATGGATTTCACCACCGGTCTGGCCGACGCCAAAAATATAACCTTCGACATCGACTACGGCACGGTCACAGTCGTTGTGGACAGTGGTGCGGCGGAGCCGACCCTTTCCTGCACGAACCTGCGTCAGGACTGGTTCACCTTTACCAACACGGGCGACAACACAAGCCCGGTGCGTGTCAGCTACAAGGTGCCCGCCAACTACAACCTCGGCAAAGAGCTGGGGCCCGAGCCTGAGTTTGTCCTGTCCGTGCCGGATGCGAATACCTTCCATTTTAAAAGGCTCTCCATCACTGTCGCTATGGGCGATGCAGAATTTGACAACAGCAATACCATCGCCGCCGACAGCATCGACTTAGACCTGGCGATGGGCAACTTTACCGGTAGCACCGTGCAGGCAGAGCAGTTTACGGCGAATATCTCAATGGGCGATTTTGATTTGGGGCTGCTGGCGGGCGTTGAAACCGCTAAAGTCGAAGCTGCCATGGGCGATATTGGCCTGACGGTGGACGGCAGGCCCGACGATTACGCACTTGACCTGCAAACGTCCATGGGGAATGTGATGTTCAACGGCAGGACGATGAGCAGCATCTACACCCAAACAGCCGCCGCGCCCCGCAGCGTGACCCTTACCGCGCCGATGGGCGATGTAGTGCTGACGACGACGCAGTAATCCCGCCCGCGCAAAAAGGCTCCTCACGAAGTGGGGAGCTGGCCGCGCGCAGCAAGGCCTGAGGGGCTTTGCCGCCTCGCCATAGCTGCCGCTCTTGTAGGGGCCGATGCTCGCATCGGCCCGCCCGGCCGCCCCAAAGTCATACTACACACCCAATCCATTGTTCAAAATCCACAACTTTCGTTTTGACAGTGCAAGAAAGATTTCCGCAGAAAACTTTGTATTTTGTCCGTGGTTGTGGTACAATCTTTTTAATAAGCAAATAACATCGAAACAGGAAAGTCAGGAGCGTGTATTATGGCATATTATTTTTCCGAGCCGTCCCGTACCTTTGGTGAATATCTGCTGGTCCCCGGCTACTCCTCCTCGGAGTGCGTCCCTACGGCTGTCAGCCTGAAAACCCCGCTGGTCAAGTACCGCAAGGGCGAGGAAGCCTGCCCGCTGGAAATGAACATCCCGATGGTCTCCGCCATCATGCAGTCCGTCTCCGGTGAGAAGCTGGCGATTGCCCTGGCCAAGCAGGGCGGCGTCTCCTTCATCTACGGCTCCCAGACCATTGAGCAGGAGGCCGATATGGTCCGCCGCGTCAAGGCCTACAAGAAGGGCTTTGTCACCTCCGACTCCAACCTGCCCCCGGAGGCTACCTTGGGCGATGTGCTCGACCTCAAGACCCGCACCGGTCACTCCACCGTCGCTATCACCGACGACGGCACCGCCCACGGCAAGCTGCTGGGCATCGTGGCCAGCCGCGACTACCGCCTGTCCCGCATGACGATGAACCTCAAGGTCACCGAGTTCATGACCCCGCTGGACAAGCTGGTCACGGCCCCCGCCACCACCAGCCTGCATGACTGCAACGACATCATCTGGGACAACAAGATCAACTCCCTGCCGCTCATCGATGAGGAAGGCCACCTGCAGTATATGGTTTTCCGCAAGGACTATGACTCCCACAAGGAGAACGTCAACGAGCTGCTCGACGAGAACAAGAGCTACATTGTCGGCGCGGGCATCAACACCCGCGACTTCGCCGAGCGCGTGCCCGCGCTGGTAGAGGCCGGTGTGGATGTGCTCTGCATCGACTCCTCCGAGGGCTTCAGCGAGTGGCAGTCCCGCACCATTGCCTGGATCCGCGAGAACTACGGCGACAAGGTGAAGGTCGGCGCAGGCAACGTCGTTGACCGCGAGGGCTTCCTGTTCCTGGCAAAGGCCGGCGCAGACTTCATCAAGATCGGCATCGGCGGCGGCTCCATCTGCATCACCCGCGAGACGAAGGGCATCGGACGCGGTCAGGCTACGGCGGTTATTGAGGTCGCCAAGGCCCGCGACGAGTACTACAAGGAGACCGGCGTCTACATCCCCATCTGCTCCGACGGCGGCATCGTGCAGGATTACCACATCACGCTGGCGCTGGCTATGGGTGCGGACTTCGTTATGCTGGGCCGCTACTTCGCCCGCTTCGACGAGTCCCCGACGAACAAGCTGCGCGTCGGCGGCAACTACGTCAAGGAGTACTGGGGCGAGGGCTCCAACCGCGCCCGCAACTGGCAGCGCTACGACCTGGGCGGCGCCCAGAAGCTGAGCTTTGAGGAGGGCGTCGATTCCTACGTACCCTACGCCGGCCCCCTGGCCGACGGCGTGCAGACGACGCTGTACAAGGTGCGCTCTACCATGTGCAACTGCGGTGCGCTCTCCATCCCCGAGCTGCAGGAAAAAGCCCGCCTGACCGTCGTTTCTTCCACCTCCATTGTCGAGGGCGGCAGCCATGACGTCATCCTGAAGAACGGCCCGCAGAACCGCTAAACCATAATAAAAATTGCCGCCGACCGGACAAAACCGGTCGGCAGCTTTTTTTACGATTCGGATTGTGCTTTGCCGGTCTCTGCGTTAAAAAACACCACCGGCAGCATCAGCAAAAACGGGTTAGCGGAGAGCAAAAACGGCTTATTCTCCATAAAGAGATACATCGTCAGCGCTACCAGGCAGATGACCTCGGTGGAGCGATGCTTTTTTGCCAGCCGCCACAGCAGCAGCAGAAAGACCGCTGCAACCAGGATCGCGCCCAGCAGACCCTTGTTCATAGGTACGGCCAAAAAGGTGTTGTCGATGGCGTGGTGCTCGTCACCATCGGTGGGCAGGCCGCCCAATAAAGAAAGCGGCGCGCTCCAGAATACGTTGTGCCAGATCTCAAAACGCCCCGACAACGCAATGCTCAACAGCAGCAGCGCCATCCGCTCATAGGGCCACTCGGGATTGTAGACATACCCGGCGTAGAGGCTGAACACTGCCAGCGCGATGGGCAGCGCCAGCGCCAGCCCGTAAAAGATTTTGCTGTCGAACAGCCTCGGCAGAAATTTTTGGACAAAGAACAGCACAAACAGCACCGCCATGCCGCCAAACGCCCCGCGGCTGCCGGGAACCTTGTAGGTGAAGATCGCCAGCGCGGCCAGCCCCGCCCAGTCAAAGGCGCGCAGCCGGTCATGCCGCAGCCAGCCCCACGCAAAAAACACGCCGACAAGCCGCGCGCCAAAGCCGTTGTAGTGGCCGTAGCCGAAATCCCAGTTGCGGCAGTAGAATTTGTAGGGCATCAGCGGCGTGGCAAAGTGTAGCGCTTGCACCAGCACCAGCCCGGCCACCGCCGTGACGAGATAGACGCGCAGGGCGGTCTCCCAATCCACATCCTTGGCCCCCAGCCCAATAAGTGCGGCCAAAAAGAACCACAGATCGCCGCCATACCACGACGAAAACGCCGTGTAGACCAGCACAACGGCGATCAGCACCTTCTGCCAGCGGGCCTCGTACCCGGTCAGCAGGATAATTTTCCCGGCCAGAAGCAGCACGGCGCACCCGGTCAGCCCCAGCCGCATGATGCGGCTGAAACCCGGCAGCGTATCCTGTACGTTGGAGCTGAACACCTCGCTCAGCACCAGCAGCAGCGCCAGCCCCGTGCAGTAGACGCGCGACGCCAGCGGCTTGTATTTATGGTAAAGCATAGATGAATCCTTTCAAATCAAGTGAAAACATTATAGCATACATAATAAAAAAAGAAAAGTAGGGGCGCATTCTATATGCCCCCGCGGGGCGTCGAGGACGCCGCCCCCTACAAACATTGTTGCTTCAACCAAAACACATCCTTGAAAAAACAGCAAAAATCTCTTGACATTCCCCCCAAAATCCGCTAAAATAAAACCATTCCAAATGCAGTGAAGGGGAGAAAGCAGCACTCATCCCATTTCAGAGAGCCGCCGGACGGTGCAAGGCGGTATGGCAGGCGCTGTATACTGGCCCCGGAGCAGCCGCGCTGACAGGTAGGCGCGGACGGAACCTGACCGTTATCATGCAGGCGCGATTCGCCCGGTGGCTGATCGTACAGAGCGGCTGTTTTACAGCAATGAGAGTGGTACCGCGGGTACAGCAACGTTGATCTTGCTCCCGTCTCTCAAAGGTCTTTCGCCTTTGGGGGACGGTTTTATGTATGCCTCCTTCAAAGCGCGAACCGAACGCTTTGAAGGAGGCAGTTTTATTATGATGGACGCAACCAAGTACAGTGTAGGGTATTATCCGCCGCCGGTAGAACCCGGCCATGTCTATGAGTGGCCCCAGAAAGACCATATCGAGCAGGCCCCGGCCTGGTGCAGCGTGGACCTGCGCGACGGCAACCAGAGCCTCATCGTGCCGATGAGCCTGGAGGAAAAGCTCGAATTTTACGATATGCTGGTCAAAATCGGCTTCAAGGAGATCGAGGTCGGCTTCCCCGCTGCCAGCGAGACCGAGTATGAGTTCCTGCGCACCCTGATCGACGGCAACCGCATCCCGCAGGACGTGACCGTGCAGGTCCTGACCCAGTGCCGCGACCACATCATCCGCAAGACGTTTGAGGCCGTCAAGGGTGCGCCCCGTGCCATCATCCACTTCTACAACTCCACCAGCGTCGCCCAGCGTGAGCAGGTATTCAAAAAGTCGAAGGAGGAGATCAAAAAGATCGCCGTCGATGGTGCCAAGCTCGTCAAGCAGCTGAGCGAGGAGTATGAGGGCAACTTCCTGTTCGAGTACAGCCCCGAGAGCTTCACCGGCACCGAGCCGGAATACGCCGTCGAGGTCTGCAACGCCGTTCTCGACGTCATGCAGCCCACGCCGGATCGCCCCATGATCATCAACCTGCCGGTCACGGTGGAGATGAGCATGCCGCACATCTACGCCAACCAGATCGAGTGGTGTTCCAAACACCTGAAATATCGTGACAGCGTTATTTTGTCTACCCATCCGCACAATGACCGCGGCTGCGGCGTTGCCGACGCCGAGCTGGCCGTCCTGGCCGGTGCCCAGCGCATCGAGTGCTGCCTGTTCGGCAACGGCGAACGCACCGGCAACGTCGATGCCATTACGCTGGCCATGAACATGTACAGCCACGGCGTAGACCCGCATCTCGATTTCAGCAATATGCCCGCCATCTGCGAGGTGTATGAGCGCGTGACCCGGATGCACGTCTATGAGCGCACGCCCTATGCGGGCGCACTGGTGTTCGCGGCGTTCAGCGGCAGCCATCAGGACGCCATCGCCAAGGGCATGACCTGGCGCAGAGAAAAGCAGCTCCACCAGTGGACCTGCCCGTACATCCCCATTGACCCGCACGACATTGGCCGTACCTACGATGCCGACGTCATCCGCATCAACTCCCAGAGCGGCAAGGGCGGCATCGGCTTCCTGCTGCAGCAGAACTACGGCTACAATCCGCCGCCGAAGATGCGCGAGGATCTCGGCTACCGCGTCAAGGACGTCAGCGACCACGAGCACCGCGAGCTGAGCGTGAAAGAGGTGCTGGGCGTCTTTGAGAACAGCTACCTCAACCACACCCAGCCGCTCAATGTGCCGGACGCGCACTTCATCCAGAACTCGGACGGCAGCATTACGGCAAATGTCGTCGTCACCGGCGGCGGCAGCACGGTCAAGTGCACGGCCACCGGCAATGGCCGCCTGGATGCCGTTGCCACGGCCATCGAGCAGCAGACCGGGATGCACTTTACGCTCGTACACTACAGCGAGCACGCCCTGGATTCCGACACGAACTCTCGCGCCTGCTCCTACGTCGGCCTGAAATGGGCCTCCGGCGAGGAGACCTGGGGCTGCGGTACCCACACCGATATTATCGTGGCGGGCATTAAGGCTCTAGTCAGCGCTATTAACAATAAGTAACCGTTTCCTTGCCTTCCCCCCAAGGGGAAGCCAAAGAACACAAAACGGAGGTACACGACCATGGGCATGACCATGACCCAGAAAATCTTAGCGGCCCACTGCGGGGAAGCAGCCGTTACGGCGGGCCAGCTCATCAACGCCAGGCTCGACATCGTGCTCGGCAACGATATTACGACCCCGGTGGCCATCAATGAGTTCAACAAGGCGGGCTTTGATTCCGTCTTTGACAAGACCCGCGTCAACATCGTGCTCGACCACTTTGTCCCCAACAAGGACATCAAGAGCGCGACCCAGTCCAAGCAGTGCCGCGAGTTCGCAGACAAGTACGACATCCTCAACTTCTACGACGTCGGCCAGATGGGCGTTGAGCACGCGCTCCTGCCCGAAAAGGGCATCGTGACCGCGGGCGACTGTATCATCGGCGCGGACAGCCACACCTGCACCTACGGCGCGGTGGGCGCGTTCTCCACCGGCGTCGGCTCCACGGATATGGCCGCCGGTATGGCAAAGGGCATGGCCTGGTTCAAGGTCCCCGCCGCCATCAAGGTCGAACTCAAGGGTCAGCTGCACAAGCCTGTCACAGGCAAGGACGTCATTCTGCATCTGATCGGTGAGATCGGCGTTTCCGGCGCACTGTACAAGAGCCTGGAATTCGTCGGTGACGGTGTGAAGTCCCTGACGATGGAGGACCGCCTCTGCATCTGCAATATGGCCATCGAGGCCGGTGCCAAGAACGGCATCTTCCCGGTGGATGAAATCACCGAGGCATATTTGAAGGGCCGCAGCCAGCGCCCGTGGGTCAAGTACGAGGCCGACCCCGACGCCGAGTATGAGCGCAGCATCGTCATCGACCTTGACGCGCTCGAGCCGACGGTCAGCTACCCGCACCTGCCGGAGAACACCCACCTTGCGAAAGAGGGCAAAGACATCAAGATCGACCAGATCGTCATCGGCTCCTGCACGAACGGACGCATTGAGGACATGGAGGCCGCCTACGAGATTCTGAAGGGCAGACACATTGCTAAGGGCGTGCGCGGCATCATCATCCCCGCCACGATGGCCGTCTACAAGGAGTGCATCCTGCGCGGCTACACCGAGGCGTTCATCGACGCGGGCTGCATCGTCTCGACGCCCACCTGCGGCCCCTGCCTGGGCGGCTACATGGGCATTCTGGCGGCGGGGGAGCGCTGCGTCTCCACCACCAACCGCAACTTCGTGGGCCGCATGGGCCATGTGGATTCCGAGGTCTACCTCGCCAGCCCCGCCACCGCGGCGGCCAGCGCACTGACCGGCTGCATCACTGACCCGAGGGAGGTTTGAGCTATGAACGCAAAAGGTCCTGTTTTCAAATACGGCGACAACATTGACACCGACGTCATCATCCCGGCCCGCTACCTGAACACCCAGAGCGAGGCCGAGCTGGCCAGCCACTGCATGGAGGACATCGACAAGACGTTTGTCACCCGCGTCAAGGCCGGTGACATCATGGTCGGCGGCGAGAACTTCGGCTGCGGCTCCTCCCGTGAGCACGCGCCCGTCGCCATCAAGGCATCCGGCATCAGCTGCGTCATCGCCAAGAGCTTTGCCCGCATCTTCTACCGCAATGCCATCAACATCGGTCTGCCGATTCTGGAGTGCCCCGCCGCCAGTGAGGCAATTGCTGATGGCGACACGGTCAGCATCGACTTCGACACCGGCGTCATCACCGACGAGACGACGGGCCGGACCTTCCAGGCCGCCCCGTTCCCACCGTTCATCCAGAACATCATCGCCAAGGGCGGGTTGATGAACAGCTTGAAGGATTAAAAAGGCTTCCCCCGCGGGGGAAGCTGTCACCGAAGGTGACTGATGAGGGGCGGCGCTGCCTTTATTGCTCGTTTATGGGCAGTTGCGGAAAGCTCGCCCCTCATCCGACCTCACTACGTTCGGCCACCTTCCCCCTCAGGGGAAGGCTATATGCGAGAGGAGACACCCATGAACAAAAACATCACTCTGATCTACGGCGACTGCTCCAGCCCCGAGATCGTGACCCAGGCGGTGCGTGTCCTGGATAAGATCGCGGCCAGGCATGGCCACACCTTCACCTACACCCGCGCCTATATGGGCGGCGAGGCCATCGACAGGTTCGGCGACCCGCTCCCCGCGTCGGAGCTGGAAAAGTGCAAAAGCTCTGACAGCGTCCTGCTCGGTGCCATCGGCGGCCCCAAGTGGGAGGGTCTGCCCGGCGACCAGCGCCCCGAGAAGGGGCTGCTGCGCCTGCGCGCGGGCATGGGCCTCTACGCCAACAACCGGCCGGCGAAGATCTGGCCGCAGCTGGCGGACGCCTCCCCGCTGAAAAAGTCCATCGTTGACCAGGGCATTGACTTCATCGTTGTGCGTGAGCTGATCGGCGGCGTCTACTTTGGCGAGCATAAGACCATCGAGCAGAACGGCGAGAAGGTCGCCATCGACACGATGCCCTACTCCGAGCACGAGATCGAGCGCATTGGCCGCATCGGCTTTGAGACGGCGATGAAGCGCCGCAAAAAGCTGACCTGTGTGGATAAGGCCAACGTGCTGGACACCAGCCGCCTGTGGCGCGCCGTCATGCACCGCCTGCAGGCCGAGTACCCCGAGGTCGAGTACAGCGAGATGTTCGTGGACAACTGCGCCATGCAGATCTGCAAGAACCCTGCGCAGTTTGACGTCATTGTGACGGAAAATATGTTCGGCGACATTCTCTCCGACGAGGCCAGTGAGATCACTGGCAGCATCGGCATGGTGCCGTCCTCCTCGCTGGGCGAGGGCACCTGCGGACTGTATGAGCCGATCCACGGCTCTGCGCCCGATATTGCCGGGCAGGACGTCGTCAACCCGATTGCCTGCATCCTCTCCGCGGCTATGATGCTGCGCTACAGCTTCGATATGCCCGCAGAGGCCGACGAGATCGAGGCGGCTGTCAACGCTGTTCTCGACGAGGGCTGCCGCACCGCCGACATGATGGCTCCCGGCTGCACCAGGGTAGGCTGCACCGAGATGGGCAGCAAGATTTTGGAGCATATTTAAAAGGCTTCCCCCGCGGGGCTGCGCCCGCAGGCGCGTGTCGAAGCGCAACCGCCGTAGGCGGCACTTGGCGCGTAGACTGAAGCTGTCACCGAAGGTGACGGATGAGGGGCGACCTTCCCGCAGCAACCCGTTTATGGGCAATTGCGGAAAGCTCGCCCCTCATCCGACCTCACTGCGTTCGGCCACCTCCCCCGCAGGGGAAGGCAAAGCGTCCCCCGATGGTTCCGCACCATCGGGGGACGCTTTTATTTCTCCATCACATCCCGCCAGGGCCGTTTTTCGGCAAGCTCGTTGCGGCGGTGGTTGCGCCAGACAAGCAGCGCTGCCAGTGCCGCGCCGAACAGGATGACTGCCGCAAGGTTGGGCAGACCCACCGCGGGCAGCAGCGGCGTGATCCATTTGTCGACGAACCAAAACTCCACGAACCACAAAAGCATCATGGCGGCTGTAATGGCACCGTACCGCACACCTTTTTCGGTGGAGGCCGCCCACTCGGCGGGGACAATGCGCTGCAGCAGCCACGCACTGGGCATCATAATGGCAATGCAGAGCACAAGCCAGACCGCGTCATAATGGCAGTCCCACGGGCGGCCCATCACCGTATAGGTCGCGGTGGAAAACAACGCAAATGTGCATAGCCACACAAGGCTGTCCGCCATGTAATCCGCAAACTTCGGCTTGGGCATGCTTGCCAGCAGATTCCGCTTAAAAACGTCTACATCCCCGATGACCGACGGCAGATAGTCGCGCCGGGCCTCGGCCTGTGCCGCCATCGCAATCAGGTCCTTGCGAATCAGCTCGATTTCGTACCCGATGCCGCGTGTGTTGTCCGCTACGCTGATGATTTCCGTGATGGTGTCGCGGTCGTACTCTGCCAGCGTTGAAAAAATCAGGTCGTTCTCTTTTTTCAAGTCGCGGTATTCGTTACGCATTGTTTTCATGGTTCAGCCCTCCTTGTCGTGCAAAATGCGGTTCACAGTGTCGCTGGCGTTCTGCCATGCCTCCGTAAATTCGTTAAGGTACTGCACCCCGTCGGGGGTCAGGCGGTAATATTTACGGCTCGGCCCGCCGGAACCCGCGCGGTACTCGGCGGCGATCAGCCCCTTGCGCTCGAGCCGCAGCAGCAGGGGATAGAGTGTGCCCTCGGTAAGGTCGGCAAAGCCGCTGTCCCGCAGGGTGGTGGCAATGGCATAGCCGTAGGTCGGTTCCCGGTCAATGATCTTTAAAATGCAGCCTTCCAGCGTGCCCTTGCGCAGCTGTGCCTGGTCAAACACCGGCTCACCTCCTCTGACTACCTTGCATTACCATGTTCTCTGGCTATATTGTATTGCAAAGTAGTGGGAATGTCAAGCAGAAATCCCACCCGCATTTTTGTGTAGAATAGACAAAAGCGGCAGTCCCTTTTTCAAGAGACTGCCGCCCGCAGAGGTTATTTTCGTTTGTACCAGCAATTCGCCACCGCGTCACACGCCCGCTGCACCGGGCTGAGGTTCAGCACGGCCAGCGTCACCGCAGCCAGCAGCACGGACCAAAGCACAACGACAATCGTCGCCTTCCCGCGCATAAGGTCGTACAGACCCAGCTCGACCAGCAGCGCCTGCACCGGCAGATGCAGCAGATAGATCGCCAGCGTGTGCCGCCCCAGCCCGGCCAGCAGATGCCGACGGCTGGCCAGCACAGTCAGCGCCGCCGTCGTCGCGATGCCCACGAGGTAGAACACGACCCGGTACTGCACTCTGTCGCCGCCCGCATAGCTCACATCGTGGAACAGCTCCGCGCTGTGGTCCATGATCGGGTCAGCCCGCAGCACCCAGAGAAAATACGCTCCATAGCCAAGC
>ERZ791875.2169-NODE-2169-length-11040-cov-2.643696_pt1 | contig 11040 bp, 9 predicted proteins | sample MGYA00510278_ERZ791875 | MGnify/ENA primary metagenome ERZ791875 (study PRJEB30046, sample SAMN00792078) | human gut metagenome | study: EMG produced TPA metagenomics assembly of the A metagenome-wide association study of gut microbiota in type 2...
TCTTGTCCAGCCCTTCCCATGTGCTCTTGAGCGTCTTCGCGGCGGAAAGCTGCTCATTGATGGCGTTAATCTGTTCCTGTATCGCCTGCTGTTGCAATTGGACCCGCTGCTGTTCCAGCGCGTCCATCTGCGCCCTGAGCGAATCGTATTCGGACTTCGCGGCATCCTGCGCGGCCTTCGCCGTCTCCGCCGCGTGAAGCTTCAACAGTTCCGCGACCTGCGCCGAACCTTCCCCGAACTGTTGGATCGTCTCCCGCAACTCGTTGGCTTGCGATATGGCCCGGCCCACCTCGTCACTGTTGCCGTTCACAGCCGCCCACCGCTGCGCGACGGACTGGTCGAACGAGCGCAGCATTTCCTCCGTGGCCTGTTTCACCACCTCGGCGCGCATGGCCTCGACCTGCGCAAGCTGCCCTTCCGTGGCCCCGATGATCTCAAGTGCCTTTTTGCGCTGATCCACGGCCTCGTTCGCCGTCTTCACCGCCTGTTCGTAGGCCGAAAGCGGGTGCAAGGACTCGTCCAGCGTCTTGATGTAGTCGTTGATGAAGGCGTTCCGGTACTCATTGATGAGGCCCGCCGCGTACTGTGCGTTCACGCCCGAATCCGTCATGCTCTGCGTCCATGCATCGAGCTGCGCCTTGGCGGACTGCGCCTGCTGCTCCATCTCGGACAGCGGGCTCTTGATGGCGTCGGTCGCGCTCTTCACCGCACTGATTGCGGAAAGCGCCGTGGACGCCTTCTGCAACCCCTCGTCGGTGGTGACGTCAAACGAATCAAAGAACTGCGAGATGCCCGCGTTCGAGAAAACCTGTTGGGCCACGGCGGTCATCTGGTTGCGCATGTCCTTGGCGGCTTCCTCAAGCCGTTCCTCGGCCATGCCCTCTTCCCACCACTGGAAGTTCCACGACGCATCGGAGACGCCCCGCCCGGCGGACCATGTGGAAGTTTCCAGACCGGACAGCGCGTTCTGGCGGATCTGCTCAGGCAATGCCCCGGCAATATCCAGAAGGCTCCCGGCGGTCTGGCTGGCGACTTGGGCAATCCCCTGCGCGAACGGCTCGGCCTCGGACTTCCCGGCCCGGTCGTACCAAGCCCCGCCCATAAAGGCGTCGATGTACGTCTGCTGATCCCGGGAAAACCCCACGTCCTCCATTTTGCCGTACACGCTGGCGTGCGTCCGCCGACCGCCGCCGAAGAGGGAACCAATCCCCCCACCGAGCAGGCTGCCGATTGTACCGCCAAGGAGCGTACCGATGCCGGGCACGACGGAACCGATGGCCGCGCCGAGCCCGCCACCAATCCCCGCGCCTGTGCTGATGTTTGGCTGGTTGGGGAAAAGCAGGCTGCCCGCAAGAGAACCGAGGCCGAAACCAGCGCCAGCCGCGCCGAGCGTGCCGAGAAGCGTGGAACCTCCTACCCCCCAACCCCCTGTAATGCTATTCGCCAATGCATTGAATTGAGCCTCAGTTGCCGAAGACGCGAAAAAACCACCCGTCAAATTTGAGGCAAAACTATTGATCCCCCCGGTTATACCGGAAAAGAGCCCCGTCGCGCCAAACGTCCACGAGTCCGGCAGAATGCTAGAAAACGGAATGTTACCGAGAAGTCCGCCAGTACCGCCGCCGTTACTCCCCGAGCCCCCCGCCGCATACGCCACGCCGCCCGTGCCGAGCATACCGGACACCACGCCCGCAATCTGAACCGTGATGGGCCGGGTGATGGCCATATGCATCAAATCGGCAAGGAATGATGCGAACGCGGAGCGGAACGAAGACAGGGACACCTTGCCCGTCTCGATCATCTGCTCCCATGCCGATTTCCAGCCGGAATCCATGCCGGAGAACAGGCCACGGAAAGCGTCGTTCATTGACTTGGCCTGATTCGAGGCCTCGACCTGATAGTCGCGCAAGGCCACCTGTGCGCCGTCCATCGCCTCGCGGCTGGCACGCTGGATCTGGTCACGCTTCCATTCTTCAAGGCGTACCAGCTCCTCGGCGGCGTTCTCTCCGGCTTCTATGGCCTTCCGGTACTCTTCCGCCTGCTTCGAGATGGATTTTGACACGGCTTCAGACGACAGGCCCACCATGTCGGCATATCGCTTCTCAAAGTCGAGACGGAGATCGGCATTCTTCTTCAGATCGTCGTCACGCTTGGCCTCGGCCTCCCGGAGCTTTTGCGTGTAGACCAATTCCGCCTTACGGATTTCAAGGGCTTTCTGCTCGGTTGCCTGTGTCGCTGTCGCCTGTTTGCGCTGGACTGACAGCTTCGCGGTTTCTTCCGCCGCAGCGACGGCATTCTTGCGTTCGAGCTCCAGCTTGGCCACGATCTGATCAAAACTCTTGGCTACCGGAATATTGGCCTCTTCTAGCGCCGCTACTTCCTTCCTGAGCGTTTCCAGTTTGGTGGAAGTCTGCTCTATGGCGCTGGCCTTTCCGCTGTGTTTTTTTCGCCATGCGTCAAGTTTCTTCTCTTGATCGTCAAGAGCATTACCTGTTTCGAGAAGATCATTAAAAGCCAAACGTTGGGCAACGCCCCAATCATTTGCAGCATCACCAACAGCTCGAAGCGCCCCTTCAAGGCCGTTCTTTCCGAAAGCGTCCTTTGCCTCCTTGATCTCTTCAGGAGACAACCCCGGGAGAAGATCCACAAGAGCCTTGGAAGACTTAAACCCAAGCATCTCAGCCTGCATACCACGAATGGATTTCTCCATCGTGGCTATGCCTTTGGTCACATCATCGACGTTGAGAGCCCAACCTGTAGCAAGAGTTGTCTTGGTGGCATCTGTTTGTCTCTCAAGCTGGCGCAGGGCTTCTTCAAGACTCACCCCCTTGTCGATCATGGCCGCCAGCTTGATATAAAAGGAATCCCCTGCACCCACCAATTGAATAATAAAATCAGTCCATTCTTTAGTAGCTAAACCATTCCCCCGGACCTGTTCGGCACAAGCCATTACCTTGCTTTTCCAAATATCAAGATCTTGACGGGTAACGTTCTTGCCCAGTTCAAGAAGCTGGTTGTTGATCCCTTCTAACTGGGCACGATAAACGCCGAGTTGCCGAGAATCCGTCTGAAAAAAATTATTGCCAAAGTTGATGGAACCTATCCCGGACAAACCCTTATTCATCCCTTTGAGGGCTTCGGCTATATCATTTTTCAGCGCTTCGCTCTGAAGTTCAAGAGACTCCTTATAAGCCTTCCTCTGAGCCTCAGAAAAAGATTCGACAGACTTTTGGGCTTCTCCCATCCTTTTCTTATAGGCATCAATGGTCGCCTGATGCTTCTGGAAAATCTCATCCGTCGACTGTGTGGAGCCAGAAAGAGAGGAAAAGGCGACAGCCGCTGCACCCACTGCGGCGGCAAGGCCGGCAGGCCCAAGCAAGCCGGACAGCGAACCGACAGCCGCCGCAACGGATGAAACATTGAAGGCGACGAGAGCGGCCTTTGCCGCTGTCACTGCTGCCCTGAGACCAGAAAGGGCCTTGATCGCCGCATAGACTCCAGCCGTCCACACCGCCCACTGAATGCCTTTGCCCACGATTGAGGCAATCTCGGCACCATGATCGGCAAGAACCTTCATGCCGGATGCAAGCTGTTTCATGACTTTGGCGGCAGCATCACCGTTCAGGAGTGAGGCTTGAAACCGCGTCCATTCCGTACTCAGGCGGTTCAACTGTCCCTGCAAACCCTGTGATGCTTCGGCGGCGGCAACGGCAAAGTCGTCATGCAGGACCTTGGCCAGCTTCGGAAGCATTTCTTCCGCCGTCACCTGCCCTTTCTTCAGCATGTCGTCGAGTTTCGCCGTGGTGACGCCCATGGCCTTCGCCGCCATGTCAAACGCACCGGGGAGGCGTTCGCCAAGCTGCCCGCGCAACTCTTCGGCTTGCACCTTCCCTTTTGAAATCATCTGACCGAGCGCGAGAAACACGCCGTCCATCTGGTCTTTGCTCAGAGCCAGCGCGGAACCCGCCATTGAGACGGATTCGAAAATGCCATTCAGATGATCCGTGAGTGCGGAATCCTTGCCCGCAGCGAAGAAGCCCTTGGCGGCTTCCGCAGTCCCCTGAAACTGCAAGCCAAGCCGCTGCGTCACATCATACATATAATCAAGCTGGTTCTGCGCGGCGGAAGATGAACCTGTGATTGTGGCGTAGGCCTTGTTCAGCCTGTCCATTTGAAGAGAAGCGTCCAAGACCTGTTTTCCGGCCATCGCCGCCGCAGCGCCGAACGCCAACATACCGACGGCGTGGGCCTTTACCCCTGTCGCCAGTGTGGAAAGTGCCCCGGACATGTCGCCCAACTCTACCCGCAGCTTGGCAAGCTGAAGCGTGGATAGCCCGGCGTTCTTCTGCAGATACTCAAAAGCCCGGTTCGCGGTCGCGGCGGCCTGAGACTTGAGCATGGAATTGGTAAGGCCTTCAAGCTGCTTTGAACTGACACCTGCGGCTTTGGCAATCTCATCCAGACCAGACACTTGCGCTTTGAATGCGCCGGAAGACAACGCTGTCTGCGCCGTCTTCAATTCCCGCGTCAGCTTGTTGATGCCCCCAGTGAGATCCGCCTTGGAAACCGCGCTCCCTATGCTCTTGGCAATGGCTTCGCCTTGCTCTTTGGCAACCAGTTTGGCGCGGTTCAAGTCGGTTTCAAACGCGGAGTAATCACCACGGATCGCTATATAAATGCCGGGTGTCTTTCTTGCCATGCTTCACTTCCTATTTGGAACGACACGGTAATTTTCACGGATGAATATTGACTTTCTGAGTACACTATGATGAGGAAACGTCAGGAGGATTCACTATGAAAAAATTAATTTTGGTATGCTTTTTGATTCTTATATCAACTAGTAACGCTTCAGCTTCTAATGATTTTAGAAACTTTAGATGGGGCATTCCAAATAGTGAAGTAATAAATAATGAAAAATCTACTTTTATTGACAATAAATTTAAATCAAATACATCCCAATTGATTTACAAAGATATGTTACTAGGAAATGAATGCCATATAATATATACATTTATAGACAATAAGCTTATATCAGGCGACTATATTTTTAATATATACGGAGAATCAACAAGGTTTATGTTATTCAAAAAATTAACAGATCATTTTGATAAAAAATATGAACCTATCAATAAAGAAAACAACAAATCTCAGCATGGATTTAAAGCTGCATACAAAACGAGTACAACAAGAATAGATATATTAAATGAAAACGGCAAATTAACAGTAAAATATACCCCATTAGAACTTTATAAGCAAAAATCCGATGATGATTTATCATTTTTTTGATAGGGGAATTCTCCGGCCCTACCAAGCGTTGTCACGTTCATGAGCAAAACTACTTAGAACTTTTCCCCATAAGAACACCGGGCCGGGACCCCACATCCCGGCCCATTCCATCCGCAAAAATCGCTATGCCGTTGTCAATGAACCGCTCACCGCGTGGATGCGTAAGCCTGTTGCGTTTTTTCAGCTTGTCTCGCTGCGTTGCGGCGGATGACCGTTTCCACGGCCTGCACCTTCCGCCACATGCCGGGCGTCAGTTCGATGCCGAAAGATTCCGCCACCAGCGCCAGCGCGTTGTAGTCGAACCCCACAGGGCCGCCCATGCCTGACATGCGGAGTTGGGTAGCGCCCGCCTGGAGCAGTTCCCATGCGGCGGCGTTGTCGGGCATGAGATCCGGGCAACGCCCCTCGCACTCTTCACAATCCAGATCGTCGCGGTTCCGGGAGGCCTTCCGGCAGGTGGCGCAGTATTCCGCACCCTCACCGGAAAGCCACTCCCAGACCGCCACTAGTTTTTTTCTTCTTCCGCCACGCCGAAGGTTTCGTTCACGATGGCCTTGTGCAGGGCAAGGATGTCGGGGAAAGGCAGTTCGTCCGTCTGGGCCGCGTCGAACCCGGCGACGGTGAACACGGCGTCCATGCCCTCGGAAATCGAATACCCGCCGCCCATGAGGTCGAAGCCCTGCGCCTTGAGCGCCTTGATGTCCTTGCCTTTGAGCGGGTTCACGATGAAGTCCTGACCGGAAAGAGTAACGGTACGCATGGTGTTTTCCTTTTGAGTTTGCTGGTTAATAGGATTCCACGTCATTGACGAGGGTAACGACGACAGAGGCGTTGTCCGCGTTGTCGTTGAAATATGCCGAAAAGCTCTGATCCATCTTGATACCCGTGGGGCCGTCCACGGTCGGGCCGTCATAACTGAGCTGCACTTCCGGGACGCTGAACGTCAGCTTGTTGCCCTCATCGATGGCGAACGACAGATCAAGGCTGAGTTCCTCGCTGTTCTTGGCCTTCATGAGCAGGGTCTTGTCCGTGATGAACACGGTGAGGCTGCCGGTAACCGCCATGACGCCCTGAGGCAGATCATAGACCCGCCCCTTATCGCCGAGCTTGCGGATGCTCGAATCCAGCCCGAAATCAATATTGAGGCTGCAATCCGTAACCACGCCGATCTCCGCGCCGCCGCTCAACAGGGAACCCTGAAAATTGTTGAACCGCTTCATGGCCACGGACGGGGCGCTGGCGTTGTAGTCGGCATCCACATAATCGGCATCGCGCCCGAGCATGTTGCCCGTGGCGGTCAATTCCCCGTCGCCGCCCGCCTGCATAGCCAGAGACGACACCTTGCAACCTACAAACTGGCCGTAGATGTCCCCATAGGTGGCCTGCATGACGAGGGACGGCATGTCCTTGTTTGACTTCCAGACATGGGAAAACGGCGCGGCGGCGGGCTCTCCCGTCCCGGTCGTGGTCGGAGCGCCGAACATGGCCCTGAGCCAGTGGCCGAAAGCCCGTGCGTCAACCGGGACGACAACGCCGCCGGACACTTCAAGGTTCCCGTCAAAGGGTTCCGCCGGGTCATAGCGGCCCGTCAGCGTCCCCGGAGTGTTCTTGGCGCGGGACGGCTTCAGGGAAAACGAGTTGATGGGGAGGAGGACACCCCCCGGCGTAGTCGGAGCCACGCCGTAGGACGTTTCCACGTCCATCAGGACTTTGGTTCTGGCGCCGACCGCAATCTGTTTGTTGGGCATGTTTCAATCTCCTATTCGGTTTCGAGGAACCAGACCTTGAACTCCATGTTCACGCGGAAGTAATTCGTCCCGTCCTCGTACAAATCCTGATCCTCGATCAGGTGCGCGCTGAACCGCGGGCCGCTTGGCGGCATGGCGGAACGCACGGCCTTGGCAATGGCTTTTGCCTCGTCATAGTCCCGTGCCCACACGTCGATCTGAAGGTCGATTTCCTCCAGACCGGACGCCCCGGACAGCGTGTTGGCGGGCCTCCCGCCGAGCCGCTGGAACGTGACGCAGGGAAGATAATTCCCGGACGGAATGAACAAGGGGAAAACCTTGCTGCCAACCAATGCGGACAAGCCCGCATCCTCCTGCAACATCCGCAGCAGGACACTTTCAAAATCAACGCCGTTTGCCATAGTGGGCATCCCCCATCATTTCCTGAAGCATCGCATCAACCTTCCGGCGGACGGCGTTGCGGGCCTTGCGGAGGAAATGCTTTCCGGGAACGTGCTTCAGTACGGTTTTTCCGTCCTTGGCAACCTGCACATGCCCGAACTCCACAAGGTGGCTGTGCGGGGCCTTCACATAGACCACATAGCCGCCGTCCTTGTACTTGGAGCGGTAAATCCAGATGGATTGCCGCAGCCTCCCCGTCTTGTCCCTGAACGCCGTGGAGCTTTTGGCCTTCTCAAAGACCTGCGCGGCAATGCCTCCCAAATCGGAATCAATCTCCGCCCGGACGCCCGCCCGGATGTCTTCGATGGGGATGTCCACCACGACGTCATTGCTCACAGCTCACCTCCCGGCACATCAGCACCAGTTCCCGGCCCTGGTTGTCCGGCAACGGGGCAACGATGTTGAACACCTTCCCGTTGTGGATGACGCGCATGTCCGCCGTCACGTCCGGCCTATACCGGATGCGGATGCGCTGCGTGACTTCGGACTGTGCCTGTTGGCTGGCGAAAAACTCCCGCCCGCTCATGGCTTCCAGCGAAGCCCAGACCGTCGCCACGTTTTCCCAGACCTTGTCATGTAGCGGGGCTCCAAATTTCCCAAAAACGAGTTCCTGCCGCTGGATGGTCACGCGGTGGCGAAGCATTCCGGCACGCATCAGAAGCCCCCCGCGACGACATAGGGATCAAGCAGGCAGTCAACGAATGACCGCCCGAACTCATTGAAGTTCGACCCCACGGCGAAGCTCTCCCGCTGTTCGTAGAGCGTCCCGATCCGCACCAGCATCCACTGGCGGATCGGTTCCGGGAACCTCTCGGCGGGATAGCCCGCCCTCACCGTCAGCACGGTTTCCCCCTGCGGGAAATCCGGGCCGGGGATGAAGGCCGCCCGCAGCGGCGATTCCTGCGGCGACAGGCCGGACGGCGTGAAACCGTACAGCCCGGCGTCCACCGCCTCGCCGCCCACGGTCACGGACGCCACCGCCATGCAGGGCACGAGGGGAAGCCGGAACGGGGACGTCAGGGGGCCTGTTTCGACCTCCCAGACGGATTCTCCGAATACGCGGCGGGTGACGCCCTCCCCCTGCTGGCGCGCCGCAGTGATCAACACCGTCAACAGGGCATCATCCTCCACGGCTTCGGCGCGGGTGTGCAGCCTGGCCATTTCAAGCGTGACGGGTTCCGCTGCGGGCGGCGTGATCAGGCGTACAGTCATGGCTAGGCCGCCGCGCCGTGCTGGAAGAACTTCACGGCCTGCGCATCCGTCAGGACGCCGCCCGAGCGCATGAAGGCGAGGAACCCCACCTGCCCCTTCTGTGCAAACGCGGAATCCGCAAAACGGTACATGGTGATGCCCATGGCGTCGCGGATGATGTACTTGGAGAAATCGCCGAACAGCACGGACTTGGCCGTCGCCGCCATTGCCGGGACGGACTGGTTGATGACATACCGATAGCCAAGGATGCTCGCGGGTTCCTTCACATCGATGCCGGGAAGCCACAGGGGTCGGCCTTGCCCGTCCTTCAGCTTCTTGATCGCCTTCAGGGTGGCGTCGGCAAACATGAAGGAACACCGCCCCCCTTCGCGGTAAGCGGGATCAAGGCTGTGCTCCAGTTCCACCAGATCGTCGTAGGTCACGGAATCGACCTGCGCCTTCGCGCCGGTGACGCCGAGCGTGGCGCCGGTCAATACGCCGGAAGGCTGAGAACTGCCCGTTCCAACAGTAAAGTGCTTGTTCGTGATGCGTCCGATGCGGGTGATCAGACGGTTGTTCACGAAGGCCTCAATGTCCGCGTTGGAGTCCTGAAGCAGTTCGATGGGCACCGCGACCGTCTTGGAACTGTACTTGTGCACCCCGAGATTCACGACGCCGAACGAGGGATCGGCAGCTGTCGCCGCCGTGTTTTCGCCGAGGATTTCCCCTTCTTCGGTGGTGCCGTCGCTGGTGGGCATGGTCATGGGCACGCCGGTGGCCGTGCTGATCACGGTAGCCACGGAACGCATCCCGCCGAACGCCTTCAACGCCTCAATGATGGTGCCGGAGACTTCCGTGGGTACGGTATACCCGCCCTGCGCATCCGTCCCGGTGCTCATGGTGTTGCGGACGGCGGCCCAATCATCGGGCGTCAACGCCTGCGGGCCGTTCCGCATCCACTTGTCATAAAGGGCGTTCGTCGTGTTTTCCCGTTCGTCGCGGGGTTCCCCCGTCAGACGGTCGGCTTCCATCGCCAGCGCCTTTTCATGGCGGGCAATGGCATCATCAAGGGCGGAAATCTCGCTTTCCAGCGCGTCAAACTGGTTGGCCGCTTCCTCCGGGATACTTTCGGGATGCCTGTCCAGAAGGTTCCGGTACTCGCGGGCCTTGGCCGTGCGCTTCTCGCGCAATTCCTGAATGCTGCTCATGCAAAAATCTCCTAGTGCCGGGTCACGGCAAGCAGGCGGGCGGTACGCTCGTACCGTTCGCGGTTCTGAGGGTTGATGGAAGCCGCCACAGCCGGAACAACCGGAGCGTTGGCGTAGACGGAAAGGTTCCAGTCGGCCTGTGCCTTCGGAGCGGCTTCGGCCACGCGGTCGGCAAAACCGCGCTCAACGGACTCTCCGGCGGAAAACCACGTTTCGGCCTTCATCCACCCGGCGATCTCCTCCGGCGTACAGCCCGTTTTCTTGGCGTAGGTGTCCATCAGCGAGGCGTCGAGCTTTTCCAGCATCTCCGCCGTGTGCAGGAGATCGTCGGCGTTGCCCGCCGTGAACGTCCATGCCTTGTGGATCATGAAGAACCCGCCGGGCGCGATCTCCACCTCGTCACAGGCCACGGCCACGAAGGAAGCCGCGCTTGCCGCGTACCCGTCCACATGGGCGACAATCCGCGCCGGATGGTTCCGTATGGCCGCTTCAATGGCCCGCGCCGCGAACACCTCGCCGCCCGGGGAATTGATCCGCAGGTGGATGGTCGGCGCATCAAGAGCGTTCAATTCCTTGACGAACTTCTCGGCGGAAATGCCGCCCCAATAGTCGTCGCTCACAATCACGTCGTACAGGTACAGGGTGGATTCCCCGGACTCCTCAGCTTTTGGGATACCTGCCGCCGTCCTGTTCCGGGCGTTGTCGCGTAGGAGTTTCAACAGTCTGTCCATTTTCGTCCTTTTTCACCGGGTGTTGCAGTTCGTCGCCGCCATCGATGGGCGGCAGGCCCTCGGCGGCCCGGATCTCGTTTGTGGTCATGAAGCCCGGCTCCTGCATGGAGCCTCGGGCGATACGGTAGAACTCGCCCCGCGTCTTGGTATCGCCACGGGTCAGCTCGGATTCGTCGAACTCGGCAAAGAAGCCGTCCCGGAACAGCTTGGCCTCAAGTTCCTGTTCAATGGCGGTCAGGTGATCGTTCAGGGTGAAGGTCGTAAACCAGCGGGCCATCTGCTCGACGCCGCTCCCCCACGATGAGGTCTTTTCCGTCTCCCCGATCATGACCGGGGGAACGCCGAAGAAACGGCAAATGTCGATGACCGAGAACTGCCGGGATTCGATAAGCTGCGCGTCTTCCGCGGACATGCTCAACGTCTTGGCCTCGCCGC
>ERZ791875.2170-NODE-2170-length-11039-cov-3.017571_pt1 | contig 11039 bp, 9 predicted proteins | sample MGYA00510278_ERZ791875 | MGnify/ENA primary metagenome ERZ791875 (study PRJEB30046, sample SAMN00792078) | human gut metagenome | study: EMG produced TPA metagenomics assembly of the A metagenome-wide association study of gut microbiota in type 2...
ATGTCTTAATTTTTAGCTTAAATGAAAGAGCCGTGCTTTTCAGCAGCTTCCTCAGCGCCGAATTCCATCAGGTAAGCCTTGATGAAATCGTCGATTTTACCATCCATCACACCGTTGACATCGGATGTCTGGTAGTTGGTACGATGGTCTTTCACGCGGCGGTCATCGAAGACATAACTGCGGATCTGCGATCCCCATTCGATCTTCTTCTTGCCGGCTTCCACCTTCGCCTGCTCTTCCATGCGGTGCTGCAATTCTTTGTCATACAAGATTGAACGCAACTGGCGCATCGCATTCTCGCGGTTCTTAGGCTGATCGCGCGTCTCTGTGTTCTCGATCAGAATCTCTTCTTCTTCGCCCGTATAGGGGTCTTTGAACTGATAACGCAGACGTACACCGGATTCCACCTTGTTGACGTTCTGGCCACCGGCACCACCCGAACGGAATGTATCCCAAGAGATAGCAGCCTGATCGATCTTCACTTCAATCGTGTCGTCGACCAACGGGGTTACGAATACAGATGCAAACGAAGTCATTCGTTTACCCTGCGCGTTATAAGGAGAAACACGAACCAGACGGTGCACACCGTTCTCCCCTTTCAAGTACCCGTAAGCATAATCGCCTTCGATATTGAGAGTTGCCGTTTTGATTCCGGCTTCATCCCCTTCCTGATAGTTGGCAACAGAAATCTTATAGCCGTTCGACTCCGCCCAGCGCGTGTACATACGAAGCAACATCGAAGCCCAGTCCTGGCTTTCCGTACCACCGGCACCGGAGTTGATCTTCAAAACGCAGCTCATCTGGTCGGCTTCCTGGCGCAACATATTGCGGAATTCCAGGCTTTCCACCAACTGGATTGCTTTGCTGTAGGCCTCATCGACCTCTTCTTCGCTGACAATCCCTTCTTTTACATAATCATAAGCCAACTGCAACTCTTCCGCTGCAGCATTAACCTCGTTGTAAAGCTCAATCCACTTTTTCAGCTCTTTTACTTTCTTCATCTGGACTTCTGCGCGTTTGGCGTCTTCCCAGAAACCGGGGTCATGGGTGCGTAATTCTTCTTCTTCTAACTGGATGGTCTTACCATCTATGTCAAAGATACCCCCTCAGCGCTTGCTCGCGCTCCAACACGTTGTGTAGTTGGTCTGATGTGATCATAATCTTTTATCCTTTATTTTGTAATTGGCGACAAAGATACTAAATTATTCCGCATACATCGCTTCGATCTGTTCCGCATATTTCTGCAGGACAACCGGACGGCGCAATTTAAGCGTGTCCGTCAGCTCGCAGCCCATCATAAACGGTTCAGGCAACAAGGTGAACCGCTTGATCTTCTCGTAGGAGGCTAAGTTCTTCTGATGTTCCTCCACATGCGTCTCTATCAGACGAAGAATTTCTTTATGGTTTACCAGCTCTTCACGGCTATTAAAGGTTAACCCCTTCTCTCCGGCATACTCTTCCAGCAATGAATAGGCCGGCACGATCAAAGCGCTGACAAACTTACGCTGGTCGCCGATAACGGCAATCTGCTCGATAAAGTTATCTCCGCTCATCGCCATCTCGATTGCCTGCGGAGCAATGTATTTACCGTTTGAGGTCTTATATAAGTCCTTGATACGTTCCGTAAAGAACAGCGTATTTCCTTCCAACCGTCCGGCATCTCCGGTACGGAAGAAACCATCTTCGGTAAATGCTTTTTTATTTTCAGCCGGTTTATTATAGTAGCCGGACATCACCGTCTTGCCTTTTACTAAAATCTCACTGTTCTCCGGATCGATCCTCACCTGTACATCCGGCATTACCTCGCCGATAGAGCCGAACTGGAATCCGATCTCCGGATAGAAACAAACGGTTGCCGTTGTCTCGCTCAATCCATAACCGTAAGCAATCGGGATATTGACCGATTGCAGAAATTCATTGATCGTATCCGAAAGAGGTGCACCCGCCACCGGGAAAAGGCGTCCACGTTCGATACCCAAGACCTTTTTCAGAAGCGTAAAGACAGTCCGGTTATAAAACTCAAATTTCAACTTCAATCCGCAAGGAGCCGGAATGCCTTTATTCTTATATTCCAGATTATACCGGCGTCCTGTCTCGATAGCATCCAGGAAAATCTTTTTCATGGCCGGAGAAGACGAATTGATCTTGTCATGCACACCGGCATATACTTTCTCCCAAAAGCGGGGGACGTTACACATCAATGTAGGATGCACCTCCGGCAATGTCTTTTGAATCATCTTCGGGTCCTGGTTAATGGCAATCGCCACCCCTTTATGCAGGCAATAGTAAGACCACGCTTTCTCGAAAATATGAGTCAAGGGAAGGAAGCACATCGAAAGATCCTTGTCCGTAACCATCGGCAGACGGATATCGTGAATACGCATCGCTTCCAGATAATTGGAATGATGGAGCATGACGCCTTTCGACTCTCCGGTCGTACCGGAAGTATATATAATGGTAGCCAAGTCCTCCGGAACAGCCTCGTTCATACGGATTTTCACAGTTGTTTCGACATGGGCATTGTCACCCAACCGCAGGAAATCATCAAAATAAATGGAAGTCTTGTCCTCCGGATTCAATTTGACAGCAGGATCAAATATGATCAGACGCTTCAGGAATTGCGAGTCCTTTTGCACCTTAAATGCATTGTTATACTGCAATTGTTCACCGACAAACAGAGTGTGTATGCCGGCATCATTAATTATGTATTCGATTTGTCCCGGAGAATTTGTCGCATACATTGGAATCGAAACCACCCGGTTCGCATAGGCACCAAAATCAGTGTATAAGCATTGCGGCATATTCTGCGAATAAACCCCGATGTTTTCCTGTACTTCTATTCCAAACTCAGCCATGGCCTTGGCCGTAAGCATTACTTTGTCTGAAAACTCCCTCCAAGATATTTTCAACCATTTCCCGGTCGCATTATCACGATGTTTTAATGCTGTACGGGAACCATATTTCTCCGCTTGACGATGGATCAACTCGGCATAGTGGTAGTAAATCATGATTCTTTGTTTTGATTTGATGCTGCAAAAGTACTCTTTTCTGTTCTATTTACTATGGGAGAGGGCTGTTTTTTACACAAAATCGCCTGATTTGTGCAATAGCAATGTTAAATTAGGATAAACATAGTAGTATGTATTGCATAGTACATAGGCAATACATATATTTGCAGCATAAAACAATATAACATGAATGCAGAGAACGTAAAATCACAAATGAGAAAGGGAACACTGGAATACTGTATTCTATTGCTCCTCAAAAAAGAGCCGGCGTACACCTCTGACATTATCCAGAAGTTACAGGAAGCTAAATTGATTGTAGTGGAAGGTACTCTATATCCCCTGTTGACGAGATTAAAAAACAGCGAATTGTTAAGTTACCAGTGGATAGAATCTACTCAAGGGCCGCCTCGCAAATATTACCAGCTCACGCCAAAAGGGGAAGAATTCCTCGGAGAACTGGAAATTTCGTGGCAGGAATTGAACGACACAATAAACCACATCAGAAATAATTAAAATCAGACAACAATGAAGAAGACACTTACAGTTAATTTGGGAGGAACAGTATTCCACATTGACGAAGATGCATATCAACTGCTCGATAAGTACTTAGCAAACCTCCGCATCCATTTCCGCAAAGAAGAAGGATCGGAAGAGATTATGAACGATTTTGAAATGCGCATATCCGAATTATTCAACGAACGGGTACGATTGGGGCATGAAGTCATCACAATCGAACACGTCGAGGAAGTAATCAAGCGCATGGGGAAACCGGAAGAGCTGTTTGGCGGCGAGGACGAAAAGGAGTACGTCCGGGAAGAGTCCAAAGCGCACACCTTCCAGGAAGAAGAAACAACCGGAGGAAGAAAAAAACTGATGCGTGACCCGGACAACCGTGTATTGGGCGGGGTCGCCAGCGGTATTGCAGCTTATATGGGTTGGGATATAACCGCCATACGTCTGATTATGATCGTCTTGCTCTTTATCCCATATGCACCGATTGTCATCCTCTACCTTATATTATGGTTGGTGATGCCACTTGCACGGACCGCAGCCGATAAACTGATGATGCGCGGGAAAAGCGTGACTCTCGAAAATATAGGCAAAACAGTGACCGACGGATTTGAGAAAGTATCCAGTAATGTGAACGATTATATGAGTTCGGACAAGCCAAGAAGCTTTTTGCAACAATTGGCAGACCTGTTTGTCAATGTAGTCGGCTTCATCCTTAAATTCCTCGCCATATTGATCGGAATTATCCTCTTACCGCCTTTATTACTTGTTGCCTTTATACTGGTAGTCGTTACATTTGCCCTTATTGCGGGAGGAACCGGTGTTCTTTATCACCTCTCTCCGTTCGGGGCAGACCTGCTGGCAGGGACGCCTATTCCATTGGCAATTATGGGGTGCATCGGATTCATCTTACTCATTGGCATTCCGATCTTTGCTTTGGTATATGCAATCTGTATGCAATTGTTCAAAGCCAAGCCATTGCCTAACACGGCTAAATGGACGCTTCTGATCCTGTGGATAATATCCGTTGCACTTAGTGTCGCTTACTTCTATCAAACCGGAATAAACGGATGGAGCACATTACCTTGGTACAATTTCTTCAACATCTAATAAAACAACTGATATGAAAAAAGCATATTTATTCATCATATACATAGTAACCTATATCGCAATGGCGGGACTTCTATGCTCTTGCCATATGAACAAGGTTCATGGGGACGGCAACATCGTAAGCCAGGAGATTTCGATCAAGGACTATATAGGACTTCACATCGGAGGAGAGAATATTGATCTCACTTATATACAATCCAATGACGCTCCCTATCTAAAAATAGAAACGGACCGGAACATCATGGACATTCTGAAAGCAGAGGTGGACGACAATGTATTAGTTATACGCCCCAGAAAAAAACATACATGGATCAACCCTACCCGGTTTGTCGTAACAACTAACTCAACCGCCCTAAGGGATATCAAGATGGCAGGCGGAGGCAAATGTGATCTGGGTAAAGGTCTCACTAATGACCGGTTAGGAATTAGTTTAGCCGGAGGGGGAACTATTAAAGCAGATTCTATCACCGTCAACCGTTTGAAATGTGAAATCGCCGGGAGCGGGAAAATCAGCCTGAGTGGAGAAGCTGAAAATATGGACATAAAAAGTGCCGGAAGTTGCAGAATCAAGGCGTTCGACTTACAGACAGACAACTTGACTTGTAAAACAGCCGGAAGTTGCGAGATAGAGATAACAGCCAATAAGGAAATTTCCGCTAAAATAGCCGGAAGTGGAGAGATCCGATACAAAGGTAGCCCGAACATAAGAGGGAAAAGTATTGTCGGAAGTGGTTCCATAACCCAAGTTGAATAGAAGAATGATTGTGTGTTTAAAAAAGAAGGCCGTCCTTTCACAAGGATGGCCTTTCTTCTAAGGTTAACAAATTTATGAGTAAAAACCACTAATGAATCTTTATAAAAAAACCGCTTCCTCCTTCACAATATTGTCATTATGAGGGAGAAGCGGTCACAAATATACATAAAGTTTTCTATTGTAAAAGACTTCGTCCTATTTATTTAAAGGCATTTCTTATCCGTGTGGCGGTGTCTGCGAGCACGTCCTGCGTAACCTCCATTTTCTTTCCGCCAAAATACATATCAGACTCTTTTTGAATCGGAATTAAGTGAATATGCGCATGAGGCACTTCCAATCCCATCACAGCCAAACCGACCCGTTTGCAGGGGATAGCCGCTTCTTGCGCACGAGCCACACGTTTAGCAAATGCCATCATACGCCCGAGCATAGGATCATCTATGTCAAAAATATAATCGACCTCTTTCTTCGGGATCACCAGCGTATGGCCTGTAGCCACCGGATTGATGTCCAGGAAGGCGAAAAACTCTTCGTCTTCCGCTACCTTATGGCAAGGAATCTCGCCTGCCACAATTCTGCTGAATATTGATGCCATACTATATGATATTAAATAGATATATCCATAATCTCAAAACTCATCACACCGGACGGCACCTTGATCTCCACGATGTCACCAACCTTCTTACCCATCAGCCCCTGTGCAATCGGAGTACTGACTGCGATCTTTCCCTCTTTCAGGTTCGCTTCCGAATCAGAGACCAATGTATATGTCATAACTGCGTTATTCTTGATATTCTTAATCTTGACCTTGTTCAGAATCTGGACTTCGTCTGTCTGCACACGGGTTTCGTCTATCAGGCGGGCATTAGAGATCAGTCCTTTCAACTGAGCAAGTTTCGCCTCCATGATACCTTGCGCTTCTTTTGCAGCGTCATATTCTGCATTTTCAGACAAATCGCCTTTGTCACGGGCTTCTGCAATCTGGGCAGATATTTCCGGACGCTTCACGGTTTCCAGATAATTGATTTCAGCTAAAATCTTATCATAACCATCTTTCGTCATATAGCTTACTGCCATACTAAATCCTCCTATTACTTTAAAATGTTATTATTGATTACCGCACAATAAAAAAAGAATCCCGACCAACTGCTTGGCCGGAACTCCTCTTTCTCTTATTTTCAGACTTTGCAAAGATAAAAGATCTTTTTAAGATCGGCAATCTTTGCAAAATGCTTTATAACATATAAATCTGAATGTTAGCTGTCATACATTAAAGTACAGCTTTCACATCCGCTTCCAGTTTTTTCACGTCTTCAACACGCTTAACCAGGTTTCCTTTACGGTCAAGGATGAAGAGAGCAGGCAACTGCTTCACATTGTACAAACCTGCCACCTGAGAATAAACAGACTGCGGATCACGAACAGAAATCCAGGGCAAATTAGACGCTCCGTTCCTCCAGAAATGAGAATCGCTATCCAGGGATACCTGGTAAATCTCAAGTCCCTGACCATGATATTTTGTATATAATTCACCCAATGCCATATTCAAAGCCGGTGACCATTCCGTCTGATAAGCCGTAAAGTTTATCAGGACAACCTTGCCGGGAGCAACGTCGGAGAGTTTCACCACTTCACCCCGAACATCGGGCAATTCGATATCCAAGAATGATATTTCTTTGGTTTCCACATTACTATAATCGACCGGACGCTGGGCGCGGAGCACCTTCATCGACTGCAAAGTCAGGTTATACAAATGTTTGGAACGCGGACTTTCCGGATAATAATGATCGTAGCTGGTGGCAACAGCGCCATATGCTTTCACATCGTTTCGATCATACAAATCAAAGAACAACAAGCCATCGATCTGCTGGAACAAGGCGAAATAAGCGGCCGTAGACATCGGCGCCGCATAGATATACTTACGGGCAATCTCCTTATAAGCATCGGCAGCAGCCAACACTTTGGAACGGTAAGTCGTATCCGAAATCATCTTATCTTCATAGTCCTTACGCAAACGGCTGATAGCCTGGTTCGCATCCAATTGCGCCAGCGTAATCGCCTTAATGGCTTTTGAATTTTCAGAACCTTCCACGGAATAAGAGGTTGCAAAAGCACCGGCATCTGCAAGAATAGAAACCGTCTCCGTCGAATCTATAGAGAAATTTATCTTCTGGTTATTCAAGCGCAGACGATAAAAATCCGGATATTCAGGACGTTTCTCCGTAAACTTGAACTTCCCTCCGGAAGCCAACTTGATGGAGTCGAGCGTCACAACATTCGAAATTCCTACGTTTTCTAAATACATAAGCTGACCGTCCGCTCCTGAAACAACGCCCTTCACCGTAAATTCGGAAGAGTTGTTACAAGCCGAGAATAAGAACATACACAGTCCTAATGTAGCCAACAATCGTGTGGATATTTGTTTCTTCATTTCTTTACTTCTTGTTTTAATCCGCTGCAAATATACATTAATTTACAATTGTGACACTATTATTCGCTAAATCTTCCCGCTATTTTTCAAAAAAAGAACTTTTCTCATGTTTTTTATTTTCATTTTCACACGTTTACAGATAAACTTTCATTACATTTGCACCAATTTTTACAGATAGAAAAATAAGAAAAAGATTATGCTTAATCCAATTAACAAGACGATCGAATTGGCTGATGGAAGAACCATCACCATCGAAACCGGGAAATTGGCAAAACAGGCGGACGGTTCTGTTACCGTGCGTATGGGCAACACAGTGTTGCTGGCTACTGTTTGCGCCGCAAAAGATGCAAACCCGGGTGTTGACTTCATGCCGTTACAAGTAGAGTACAAAGAAAAATTCTCGGCATTTGGCCGTTTTCCGGGAGGCTTTACAAAAAGAGAAGGTAAAGCTTCTGACTACGAAATCCTGACCTCTCGTTTGGTTGACCGTGCCCTCCGCCCTCTTTTCCCTGACAATTACCACGCAGAAGTATACGTAAACGTTATATTATTCTCTGCAGACGGTGAAGATATGCCGGATGCACTGGCCGGTTTGGCAGCATCTGCCGCATTAGCCGTATCGGATATTCCTTTCAACGGACCGATTTCCGAATGTCGCGTTGCCCGTATCGATGGTAAATATGTAGTTAACCCCACGTTCTCTGAATTGGAAAAAGCAGATATCGATATCATGGTGGGCGCTACTATCGACAACATCATGATGGTGGAAGGCGAAATGGACGAAGTTCAGGAATCCGAAATGCTGGAAGCTATCAAAGTCGCACACGAAGCTATCAAAGTACAGTGCCAGGCACAGCTTGAACTGTCTGAAGCTTGCGGCAAGATGGTAAAACGCGAATACTGCCACGAAGTAAACGATGACGAACTGCGCAAGGATGTACACGAAAAATGTTATGCAAAAGCTTATGCTGTTGCCACTTCCGGGACAGACAAACATCAGCGTGCCGAAGCATTCGAAGCAGTTGTTGAAGAATATAAAGCCCAGTTCTCTGAAGAAGAGCTGACTGACGAAAAGGCTGAAATGATCGGCCGTTACTATCACGATGTAGAAAAAGAAGCCATGCGCCGTGCCATCCTCGACGAAGGAAAGCGCCTGGATGGTCGTAAGACAACTGAAATCCGTCCGATCTGGATCGAGACAGACTGCCTGCCCGGCCCTCATGGTTCTGCCATCTTTACACGTGGTGAAACACAATCATTGTCTACCGTTACTTTAGGAACAAAGTCTGACGAAAAGATGATCGACGATGTTCTGAATCACGGCAAAGAACGTTTCCTGTTGCACTACAACTTCCCTCCGTTCTCCACTGGCGAAGCAAAAGCATCCCGTGGTGTTGGCCGTCGTGAAATCGGTCACGGAAACCTAGCTCACCGCGCTCTGAAACGTATGATCCCGACAGACTATCCTTACGTAGTACGTGTAATCTCCGACATCCTGGAATCTAACGGTTCTTCTTCAATGGCAACCGTATGCGCCGGTACTCTCGCATTGAGAGATGCAGGTGTTCCGATGAAGAAACCGGTATCCGGTATCGCAATGGGTCTGATTTCCGAAAACAAAGGTCAGAACTACGCGATCCTGTCCGACATCCTGGGCGACGAAGACCACTTGGGTGACATGGACTTCAAGGTAACGGGAACAAAAGACGGTATCACGGCTACCCAGATGGATATCAAGGTAGACGGCCTGTCATATGAAATCCTTGAAAACGCATTGGCCCAGGCAAAAGAAGGCCGTATGCACATCTTGGGCAAGATTATGGAAGCACAGCCTGAAGCTCGCGAAGAATTGAAACCGCATGCTCCGAGAATCGAAACAATGGTTATCGGTAAAGAATTTATCGGTGCTGTTATCGGCCCGGGCGGAAAGATCATCCAGGGTATCCAGGAAAAGACTGGTGCTACAATCACGATTGAAGAAGAAGACGGAGTTGGCAAAATTGAAATCTCCGGAACAAATAAAGATACGATCGATGCTGCAATCCGCGCAATCAAAGGTATCGTAGCAGTACCGGAAGTAGGCGAAGTCTACGAAGGCAAGATCTCATCTGTTATGCCTTACGGTGCATTCGTTGAATTCATGCCGGGCAAAGACGGTTTGCTGCACATTTCCGAAATCGACTGGAAACGTCTGGAAACAGTTGAACAGGCTGGTTTGAAAGAAGGCGATACAATTTCCGTTAAGTTGGTAGATATCGACCAGAAGACCGGAAAATTCAAACTTTCCCGCAAGGTATTGCTGCCGAAACCGGAAGGTTACGAAGAACGTCCGCCGAGACCGGAAAGAGGCGATCGCGGACCGCGCCAGGATCGTGGTGACCGTGGTGGAGACCGTGGACCCCGTCAGGATCGCGGAGATCGCGGACCACGCCGGGAATACAGAGACTAAGATAGTTTTCCGATAAAATAAAAGCCTGTCCTCTTATGAGCGACAGGCTTTTTTTATGCATCTATAATAGATTCTTACTTTCCGCAAGTGCAACGCGGCTTGATCTGTTTGAAGAAGTCGTTGCCCTTGTTATCGACCAGAATAAATGCAGGGAAGTCTTCCACTTCAATCTTCCAGATAGCTTCCATACCTAATTCAGGATATTCCACACATTCGATGCTCTTGATATTGTTCTGTGCCAGGATAGCAGCCGGACCACCGATACTTCCTAAATAGAAACCGCCATATTTCTGGCAAGCATCCGTCACCTGCTGGCTACGGTTACCCTTTGCCAACATAACCATGCTACCACCGTGGCTCTGGAACAGGCCGACATACGAGTCCATACGACCGGCAGTCGTCGGGCCCATCGAGCCGCAAGCCATACCAGCCGGAGTCTTAGCCGGACCAGCGTAATAGATAGGATGATCCTTGATATACTGAGGCAGGTCTTCACCACGATCCAAACGTTCTTTCAGCTTGGCATGGGCAATGTCGCGGCCTACAATGATCGTACCGTTCAATGACAGGCGGGTTGCAACCGGATATTTATCCAATTCTTTCAGGATATCAGCCATCGGCTGGTTCAGATTGATCTTAACTGCATCGCCTTCACCTGCCTGGCGCAATTCTTCAGGAATCAGTTCACCGGGATGGCTGTCTAACTTTTCAATCCAGATACCGTCTTTGTTGATCTTACATTTCACGTTACGGTCTGCCGAACAGCTTACACCCAAA
>ERZ791875.2171-NODE-2171-length-11037-cov-37.706429_pt1 | contig 11037 bp, 13 predicted proteins | sample MGYA00510278_ERZ791875 | MGnify/ENA primary metagenome ERZ791875 (study PRJEB30046, sample SAMN00792078) | human gut metagenome | study: EMG produced TPA metagenomics assembly of the A metagenome-wide association study of gut microbiota in type 2...
GTGCCATCCGATTTGATATCGCCAAACGGATTCTTGCGGCTTAACAGCAGCGCACGAAGTGCGGTAAGCATCTGGTCATGCCGCCCTTTCTCCAGGCTGGCACCGGAGGCCTCCACCACGCTACAAAGTTCTTCCTGCAACATGTCAAAGTAGTCATCATCCAGATCGGTGGCAGGTGTGCCGGTCTGGGGGTTACCACGGGTAAAACCGTTCTTACCCGCGCCGAACTTATCCTTCTGCGCGGTTTTCGTGTCTATACGATGCATGGATTACTCCGGATATTTAAAAATTACGTAGGTATGCGAAGGGCAGAGTTTGTTAAGCACGCACTCGACAACGGTGTCGCCCCAGATACGCAGTGCGGAATCACAGGGATCGCCACATGTCATCCAGGTGGTGTTGGTGGCGGCTGGCATGTTGACCTGCCAGTAATACCGCCATTCCGGCGCATTCACCGCGTCAGTACAGACCGATGAGCAGGTGAACGTGCTTTTGTCGTATCGCGTGATGGTGGCGTCTGGTCTGCCCAGGGCAGCAAGCTGTGCAAGGTAAAAATCCTCATTGATGCCGCCCGCTAGGTTAACCTTCGCATCCAGTCGTTGCTGACGCTGGCGAAGGGTCTGTGTCCCTGCGGGAATACATTCATCCGGCAGGCCGCACAGACGCTCCCAGCGATTTATCAGTTCGGTGGTGGTGCGCGGATCCAGCTCCCGCATCAGGGCATCCGCACGCTGATGAACGCGGGTTAATGAAGGTGCCGCACCGGCAATCGCCGGATCGCTGGCTGACCATGCAGGACCGGGCGGCAACAGTGCCGATAACAGGCGGATGTAATCATCGTTTGTCACGTCCATGAAATCGTCCCCAGAACCGCCAGTTCATTTTTTGCAATGGAGATATTGTCTGCCGGTGCAAGCAACTGATGGCTGTATTCCCCGTTCGCACCGGAAATCGCCTCACTGATACGCGATACCTTCAGTTCTCCCTGCGGATAACCATCACGCAGCAGGAACGAACGCAACTCCGCGGTGATGGCAGCCCGTATTTCCGGTGTGTCCGGCGTCACGCGGATATGAAAATCCACTTTATGCGCCACCGGCCTGAATACATACAAATCAGAGCCTGCCACCGGGGCCAGTGGCTCAATGTGTTGTCTTGCCGCCGTTTCCGTTGATTCTTCCGGAATGGGATTAATCAGGTCACTGCTGGCAATCATCACACCGACAGTCCCCGTTCCCATCCAGTGGCGGTATGTCCATGCACGGGTAATGCCTGGCACTTCTTTAGCCCAGACAACATAGTCCCCGTCAGCCCCGCCCTGAGGCGTCCAGTAATACCGCTCAATGACGCGGGCGCGCCACGTTTCCAGCTCTTCAGTATCAAATCCACCTGTCAGAGTGTCTGCCACGCCGGAAGACGGCAGACCATTCACCGGCGTGACCAGGATTAATGACGTACCGTCGTCAGCGTTACCGACCGCGCCTGCACTTGAGCAGGCGATCGGCACGCGCAGGACACCACCGGAGCTGGTTGCATCGGCAGTTGCCGTGTACTGAACCAGGTCATCGCGCTGAATAACACTCCCGGCGGTCACCTTCAGGCCATCGCTGACACCTTCCCAGCGCATATACCCGCTGGCAGCCGTGGCCCCCTTGCGCGGACACCGTTTCATCGCAGCATGTCGCGCCAGCCAGGACTCATCGCACAGGTCAGGCAGCATGTTCATTGCCAGATAATCGATGTAACCGTAAACCGTATGCAGCGCCGCCGCATACACCTTTGCCCGCACGTCTTCATCCATGCGCCGGAGCGTGTCGCTGACGTCCAGCCTGGCGAATAAATCGTTACGGAGCATACTGATATTTTCTGCCAGCGTCGGGCGCTGAAATTCACTGTCCGCCATGCGTTATCGCACTCCACAGATCATCAAAAGAAATCATTACCGGTCCGTCACGACGCCAGAGAGTGATACTGTTACCCAGTTCATTAATCCCGGTGCGGCGGATATCCAGATCAATACGGGACACCACACCGTCATCAATCATCCATTGCAGGCATTCGCGGATATACCCCCTTACCGTCTGCACCAGCTGATTGGTCAGTTTGCTGCGCTGAAGCAGCCACAGTCGGGAGCCGTAACGGTCATTCTGTACCGCAGGCCAGGTATCCCCCCACCATCCCATCGGGACATCGGCGTTGTCATCAGGCTCCGCCCGCCGCCAGGTAAACAGGGAAATCACCACGGCGCGGGTCAGCGGATCCAGCTGTGCGCTGGCGCAGGTGCGTTTACCGTTCACCGTCAGCCACAGTTCCATCATGCCTCCATCGCTTTATCAGGTTTGTCGGTGTTACTGCCCTGACCGTTCTCTCTGTGACGATGCCCGTTATAGGCAAGCCGCATCGCTGACATGGTGGTACCGCCGGAGTCGCACAGGTCTTTCACCTGTCCGGTCACTTCCAGGTCCATTTCAAAACGTGCTCTGGGCGCATTGCGAAACGTGATCGTTTTACCTGCACCGTCCACCACGATCCCCTCCCGGGTCAGCGTCACAGACTGCCCCTGATCGTCATAGACAGCCACCTCACCCGTCTGCAGCCCTTTCAGGCGGTAGCGCCGGTCCGACACCGTAACAACCACCGCATGAGAACGGTCGCCATCCGGAAACAACACCACCGCTTCCGCACCGCTGTTTGCCCTTGCGGTAAAACCGTAGGGTTCAAGATGTTCAACCCCGGCTTTGGGTTCACCGGCAATCAGGGACACATCCACGGTCTGACATTTCGTGGCGGCACTGATGCTTTTCACCACTGCCCGCCCAATCAGGCCGAGGAGTTGTCGCTGCATGGCTTCAATCGTCCTCATCAGAACGGGTCCTCCTGTACTCTGGCTTTTTTCTTTTTCCGCGCGCCGGGGGCTTCGGGTTCAGGCAGATAAGCATCAGGTGGGCCGACACGGATTTCCGTCAGGGTGCCGTTCTGGTCCTGAGTAAACGTGACTTCCGAAACAAGCAGTTCGGTATTGTCGAAACCACAGACCGGATCAAAGACAATCACCCGCTGGTTGGGCTGCCACAGCGTACCGTTACCCTGTCGCCAGCCCTGCACCACATAGGTGGTTTCATCCGTCCGCGCCGCCCGTTGCCGGGCTTCAAAGTCAGCACGCGCAATACAGCCTGCCCCCGTAGCCTGCCCTGTCTGCCTGATATACATCGGACGGTAACGGGCAATTAATGCGTCCTCTGTGCGGGCCCGCAGCGCGGTGGTGGTGGCCTCACCGAAATCATCGTCGTTTCCGGCACGCTGCCCCGCCACCTGGTAAACAGAAAACCGCTCCCGGATACTCTTCTCCGTATCGCAGGAAAGGATGTTTTCCCCGAGTACCAGCGCAGTATGTGCCCGCGTTGAGCCAATACCGCCAATCACCAGCCTGCCGTGCGGGTCGTCGTAAGCCAGTGCCTGCTGCTGACCGAGTATTTTGTTGATTACCTCAATCACCGTTTCACCGTGATCAGGCTGAACATCAGGAATAACACCCGACGGCGCACCGCTGTTCACCACCTCAATGCCGAAAGGCGCAGCAAGCGCCTGCGCAATCTGCACCAGCGAGCGTCCGTTAAACTGTGTCGGTTCGGCTGCACAGTCAATCAGGTCAGCCGTCAGACTACGTCCGGCAATACCGGTGCTGACCGAACGGGAATCGTAACGAACGGGCGTCGCCTCCACCCAGCCGGTGATCACCAGCTCATCACCAATCAGCACTTCCACTTTTGAACCGTTTTTAATGCGCGGCTGAAGCGTGGTGATACCCTCATCTCCCGGCCACTGGCGGGTGATCTCCACACTGAAATCCCGCGCCAGTCGTTCAACACCGGCACCGATGCGCACCGATGTCCAGCCATTCCACTCCCGGCCATTTACCCGTAGCGTGACATTGTCGTTCATTGCACTGGCACCTTCAGAGGGATCACCGGCACAAAGCCGGGATGCGTAATGGCATTACGCCGGATAATGTCCGCGTCACGCGCCGCGTTATCAAACCAGGTCGCCGCCAGCACCAGCGCGGGTAAAACTTCATCCGGTGTGCGCTGAATGATCCGTGCAGACTGTTCAAGGCGCGTGTTGATATCCGCATTCAGATCTGCTTTCACCCGGCGCAGCGCCAGAAACAGCGCATCGCTGGTTGTACGGGACAACTCCTTATCAATTGCCGTATTCAGTGTGTCGCGAATGTCAGTCAGTTCTTCCCACGTCGGCAGGTCAACCGTGTTTTTCACCGCCGGTGCATTGTTCAGTGCCGGATGCGTGACGGAAGGCCAGCCAGTGCTCTGCGCGGGTGTTGTTGCCTGCCCCACTGCGGCATTCTGCATCACCGCGGAAGTTGTTGGCGCAGGCAATCGGGTGACGGCATACGCCGCTTCGCTGATTGCGGTCGTACGAAGGGTGCTGGCAACCACGTTACGCTGCTGCGTCGCCGTGGCGGTGGTTTTACTGTCCGTTTTCCAGACGCCGCGCGGTTGCAGATCGCTGCCGAGGCTGACACCGGAAAGCGTTTTGATCATGGTGACCAGGTCGCTGGCGTTACCATAAAGGCGTTTCCCGGTACGCCACATTTTCTGCACCTGCTCAACGAAATTTTTGCCTGACGATGGCGGCGGCAGAAGTACCGAGATATCCCCCTGCAACAGCCTGGCGGCATCCGATACGGCAGAATCCACCACTTTCATCGCATCAGAAACATACCCAAGCATTGTGCTGGCATTACCGACGACGTCGTTCTGCACAAAATCTGCCACGCCATCGATACTGAAACCACTGAAGCTGTCACTGATGCAGTCATCCAGTGCAGAACAGGATGACATCAGCGTCTGCGCCGTCGCCGCACCTGATGTGGGGTAAGAGAGTTCTCCCGCTTCGACAAACTTCAGGTCAAAGCGGACAATACGTCCTTCACTTTTCGATGTGCTGACCCGAACTTCCCCGTCAACACAGACTTTCAGCTCACCGTAAGTCGGATGGACAAGCGTGCCGGGACCGGGTTTATTCAGCGCTTCAATCAGGCGATCGCGCTGGTCAAAGCAGTCATCTCCCACCACATAAGCTGTGATGGACGGGCGGAAAGTGACTTTTCCCAGATCTTCGGTATAGGGTTTGTCGCGGTTCGGATATTCGTGTGTTTCCACACGACGGCCGGTTCCCGCACTTTCTTCTTCAACCTTAAACGGCACACCTCGAAATGACGCGTCCTGAAGTCTGTCTTTCCACGTCATATAAACTCCGTACATAAAAAATCCCACCGGAGTGGGACTCATTAACAGATTAATTTTTCATTACCTGCCAAAGCGCGTATAGCCAACATCATGGCTGACATCAAAACCGCTGGATCGCGTTTCCATAACCCGCATACCCGGAGGCGAATTCACAAAAGAGACCTTGATCTCACCATCAACTTTTGGCGCAGAAGCTTTGTTAATCATGAAGGGATTCGGGCCTGTGGCATCGGAGGCGTTGTTTGACTGAGCCGGATCTACCGCCTGATAAGGTGTGTATCCCCGTGCCGGTATTCCCGTCCCATAAGCATCATAAGCACCCGCGCCCCACTGCGCAGAGTTAATGGCATCGACCGTGTCACCGGAACTGTCGGTAAACCATTCAATAATCGGCTTCAGCTTATCCCACATATCCTGAAACCACTTAACAACCGGTCCCCAGTTATTGATCACCATCCCCAGCGGCGACCAGGCAAAAACCTTCTTCAGAAGTTCCCAGCCAGCCTCAAAATAAGGACTAATGGTTTCCCAGAGTTTCTTAAAATAAGGTCCGACAACATCCCAGTTAGTGATAATTAATCCCGCAGCCAGGGCTATCGCCGTCGCAATCATTCCAATCGGCGTCATCGACATGATCCTGCTGACAATACTGATGGCACCGCCAACGCCCATCAATCCCAGTTTCAGAATCGCAAGACCGGCAGCAAGCCCGACGACGCCGCGAATAACCCGGGGATTTTCATCCGCAAACTTCGTGAATTTCTCCCCCAACTCCCCCAGCCATTGCGTGATATTTTTGGCGTCACCAGAAAATGCGCCGCCAATAGCCGCAAGGCCGTTAGTTGCGGTCCCCGTCATTGCCTCCCACAGGTTGGACAGCGTACCAAGCTGGGCCTGAACACGTTTATTCAGGCTGGCCTGTTTATTCATCTTCTGCTGGATCTGATCGTAGCCATCCTTTCCTTTATCGATTAGTGCATTGACCACCTGAAGGGTTTCGGCATCATCACCAAATATTGCCTTAAGTACACCTGTTCGCTTAACGTCGGTCAGTTTTCGCAGCTTTGCCAGTTGCCTGAACATGTTATCAAGACCGCCAAAACTCCCTTTGCCGTCAGTAAAATCGAGCTGCACTCCGAGTTTCTGGCGGGCCATGACTTTATTGACGTCCCTGATTTTCTTAACGCTTAATCCGGACTGAATAACTTTTCGCAGGGCATTACCTGCCGACTCCCCGTTCATCCCCATCTGATCCATCATGACGCTGATAGGGGCAAGGCTCTGTGCAGCCTGAAGACCGTCCTTATTCACCATCTTCAGAACAGAACTGGTTTTAGTGAAGAAGGACAACATGTTGGTATCGTCAACGCCCAGATAAAACGCCTTCTGGATAGTGTCGAACAGCCCCATCATGTCTTCTGACGCCGTTCCGGTAGCATCCTGCATCTTTGCAGCAAACTCGGCTGCCGATTCCGGTGTTTTTTTCAGTTGTACCGCAAGATAAGCTGTCGCTTTACCCACACCACCCAGAATGTTTTCTGCTGGGATCCCCTGACGCACCAGCATCTGCATCATGTTCTGGAAATCAGCCGTTGTACCGGGTAGCTGGTTACCCAGGCCAATAGCCAGTTTATTGATGTCCTGAAAGCTCTTTCCAACCTCGCCGTTCGCATCCATCATGGCGACTTTCAGCCCGGTGGCGGCGTTTTCCTGATCGGCATAAGATTTCAGGGAAAGCGTCAGACCCGCTGCCAGTCCGCCACCAAGCGCCAGCCCACCCTGTGACGCTTCTTCCGCCTGGCGTTTAAATCCCCGGATTTTCTTTTGCATTTTCGACAGCGCGGGAGAAAGCCTGTCGACACCGGTGATCAACGCCTTAAGCTCAAATTCAGCCATGTGTGCGTTTCTCCTGCTCTATCCTGTTTGCCTGACTGACCAGTAAGGGAATTTCACTGATCGGCATATTCAGCAATTCGAAAGGATTAATGCGCCAGTAACTGGCGCAGTCAAAGAAGCGATCAGTGAGGTATTCAGCCGTCAGGCCTGGAGGAAAAAACCGGCCACAAGCCACGCCGCTGCATTCAGGTCTGCCGGAGACATCTGGTCGACAGAGCTTTGCGGCACTTTCGCCAGCCGCACGATGTATTTCGATACCACATGCGCCAGAAGTCTGACGGACTCATCCTGATTCATCTGGTAGGGATATCCCAGCTCGCGGACATCTTTCCCGGTGGGCTCATCAAACTCCAGTACGGAGAGTGTCTCGCCATGAGCGGTAATCGGTTTCTTTAACTCAAGCTCTTTCATTACTGGTAATCCCCTTCTTCACCGTGGAACTCAAGATCAACCGTGCCTTCTTCGGCATTATGGTTCGCTTCGCCGTGCAGCCAGGCAGACGACAGTACATAGACCTGACCGTTCGCCAGCTCGGCAGTGATGGTCATCTCATCAGACGAGGTGATTTTGTTCACCGGAAAATTCTTCGGCACCTTGAAGGTCCCTTTGACATAAGGCGCACGGTGAGTTTCCTTGCGGTCCACTGAACCGTCCAGGCCGATGATGTCATCATTGACCGTCCTGTTCATGGGCACCTCAATGCCGCCGGTCAGCGATAGCTGCTGACCGTCAATTTTGAAATAACAGGTTCCCCCGATACGGGCCATTATGCAGACTCCTCTGAATACTGAAGACGGAACTGGTTAACCACGGCAAAGACACGCAACTGGTTAACATAGTCAGGCGGGAACAGCGTGTTCAGGCGGTTCGGATCGCTGGCATCACGCTCCACAACCAGGTACTGCTTAAACAGTTCGTAGTTTTCCACGATCCCCGCACGCTCAAGCTGACGGTAGGTTGCCAGCAGTTCCCCTTTGATCACCGCCGGGGTGACAATCGCCTGACCGGGACCAAAGCGGGTACCGTCACTGGCAAGCTTGTGACGCCCGTACTTACTGGTAATGACGGATTTCAGTTTGCGCAGTACATACGCGCTGGTATGCAGTGTCTCACTGTCGAGGTAGCTGTTATCCGCAACCCCGTAAGCGTTTTTCCTGTACGTGGTGACATCACGCTGAATGCGCAGTACCCCGCTTTCGACATACGCCGTTGCCACGCCATGAGACAGCAGGGTCTGTTGTTCGGTCATCGTGAACCGTTTCCCCTTCGGCGCAGGCAGCATACCCACCAGCTCACCGGTCTGCGTGGGACGTGCCGGATCGTTGCGGATAAACACCGCTGCGCGGGCGGTACGGCTTGCCGCCAGTTCGTCGGCAGGCGTCTGGGTCTCTTTTTCGTACCCCGCCAGGGTAATGTGCTGCTGGTTAAACTGGTCACCTGCGGTCACCAGTTCTGACAGCGTGCCGATCTTTGCCGTATACACATGACCATACAGCTGACGCGCATAGCTCCAGCGACCGCTGGTATCGTTCATCTCGGTCACCAGCGTGTTAACAGAGGCCGTGTCGTTGAACGGCAGACCGATATAATCAAACGGCTCATCCGCCATTGCAGCCACCGCGCCGGTGAGAACCGGAGCGCCCGTTCCGGCGGTCCCCGTCGCCACGGCAATCTGTACGCCCGCTGGCAGCACTTCGCCCCCACCGAAGCCGTAGTAATTGAGGCTGACAGGAATTTCATTCCCGCAAAGCCCCTTATGGCGAGCGGTCAATGTAACCACACCAGCCGAAGATGAGGCCGTAAACGGCAGGGCCGGAACGGCATTGATGGCATCCTGGATACTGCTGGCAATCGTCGTGACGTTATCGCCGTTGGTCACCGGTGCCTGCACGCGGGTACGTCCCACATACACATTCACCGTGCCGGTTTCGGTTGCTGCTCCGGTCACCGTCAGCGTAACCGTTGCCGCCGCGCCTGTGGCTTCCGGAACGGCAATCACATACAGCTCGCCAAACGGGTCGGTCTGGCGATAAGCCTCGACCATACGCGCCAGCTGACTTCCCGCACCACAAATCTGGCGTGCATAGTCTGCCGACGGCATCAGTACCAGACTGTTGGCAACAATCTCTGCACCGTTATTGGCATGACCAATCAGCAGCGATGCTCCGCTGTCCTGTGCAGTATTCGCCGCCTGGTTATCCATTTCCGCATAAAACAACGGAACCAGCGTATTCGACGGAATGGTGTTAAAGCTTATCGTCATCGGTATTCACCTTTTTATTCACGCGCCGGATATCACCCGCTGCTTCACGGCGCAGCCAGTAGTTGTTCTCGTCAACATTTCGCCCTTCGGCGGGCAAAAGGTCGCCGCGGGCAGGGTCAGGCACTGACCGCCCTTTAACAGGTTTGACAAACATGAGGATCCTCAGGAAGGAAGGGTTATTTCGGTGTGATGTTCGATATCGCCGTCAGGCCCGTTACCGGGCTCGAGATAATCAACATCAATCGCCAGCGTTTGCAGTTCATCCAGACTGTTCAGATCATCCTGCTGGCGGGTATCGTCTTCAGTCAGCTCGCTGATGACCGAAAAATCGAACTGATAAATCAGCTCATGACGATTCAGATCCAGCAGCGTGCCGCCGTCATAGGTAATCGGGTTACCGCACGCTTCCGGGTTCCAGCCCAGCAGGGCCTTAAAGAGCATCTGCCGGACATCGTCCACCACATCATACGAGGCAAACTGACCGCGCTCATCACGCCCGTTACTCAGTATGACAACCACGGAGAAGCCCTCTTTCAGCTCCTGCCAGTAGTCGGTCTGGCTTTTGTTTTCTCCCGGAGAGTCATCACCCGGTACCACATACGCCGCCGGGAGTCTCAGCTTTCCGACCTCCGGCAGATTTTTGAACTGTGCCGCGCCTGCCACCCGGTTTTCAAAATACGGACAGCGGGCACGCAGTGCAGCAATAACGGGCGTCAGTTTCATCTGTGTCGTCGCTCCGGCTTCAGTGATTTACGCAATTCCCGCGCCAGAAAATAGCGTGTCCAGCTGCGGTTCTTTTCAAGAGTTTCCACCATAAAGTTATTACGTGGAGCCAGTCGCCAGCCGCTGCCACCGGATGCACCACGATGATGGCCGCGACGACGCTTTGCCCCTCGCCTCACGCCATAGAACAAAAAAGCCGGATAAAAATCACCGGTGATACGGCGGTTTCCCTCTCCATTACGCTGGTTAGGGGCTATACGTGCCATAAAACCAGGGCGATGTTTACTGGCTCTGGGTACCATGTAACCAATTGAGCGAGCCAGGCGTCCGGTCTGATAACCGGGGTTTTCACCCGGTGCCGACCGCGCACGGCGCATCACCAGCCGACGGGCATCACGCATATGACGCTGACCAATCGTGACAAACGCCCGCCGGACATGGGCGCGGTTAAAGCGCATCTCCGCGGGCTGCTGAAAATCAACGTGCAAAAAGGAAGTCGTCATTGTTGCCTCCGTGACTCTGCCTACATTCGCCCAGCTCCGTACACTCCAGCAGCAGAAAGCGCCGCGCTCCGTTCAGATCGCGCTGACGTTTCACCCGGTACACACTGTCACCGCAGACCACCTCATAATCAGCGGTGATCCCCCGGCGGTAACGAATGGTGATGTAATGGGTGATGGCGTCCCCGGTCTGCGCGGTTTCCTGCCAGGTGGTGGCACTGGTCTGGATAACCTTCGCCCATGTCCGGAACGTAACCGGGTATTGAGGCTCCACGCCAAAGTTATCCGCGGGCATATCCACCCGCTGGCGGATCAGGACGCGTTTATTCAGTTCGCCGGGGTCCGGCAGAATGTAGGTTGCGCTGGTCTGCGCCTGACGAATTTTCAT
>ERZ791875.2175-NODE-2175-length-11011-cov-3.878605_pt1 | contig 11011 bp, 9 predicted proteins | sample MGYA00510278_ERZ791875 | MGnify/ENA primary metagenome ERZ791875 (study PRJEB30046, sample SAMN00792078) | human gut metagenome | study: EMG produced TPA metagenomics assembly of the A metagenome-wide association study of gut microbiota in type 2...
GGTGTTGCTGTCATCAACGACACAAAGAAAAAACGTGAGATCATTGTAACAAATGATCAGACAGGAGAATCCAAAGCATACCTGATCCCATACGGTTCCCGTATCAAGATTCAGGATGGTGTATATCTGGAGGCCGGAGATGAGCTGACAGAAGGTAGTGTAAATCCTCACGATATCCTGAAGATCAAAGGACTTCGTGCCGTACAGGATTACATGATCCAGGAAGTACAGCGAGTTTACCGTTTGCAGGGTGTAGAAATCAATGACAAGCATATCGAGGTTATTGTACGCCAGATGCTGAAGAAGATTCGTATCGAGGAAAGAGGAGATACCGAATTCCTGCCTGGAACTATGGTAGATGTTCTGGAGTTCAACGAAGTGAACGAGCAGATGGAAGCAGAAGGAAAAGAGCCTGCAACAGGTGAACAGATCATGCTTGGTATCACAAAAGCATCTCTGGCTACAGAATCCTTCCTGTCTGCAGCATCCTTCCAGGAGACAACAAAAGTCCTGACAGAAGCTGCGATCAAAGGTAAGGTGGACCACCTGATCGGTCTGAAAGAGAACGTCATCATCGGTAAACATATTCCTGCAGGTACAGGTATGAAGAAGTACCGTGATGTTCAGTTAAACACAGAACTGGAAGCAGAAGAAGAGGCTGAAGAACTGGATGAAAGCGATGCAGTGGAAACAGAAGCAGTGGAGACAGCAGAATCAGCAGATCTGGAAGAAGTAGTTCTGGACGAAGAATAAAATAAAATACGATTGATAACAAGGGGAGCTTGTGTGACAGGCTGAGAGGAAGTTGTGAACTTCGACCTATAACCTGATTTGGATAATGCCAACGTAGGAACTGTAATCTCGTTTATACAAGGAACTCCTCCTTGTTTTCAATCACGAAAACAAGGAGGAGTTTTTTATGTTGAACTTTATGGTAAATGCAGAAGGCGGTCTGACGACTGCAGGATATGCAATTTGTATTGTGCTGGGAATCGTTGTATTTGGTATTGCATTGTTTTTTGCCGGTAAAAATTCAGAAAAAAATAAAATGTCCGCGAAACAGCTTGCGTGCTGTGCGATGGCAATGGCACTTGCTTTTATTACTTCCTATATCAAGATTTTCTCTCTGCCATGGGGCGGCAGTGTGACACTGTGCAGCATGCTCTTTATCGTGCTGGTAGCAAACTGGTATGGAGTAAGAACAGGAATTTTGGTTGGATTTACATATGGAATGCTCCAGTTTTTACAGGAGCCATACGTACTTTCTCTGTTCCAGGTATGCTGTGATTATGTATTGGCTTTCGCAGCACTTGGTGTGGCAGGTTTCTTTGCAAAGCAAAAGAATGGACTGCTCAAAGGCTATATCGTAGCTGTTCTCGCCAGGGGAGCGTTTCATGCGCTGGGAGGATATTTGTACTGGATGGACTACATGCCGGACAATTTCCCGAAATCACTTGCAGCCGTATATCCGATCGCATATAACTACAGTTTCCTTCTGGCAGAAGGACTGATTACAATCGTGATCATCTCCATTCCGGCAGTACAGAAAGCACTTGGACGGGTAAAAAAAATAGCAGTAGAATAAAGCGAAAAACAACGACTGTAAGATTCTCGGGAATTTTACGGTCGTTGTTTTTATAAGGTAAGAGGTTTAATAAAATTAGTTAATCGGTTAATTTATATCCGTAACGTGCTTTGCGGATAAATTTTTGGATAATGGTTACCGGCAGACTGATCAAAATGAACAGTGTGGAAAAAATTCCTGCAGAACCACCGATGATCATCAAAAGTATCATTACGATATTATTGCCCATTACTGTCACTCCTTTGAATGAAATTGCCCTTGTATCGGACCAGATTCTATTTTAGTGACAAAGGCATAAAAAGAAAAGAGATTTGAGGCCTTTTTAGCGCAATCTTAGCATAAGAGATTACTGCTAATCGTTTTCTGATGAATCCTCCTGCATTCGGTATCCAACGCCTACTTCTGTAAAGATATATTTAGGCTGTGCAGGGTCTTTTTCCAGCTTTCTTCGGATATTTGCCATATTGACGCGCAGGATTTTATTGTCGTCGTCTGCGTATGGTCCCCAGACATTGGAAATGATGGCGGCGTATGTCATGACTTTTCCGGAATTCTGTGCCAGATAGGATACAATTTTGTATTCAATAGGGGTCAGATGAACCGGCTGTTTGTCTAAGGTCAGTTCCCGTTTGGAAAAATCCAATACCAGATCTTCGTAGCGATAGGGCCGGATATAAAGAGAATCTGTAGTATATAAGCGGTTGCTGTGTCTTAAGGAGGTACGGATGCGGGCAAGCAGTTCTGAGGTTCCGAATGGTTTGGTAATGTAATCATCCGCTCCCTGATCCAATGCGAGAACCTTTTCCTTTTCGGCACTTCGTGCGGAGATGACAATGATCGGGGTACTGGTCCAGGTCCGGACTTCCTGGATAATATCATTTCCATTCATATCAGGCAGACCAAGGTCTAAAATAATTACGTCTGGACATTGGGAATGGATCAGATTCAGTCCTTCTTTCCCGCAGTCCGCATACAGTACACGGTAATCCTGTTTTTTCAGGATCTTTCCTACAAAGGTCTGAATATTTTTTTCGTCTTCTATAATCAATACAGTGAATTTAGGCATAGTTTGCGTTCTCCTTTTCTTTTGGAAGGGTAAAGGAGAATTCGGCTCCTTTATCCAGATTGGCAGCGTGGATCACGCCGTCGTGAGCATGAATGATCGTCCGGCAGATAGACAGTCCGATGCCGATTCCTTTGTGTCCGTCAGCGGTATCAGAGCTGTACTGTCCGTCAAAAATAAAAGGGATCTGGTCGGGATCCAGTCCGATTCCATAGTCCCGGACTGCAAATGTGACACAGTCCGGCTGATCGGTGATCAAAAGGTCGATGGGATCAGAGCTCGAGGAATGGACATAGGCATTTTCCATCAAGTTGATCAGCACCTGTTCGATCAAAGTAGCATCCATTGGGATCATCAGAAAATCTTCCGGCATAGAAACCCGGATCTGGATTTTAGGAAGGCGTTTCTGAAGTCGGACAATTGATTCGGAGACGACTTCTTCCACAATTTCCTGCGACTTTTTGACTTTGCTGGATTCATTTTGAATCTTCGTTACAGAGAGCAGGTTTTCCACCATATTCAGCAGCCACTGTGCATCCTCGTTAATATTCGAAATCAGCTCCATACGTTCTTGCTCGGACATATTCTGGGCATCGTCCAGATAAGAGGCAGAAGAGCCGATTATGCTCGTCAGAGGGGTACGCAGATCATGTGATACGGCGCGCAGAAGATTGGCATGAATTTTCTCGCGCTCTGCTTCTGCAAGCTTTCGTTCCCGTTCGGAGGCAATGGCTTTTTGTTTTTTGAGCATACTGGCGGTCGCGCTGGTGATAAGAGAAATAGCCAGCATGCCGATAAATGTGACCGGATATCCGTCCAGTATGAAGTTTAGTTTGAAATAGGGATATGTAAAAAAATAGTTTGCTGCGATGACACAAAAAACGGAGGCGGCAGCACCATACCAGTAACTGGTCGTATTCTGAGCGATCAGGATCAGAGCCAGAATATAAATCAGGGCAGTGTTGACAGAATTTTTTTGTCCTAGGTTAAAAAAGAAAAATGCCAGTATCGTGGAGATACCAAGGCAAAGGAAAGTAAAGGTCAGATTTTTAAAAAATGTCTTCATACATATAACACCTCTCTGCAACCAGATTACCATAATAAAAGGAAAAAATCCATACTGTGTAATAAAAAACAAAAAATGAAAGAAAGAAAAAATTAACTTGCAAAAATGAGATAATACTGTAAAGAAAAAGATTGAGAAATAAATAACAAATATACAAAATAAACAAAAAATAGACATATAAAAAGGATAATGGATTTTAAATATCAATTTTATATGGAAAAAATAAACAAAACAGCTAAAAAGAAAAATAAGAGGAATGAATATAAAATGAATTTCTATGTTGAAAATTATTCATTTGTTTGGTAAACTATAGAAGCAGTGTCATCTGTATAAGATGGAGGTACAGATGCACAGAAAATCCCAAAATTGAGATTGAGGAGGAGAAAATGGAAAATTTAATGTACGTAGTTCCTGTCGTATCGGTTCTCGCGTTACTATTTGCCGGATATCTGGCTGTAAAAGTTGCGAAGCAGGAAGAAGGAACAGAGAAAATGAAAGAGATCGCATCTGCGATCAGTGAGGGTGCACGCGCATTCCTTACTGCAGAATACAAGATTCTGATCGTATTTGTGATCGTATTGTTTTTACTGATCGGATTCGGGATCGGTAACTGGGTAACAGCAATCTGTTTTGTTGTGGGAGCTTTGTTTTCTACACTGGCAGGTTACTTTGGCATGAATGTTGCAACAAAGGCGAATGTAAGAACAGCGAATGCTGCCAGAGAAAGTGGAATGAATAAGGCGCTTTCCATCGCATTTTCAGGCGGAGCCGTTATGGGAATGTGTGTAGCAGGTCTGGGAGCGCTTGGAGTCAGCGTTGTATATATTCTGACGAAAGATGTAGACGTGCTGTCCGGATTCAGTTTGGGAGCATCTTCAATTGCGCTGTTTGCGCGTGTTGGCGGTGGTATCTATACAAAAGCTGCAGACGTAGGGGCTGATCTGGTTGGAAAAGTAGAAGCCGGAATCCCTGAGGATGATCCGCGTAACCCTGCAGTAATCGCAGACAACGTAGGGGATAATGTAGGAGATGTTGCAGGAATGGGAGCCGACTTATTTGAATCTTATGTAGGATCTCTCGTTTCTGCACTGACACTTGGTGTTGCGGTTTCTGCAATTTCCGGAGTTGTATTCCCGCTTGCGATCGCGGGATGTGGACTTGTAGCATCCATTATCGGTACATTCTTTGTAAAAGGGGATGAGAAAGTAAGTCCGCAGAAAGCCCTGAAGATGGGAAGCAATATTGCGGCACTTCTGGTTGTGATCGTGTCTCTTGTACTGAGTAAGGTTTTATTTGGAAACTTTGACGGAGCGATCGCCGTAATCGCAGGTCTGATCGTAGGTGTTCTCATTGGTCTGATTACAGAATGCTATACATCAGCAGATTACAATCCGGTGAAGAAGATCGGAGAGCAGTCTGAGACAGGACCGGCAACCACGATCATCAGTGGAATCGCAGTCGGAATGCAGTCAACAGCAATCCCGCTGATCCTGATCTGCATCGGTATTTTTGTAGCATATCAGGTAGACGGATTGTACGGAATTGCTCTGGCAGCAGTGGGAATGCTTTCTACAACTGGAATTACAGTTGCGGTGGATGCATATGGTCCGATCGCCGATAATGCCGGCGGAATCGCAGAAATGTCAGGTCTGGACAAATCGGTACGTGAAATCACTGATAAACTGGATTCTGTAGGAAATACAACAGCAGCTATGGGAAAAGGCTTTGCAATCGGTTCTGCTGCGCTGACAGCACTGGCACTGTTTGCTTCGTATTCTCAGGCAGTACATCTGGAAAGTATCAATGTGCTGGATTATCGTGTGATCATCGGATTGTTTATCGGAGGAATGCTTACATTCCTGTTCTCTGCATTTACCATGGAATCCGTATCTAAGGCAGCATATAAGATGATCGAGGAAGTAAGACGTCAGTTCCGTGAGAAACCGGGAATTATGAAAGGAACGGAAAAACCGGATTATAAGTCTTGCGTATCTATCTCTACGACAGCTGCACTTCATGAGATGCTTCTTCCGGGAGCAATGGCAGTTGTTGTGCCGATCCTGGTCGGAATCGTGTTAGGAGTGGAAGCTCTTGGCGGACTTCAGGCAGGTGCGCTTGTGACAGGTGTTCTCATGGCGATCTTTATGGCAAACTCAGGTGGTGCCTGGGATAATGCCAAGAAGTACATCGAAGAAGGAAATCACGGCGGAAAAGGAAGCGAGGCTCACAAGGCAGCGGTTGTCGGAGACACTGTTGGAGATCCGTTTAAAGATACATCAGGACCATCCATCAATATCCTGATCAAACTGATGACAGTTGTGTCACTTGTATTTGCGCCATTGTTTATGGCGATCGGTGGATTACTGTAAGATATTTCATAGAACAGTCGATTTTCAGCTTGAAAATTGGCTGTTTTTATGCTGATTCTGCTGGCTGCAAGAAACACTGGTGGATCGGATTTTGTTATCAGGGGGAATGAAAACCAGATTTCCACCATATGAAATAAAGAGGGAAACTGTCAATTAATGAAACAGTTTCCCTCTTTTTTAATTAAATCGTTTCTCCGTTTTTATATTTCTGCAGTACATGCTGGATTCTCTCATCCGGGCTTAAGATACTGCTGATAGAACCGTCGTGGTTCAGTGTATCGATGATCAGAGCGATATATTTGCTCATGTCACAGTTGATATAGTATGGTCTTGATAATAATTCCGGTGTCTGATAGATCAGGTTAGTTGTCAGAATACCGGAGATTGTTCCGTCCTCATATGCCTGATCGAACTTGTCCAGACCGTTTGTGAAAAGACCAAATGTAGCTGCAGCAAAGATTCGTTTTGCTTTTCTGCGTTTCAGCTCTGTTGCAACTTCGATGATAGAATCTCCGGAAGAGATCATGTCATCGATAATGATCACGTCTTTGCCTTCTACAGAGCTTCCTAAGAATTCGTGGGCAACGATCGGGTTGCGTCCGTTGACGATCTGTGTATAATCACGGCGTTTGTAGAACATACCCATATCCAGTCCAAGTACGTTTGCAAGGTAGATCGCACGGTTCGTACCACCTTCATCCGGGCTGATCGCCATCATGTGGTCACTGTCGATCTGCAGATCTTTTACATTGCGCAGAAGTCCTTTGACAAACTGGTAAGTTGGAGGAACTGTCTCAAATCCGCTCAGCGGGATGGCATTGGATACACGAGGATCGTGCGCATCAAAAGTAATGATGTTATCAACGCCCATGCGTACCAGTTCCTGAAGTCCGAGTGCGCAGTCTAAAGACTCGCGGCTTGTTCTTTTGTGCTGACGGCTTTCGTAAAGGAATGGCATGATCACATTGATGCGGCGCGCCTTTCCTCCGACTGCAGAGATTACACGCTTTAAGTTCTGGAAATGGTCATCCGGTGACATATGGTTTGTGTTTCCTGTCAGAGAATAGGTGAGGCTGTAGTTGCATACGTCGACCATCAGATAGAGATCTTTTCCACGAACAGACTCTTTGATGATTCCTTTTGCCTCTCCGGAACCGAATCTCGGAACATCGGCATCAATGATAAAAGTATCTCTGTCATAACCGGTGAAAGCGACATCTCCTTTATGTTCAGAACCGCTTTCTTTGCGCCATTTTACCAGATAATCATTGACCTTGTCTCCAAGACCTTCGCATCCTCTGACCGGAATCAGTCCGAGCGCTCCTACTGGAATATTTTCTAAGTTTCTTTCTTTTCGACGTAACATTAATTTTCCTCCCTGTTTTTTAATTTCTTTTTGATTCGGATGTCATCGCCTATCAGTTTCAACATGATATAATTACTTGTGATTCTGGAAAAGGACCGTTCTGTATAAAGATCAGCCAGAGTGTCCAGTGACAAGTTTGTTGATATAATTGTAGAACGGCTGTTAAGCAGTCGTTCGTTGATGCATGTGAAGAACTGGGATGCAATAAAATTGTTCGTATATTCGGTTCCCAGATCATCAATGATCAGACAGTCACAGTTGTAGATCAGTTCAAACATATTCTGCGCATCTACATCTTGCTTGTCAAACGCATGTTTTGCAAGACTGGAAAAGAACTTGGATGCAGAAAAGTAAAGAACAGAATACTCTTTATCCATCAGTTCCTTTGCAATGCAGTTGGACAAAAAGGTCTTGCCCACACCAACATCTCCATACAGAAAAAGATTCTGGAAATCTGTTCCGAAAGAGGTGACGAAATTCCGGCAGATCCGCAGGGCATCTTCAATTACCTGGCGGGAAGAACGGCCGGTCTTCGGGTCAATAAAGTTGGTGGAATAGTAGTCCAGAGCAAAGTTGCTGAAGTTTTCTTTTTTGAGAATTTCTTTTAAGTTTGACTGTTCATAAAGCAAGTCAATGATGGCTTTTTTGAAACAGTGACATTTTTGGTTTCCGATATATCCGGTATCTTTACAATTCGGACAATCATAGACCGGTTCCAGATAATCAGCCGGAAAACCACTGGATCGTAAAAGCTCCTGCTTGCTGGCGCGTAAAATGGCAAGCTCTTCTTTTAAAGAAGAAATTGCTTTTTGATCGCCGTTTAACAGGCGTTTTCCATATTGAACAGACAAAATGGAAATGGAATCATCCAGTGATTTAAATTCAGGCAGCTGACGGTAGACCTCTTCATAATGCTGTGTCAGTATATCATGGTTTCGGAGTTGTTTTTGCTCGTACTTACGCATAATCGCCTGATATTGTGAATTTTTTAGTCCCACGACAGTGCTCTCCTTCTAATTGCTGTTTAATAGTTGCTCCTCCAGAGAATCCATGTCATATGAACGGCGTTCGAAATTGTTCAGATTTCTGGAGACAGGTTTTGCCTTTGGAGCTGAGGCAGCCGAAACGGCTTTTTGTTTCTGGTATGCATCATCCAACACCGAAATATCTTTCAAATGATGTACATGGCTGTTGTGCCATCTGGTCAGGATCGTGTCTGCATATTCAAAGCTTGGCTGATGAGTTGCAGAAATTGTTCTGCTGCAGGCTTCTTCGATGATGTCCAGAGTAAATCCATAGGTATCGGTCCATTTCTGGATATACGAAACCTCAGATGCGGCAGGTCCCCGATTTTTGATTCCGAAAGCATTCAGAACAGTGTAGCAGTTTTTGTTATAACTGCGGGATTGCTGTTTTGCCTGCTCTTTGGTAGTGATCCCGCTGTCTGCCCAGGATAAAGCGACCTTCTGAATATAATGAATACTTTTGTGGCCGTTTTCCACGCAGGATTCGATCAGATATTCGATCAGGTCAGCCGACATGCCGAGATGATCATAAAAATAAGTGATCGCATCCATATCTGTCTTTGTCAGAGTCTTACCAAGATACTGTTCCGCAATGAACAGGAGCGATTTTAGCTGCTTTTGCGCCTTTGCGGCATCTGCGTGCGCCGCCGGGCGGGAAACAGAAGCTGCCACAGCTTTGGGAGCAGCAGGCTTGACAGAGACGACCGGTGCGGAAGGCTTTTTGGCCGCAGTGATCGGTATCTGTGCTTGGGTCTGGGGAATCTGGATCAGTTCCAGTTCACAGACATGTCCCTCTGCATCACATTCCATCTGAAGAAGTCCTTTGGATTCCCAGTATTTGAATGCGCGCAGGATATCATTTTCTGTGTTGTTCAGACAGTCTGCAACTGCAGAAACTGTCAGAGAAGAGCCGGCATTATCCAAATGTCTTAAAAGGAACAGATATACTTTTACAAATTCGCCGTTTGCCTGCACCATATAGTGATCGATAAAGTCGTTCGCAACCAGTGTGGCATTTGTCTGGAATTTATTTTTTAACGTAAATGTCTTCATAGTCCTCTCCCTGTTTTCCGGAATTCATACGCTGCTCTCTCATGCGCAAAGGTATTATAGCATCTTATCTGAACGGGCAAAAGCCTTTTTTCAAGGGAAAATCTGCTTTTTTGTGAATAACCCATGTGGATAATGTGGATAAGTCCTATTTTAAGAGATCTTCTCCAATTTTTACTACATCTCCGGCACCCATTGTAAGAACAAGATCTCCTGCATTCCAGTTTTCTTTGAGAAATGTTTCGATCTCTGCAAAGGATGGAAAATAGTGAGAATCTGTTCCAAGGCTGCGGATCGCGTCTGAGAGCGCTTCAGAGGATACCCCAAGAGTATCTGTTTCCCGTGCGGCATAAATATCCGCAAGAATCACATGATCTGCATGGGAAAGAGCTTCTGCAAATTCCTGGAAAAATGCTTTGGTCCTTGTGTATGTGTGCGGCTGGAATACGCACCAGAGTTTGCGGTGCGGATAGTGCTTCGCAGCCTTTAAAGTTGCTTTGATCTCTGTCGGATGATGTGCATAGTCATCTACGATGGCGACATCATCGATCGTTCCCTTGTATTCAAAACGGCGGTCTGTTCCGGAGAAGGAAAGCAGGCCTTTCTGAATCGTATCCATGGAAAGTCCCAACAGCTCCGCTGTTGCGATCGCGGAAAGGGCGTTGGACACATTGTGATCTCCGGTCACGGAAAGGACGATGTGTGTGTCCAGCTTTCCGTTTCGGAAGAAATCAAATGCAACCCGACCTTTTTCATCGTAGGTGATATTCTGCGCACTGTAGTCAAATTCTGGAGACATTCCGTAAGTCACCACGCTGCAGTCCAGACCTTCGCAGATTTCCTGATACTGATCGATCTCTCCGTTAATGATCAGTGTTCCGTCAGATGGCAACAGGGCTGCAAACTGATGAAAGGAGTGACGGATATCTTCCAGATCTTTAAAGAAATCCAGATGATCGGCTTCAATGTTCAGGATGATGCTGATCTTCGGGAAAAAGTGCAGGAAGCTGTTTGTATATTCACAGGCCTCTGTGACGAAGATGCCGGAGCTTCCGACCCGGATATTTCCGCCGATCGCCTGCAGAATCCCGCCCACAGAGATGGTAGGATCTGTGTCACCTGCCAGCAGAACATGAGAGATCATGGAAGTTGTTGTCGTCTTGCCATGAGTTCCTGATACTGCGATCGGAGTTTTGTAATTAGCCATCAGCTGTCCAAGCAGCTCCGCACGGGTCAGCATTGGGATTTTTTTTGCAACAGCTTCCATCAGCTCTGTATTTTCTCTGCGGATCGCGGCAGTGTATACGACGCAGTCGATCCCGTCGATGATATTGGATGCTTTCTGACCATAAAAAATCTGAGCCCCTTTTGCTTCCAGATGTTCGGTAAGCGGAGAGACTTTCGAGTCAGAACCGGATACGGTAAATCCTTCTTTTAGAAGAATCTCGGCAAGACCGCTCATGCTGATGCCGCCGATACCGATAAAA
>ERZ791875.2187-NODE-2187-length-10988-cov-3.388000_pt1 | contig 10988 bp, 7 predicted proteins | sample MGYA00510278_ERZ791875 | MGnify/ENA primary metagenome ERZ791875 (study PRJEB30046, sample SAMN00792078) | human gut metagenome | study: EMG produced TPA metagenomics assembly of the A metagenome-wide association study of gut microbiota in type 2...
TTCATTTAATCCCATATTCCTTTTCTCTATCTAATTATTAATACTACCTTTGTATCGATTAACAAGCGAAGGGGTGGTGCCTTTCGCTATTTGTTTTGTTTGTGTTATTAAGCCGCTAACTCGTGATGAGCAGGCGGTTTTCTTTTTTTATAAGGCAGCTAACCCTTCGTTTACCTCCTGCAAGATACTTTCAAACATGGGAATATGCGGTGCTATTTCAACATCCGCAGGGAAGTTCATCGATTTATTGCCGCTTTCGAATGACATACAACCTGAATAGGATTGATTCTCGGCATTACCCTTATAGATGTTACATGACAAGCGAAGCAGATTCTTACCATTATACACGTAAGAAACATGATACTCATACTCACCACCTTTTGCAGTAGATTCGACCTGTGTAGTTCTCAAATTCTCTGTTAAATACTTTGTTTTCATAAATTCTGTTTTTAAAGTGATTAATAATATATAGTTCTATAATATGTTTTTGTGCTAAATCATTCTTTCGCAAGCGCTTCATTAACCGCTAATTGTACGACTGCGACAAAGTTAGTTCTCACGTATTCCTTGATGCGTTCCGCTTCGTCTGTTGATAATTCGACTTCACCATTTTTATAGATTCTCTGTGCTAACTCCAATTCACCCAGATCGGCGGTTTTCTGATAGATAGTATTACCTAACTCCTTGCTTATATCGAAAGTACTCTTATTCCCTTCGATATCTGTTACTTCGATTTTTCTAAAGTCTATTTTCATAATATTTTGTTATTAACCCATACCAAATAAATTATTTACTCCGCTTTGCATAGCTCCTGTTACAAAGATCTTAAAAGACCAAGGAGAAATTTCAGTTTTAGCTTGACTAGCATAATTGAGACTTATTCTTTTTGTGTAACTTGAGTTATTGATTAATACTATCATTTTTTGTGTACTAGCATCGCAGACACAAGCGATATAATTAGTATTTCCGGATAATATGATACAGTCTACAGGTTGTCCATTATCTACCGGATATACATGTCTGACTCCTGCATTTCCAACTCCGTATACATGGAAGTATATTTCACCTGTATCATAACCATAATACTCCATCTTTGTCATTTTACTGTGTCCAAATTCACCTCTACACCATAAATCTGATGTATAAAAACGAAATGATCGCTTTTCTGTAGAATTATATCCTTGATGATATAAGTCACCCGAAACCCATGTTTTTGAAAAATTAATATTAAATGAAGATGAAACATTGTCCCCAGAGCCGGAAATATTAAAAGCTATTTTTCCCTGTATTTTCCCGTTATTGTCAATCGCTTGTAATTCTTTAAATGTACCTGTGGCTCCGTCTAACTTCTTAACTTTTAAATTATCTACGTCAATAAAATCAGTCACGATTTTACCACTAGTAATAAACGTTTTACCACCAACCAACATCGCACCCGTTGCAGGAAGTGAGAACTTTCCTTCTGCTGTCAGTTCTACTCCCGTAACATTGTGCTTAATCGATCCACCTTTCATTAACCATCCTTGCGTCTTTGACAGATTACCAACAAACAAGCCGGATGTACCTAGTATGTCAATCGTAGCGTTTTGGGCTACTAGTAACTGCGTAGCGACATTAATAAACTCATTAAATAGAGTCCATTTTGTTGAGTCGAAGGAACTGGAAGATGTATGACTCGTTTTACAGGAATAAGTATTTCCATTATAAATGACCGTATCCCGGTATTGGGAATTATTCACGTATGCCGTACTCGCTTTCCATTCACCACGCGGACGAATAAGAGCACCGGGCAATCCTGTTGCTCCTTGTGTTCCTTGTTCTCCCTTATCCCCTTTGTCGCCCTTCACCTTCGTCCAAGTATAAGCGGAGAATGTCGTGCTGTCTGCCGCCGTGAAGTCGGTGTATTGTCCGATGTACGCGCCCGGAGTCTCACCATTGTTAGCCGTGAACGTCGTACCATTATCCGAGTATTTGATATGCAGATAGGTAGTCTTACCGTCCGCTCCCGTCGGTCCCTTGATTCCTTGATCTCCTTTGGGTCCCTGCGATCCTTTCAACTGCACCCACTTGTATGAGGCGTATCCGGTTGGAGCGGTTGAGCTAGTTGTCACCGCAGTACCGATATAAGTATTCGGAGTATCAGACATCGGATTACCGTTTGAGTTGGCGGAGTACTTCACATGAAAGAACTGTGATGTACCGGGAATGCCTTGCGATCCGGTAGGACCTGTTTCACCTTTAGGACCTGTCGCACCTGTTGCACCCTTATCGCCTTTATCTCCTTTGTCGCCCTTGTCACCCTTCACCTTCGTCCAAGTATAAGCGGAGAATGTCGTGCTGTCTGCCGCCGTGAAGTCGGTGTATTGTCCGATGTACGCGCCCGGAGTCTCACCATTGTTAGCCGTGAACGTCGTACCATTATCCGAGTATTTGATATGCAGATAGGTAGTCTTACCGTCCGCTCCCGTCGGTCCCTTGATTCCTTGATCTCCTTTGGGTCCCTGCGATCCTTTCAACTGCACCCACTTGTATGAGGCGTATCCGGTTGGAGCGGTTGAGCTAGTTGTCACCGCAGTACCGATATAAGTATTCGGAGTATCAGACATCGGATTACCGTTTGAGTTGGCGGAGTACTTCACATGAAAGAACTGTGATGTACCGGGAATGCCTTGCGATCCGGTAGGACCTGTTTCACCTTTAGGACCTGTCGCACCTGTTGCACCCTTATCCCCTTTATCACCCTTGTCGCCCGTTTCTCCCTTAGAGGCATATTTCAGCCAATCTGTAGAGGTTTCACTCGGTTCTTGAACTGTTTTATCCGCAATACATATCCATGTGCTACCATTGTGAATAACTTCGTCATAATACCAATATGCGCCAGATACCCACGCACCCTTAAAGGCGGGTACTGGGACTTCTGTAACGCCATCATTAGACAGTTGTTTGATAGTTCCGGTCATATAAATATTACGAAGGTATGCAGAATGTCCGGTCATATCAATGCCGAATAGTTTCAAATTAGACAAGTCGCCTAATTGCATCGCGATCATATCCTTTGTGATCTCCCAATTATTTACGCCTATTAAGTAACGGGAATAACTTTGAGTTGAATAGCTAGACCTTTGACGATCCGCATTCGTGAAGTTACCATATGCAACGAAGTGCATCAACTTAGTAGGATGATAAGAGAAGCCACTCCGAAGTACATATCTAAAAGTCGAATCGCTTAGTTTTTCGGTTATACGAAAATAAGCTGTCTGAAAGCCTGTTTGGTTGTTGAATATACCTTTGCAAATATCATCTACTGCCAAACTAGCTAATTCACCCGCTTCTAATTTAAGAGTAATGATTTTATTAGCCGTATCGACCGACTCGATTATACCTCCACCCGGCGCGTTCCATTCTTCGCCAGATATAACAGACACGCGGTTATAGCGCAGTTCGTCAGCTTCCAAAAACTCATTAACACGAAGCGATTTAAACTCCGCATCACCGGAAGCCTTGATAATCCATCCTAGCAACTTTGATACGTAGTTAGTAGAAGAAATGTCGCCGGAAAATTTAGCGATAGCCGCCGCTAAAACACCTATTACATCTATCCCGCCTTTAAAGTGAATAAGCTTTTCTGCTGTATCCTCTACGATCTTACTTAAATATTTTCCGTCTGCTATCTCTTCCGTAGAAATTTTGTGCAGTTTAAAATGTTCCCTACCATCTTCTTTAGAGATAGAATCGTCCTCTACCAATACATATATACTCTGTTCGCCCTCTATAGATATTACTTGACCGGAATAAGGCAAATATGACTCTGTGTCCGTATTGCGTGCGTAAGCAGTCGCGTCCTCTATGGTAGTCCACGTTTCCGTTGAATCAATAGGAAAAGAATTTGTGCGTCTGTACTGGTGCGGGAAAGAACTTCCGTTTATTTTTACCATATCAAATCGTTTTAAAAGTAAATGAATCCGGGTCGTTCAAGCCCTGTGTCTGAATAACCCACATTTTATAATCTATCGCTTCGCTCCTGTTAGCTCCTTCTACAGAAATAGAAATCGGACCTTTACATATTTTCTCGTTCTCTATAAAATTGCCGTATGATGATGCTATAGAGATTTCTTTAATGCTATCAGCAGGAATACACACGGATACTATCTTCCAGTTAGATGCGGAGAACCTGAATGTACCGGGGCCACTATACAGACCGTTAGATCCTAGTGCCCGCACATCAGCAGATGACTGAGGAATAGAGGAACATACGCCTGCAAACCATTTTCTATGTACATTCACGCTGATCTTGCTGGTCAAAATCGTTTCTTTTATATCTCCGTCTTCAGAAGCGGCATATATGACTGTAGCAGTATAGGATTCTCCTTTAGTGTAGTTCCCTTGTAACTGCCTTGTTGCAGTTTGAACACCGGCAGGATCACCAGTGAATTCCAATACGTTTTCTTCCTTGTCGTCGTAGAATGCTTTGATCATTGCGCCATTATCGTTGCGGGTGGCGGTATATGTAATGAAGCCTTTGGTTGATCCGAACTCAACATCATTAGCGGTTGACAATTTACCTATTAGTGTCGCAGGAGTAGGCGCATAAAGCATTTTCCGGAATATCTGTTCGTATCCCATACCTTTACGCAGGATTTCTCCCGGATTTACATGACCGGTCTTTGGTGCGTTTACGTGAATATCCTTGCTCAATCCTGTATCAGCAGAACCAATGCCGGAGGAAGATGAGCTACTACCGCCACCACCGGTATGTACAACAGTACCATTACGATAATTCTTCGACCTGGAACTGGCAGGAATTGCTCTTGATTTTATGACGATGTTACTACTCATACTTCTATCATTATACATTGAAATTGATTCATCTTATAGTCGATAGTGCCTCCTGCGTTGATGAATTTCTTATTAACCATATAATTGTCATACAAGCGGGATAAAGGAGTTATATCGGATGACGCTTTTATTACTTGCGTTAATTTGATACGGGGGGCATTATAACGTTTGATAATACGTCGAATAAGTTGCTCTTCTGGACGGACTGTAGTTTCTTCTATGACTGAATAAAGATTGTCGGTCAAGTAGTCCTCGCTAATCATTACCTTGCTATAGCAAGCTCCATCTTTATTATATGATGAAATCTTAAATTCTATTTCATCAAGTTCATTAATATAATTTTCGTTGATTATATTTTCATAAATACGGTCAGAATTGCTATTGTCTTCTTCTATTCCATCTTTCTTTTTACTGTTAACTTTGAAGTCTTTTAATATAATTCCTCTAAACGGTTCTGGGTATACGTGACTGTCATAATCTACTTTAGGGCAAAACATTGTAAATTCGAACTCTCCGTATAATGGCTGGTCTATTGGTATTATAAAACCGTTTATTCCAGAATAAGGCATAGAAAGAGTTTTCTGATTCTTTACGCTTATGTAATCTTGCGATCTATCATTATTCTTACTATCTAAATTTACAGCAAACACGTAATTAGGCTTTTTTTGCCACTCTGGATCGGTTCCATATATTGAACCAAAATAGCTGTCACCTATTCTTACCTGAAAATAAATTAAACCATTAGGAGTGGCGCGGCTGTTATCTAAAATTCCTAAATCTGAATCTGCGGAAGATTTCAATAAGTACGAGATAGATATTGCAGAGTCAGCATAAATAGCTGATGGACCTTTAAACGACATCACCTTGGTTAAATCGCGCGTTATTGGATTATGCGCTTTTTCAGGATACCTTATTTGAATAGCATTGCTAAATGAATAATCGGTAATATCAGGAATCCATTCGCCGCCTGCGTTCTGATGTTGATTATATGCACAGCATTTCATTAGTATTGCACCTTCTAATGATCTAGCTCTATCTTTATAGTTTTCAATTTCGTCATTTCCAATGACTTCATCTCCATCATATAAATACATATTCCACCGGTTAGGAGAGAGGAAAATTCTTCGAGAAGATCGTGCCCCCGTTGAATTATCAATAGTACTTAATTGCTTTAGACTCTCAAAATCCTCATCCAATACCAGTTCGCCAACTGGGTAATTGCTACATCTTATCGTAACTTTATTACATCCAGGGAGAATGTCTAACGTATTATCCTTTCCTGTATAGTCTTTTTTCTGAATGTTAATGAAGGCAGGTGAAACATTTCCTGTTTTATTGTAAAGATCAGAACTATATTTATAAAATTCTCCACTATGATCTATGTCAACGAAATACAATTCACCTTTCCAGTCAACACAGGTCCAGTTAAGAAACTTACAGACTTCTTCTAACACTTCTTTTAACTTCATAGGTTTATCATCTTCGTCAAAGAAGTCCTGTTCGCTAACCGTTAGATGTTCTAATATGTTTAATTGCATATCGTAATCGGCTTTATTTTTCGCATAAACATGAGGAATGTACACGGCGGTATATTGTCCAGATGCCGCAGAGATGCATTTTTTTAGTATATCCCAAAAAGATATAAATTCTCTAGTATCTTTCGCTTGCTCATAGTCTATAAATTCCAGTGAAGACATGGCGCTCATGCATTCTAATTCTAATTCAAATGTTTTGGAGCTATAATCCTGAGTGTAAAGCTCCGGTTTGATAAATCCGCACCAGGTAACCACCCCATTCTTTTTAAACGTTACTCGGTATTGCTGATAGGCGGTAGAGAACAGGCTTTGTAGATAATCACTCCCTACAATGGATATTTTAGCTGTGCTGAACCGAGTAGGAATATATAGAAAATCTTCGTCCGCTATATCAACTGTAAATGGAGAAGAACCACCTTGGAGTTCAGTGATCTCACCGAAGTAGTTTTCTTTTTCTATTTCAACTACGCAAGGTATATTTTCTAACGAAGCGAATGGTACTGTATATATTAATCTATAGCTCATGATATAGGCTTTTTCCCTTGTGATTTAAGTTCATTGTTGATAGTCAGAATCAGATCCTTTGCCCGGACCCTGGTTGTTACCGATGAGGATATATTTCCACCTCCGCCCAATCTTCCAGAATTAATCGCTTCGAATAAATGGGATTGCTGTCCCTGATTGAGTATCATTTCACCGGCATTGACACGGGCTAGCATTTTATCACCCGAAGTAGGGCCGCCACCAATAATACCACCCCTTGCAAATTTAGGAAGGGTGGCGAATAGAGCAACGATACCGGCAACAGCAGCAGCTGCTAATGCTATACCAACGATCGGTATACCCGCTACGCTTTTTCCAGCCGCTGTTGCAGCCTCCGCTGTATTAGCTGCAACTACTCCGCGTGAATTTGCTTTTTTCGTTTCCGCAGACGCTGTGTCTACAGCCATTTCCTTAACGGCTCCTATAATTTTTTTGTCTGACGCTTGTTTCTCGATAACCCCTTCTATCTCTTTTGCTTTAGTTAGTTTATTAGTCAGCTCTGTAATGTTTTCAATCATTTTACAGATTGACATAAACGAATCAATCACATTAGTAAGCGTATTCCAAATGGCCATAATCCTTTCCCATTCAGTTGCATCAACATCATTCATTACATCCCGAAGATTACTGAAAGCATTAACTATCCGATCGGAACCGCTTGCAATATCTTTCACACCTGAATACAATGACTCATCTAACTCCTTGCCGAAGTTCTTAATGTCTTCCTGGACTTGCGCTAACTTTAATGCTTCTTCCATTGATGGAACGTTGGCCATAGCATTGGCGATTTCATCTGACAGCGTTTCTCCGATGATTCTTGCTTCCTCTTTGTATTTATCTGCTAATTCTTTTGCCTTGTCTAGATTTTCAGAGGCGATATCAGCTTTGGTTTTCTTGTAGTCAAAGGTTGTATCGCGAGGCTTTATTTTAACTGCAGTAGCAAGTAATTTTGCATTCAGCTGCATAACTGAAATAAATACATCTGCCTCATCTCCAATGCCTTTAATGCCAGCAGCAGATTTAGCCGCTTCAACGGAAAGTGAAACTATATTGGAATTCAATTCTTTCTGAGAGATAAGACCTTTGGCTTGCTGTGCTTGGGCTTCCCTGACCTTTGTATTGTAATCCTTCTGCACCTTCTCAAACTCAACAAGAGCGGCATTCTTATCTTGATTTCTTATCGCTTTCTCAGCAGCGGTCTTAAGATTCTGAAAATATTGACTCTCAAGTACTTCTTTATCACCTGTTCCTTTGGCTTGGGCGTACATCTTGATGTTCAGTTCTCCCAGGGCTTTATTATACTCTGCCTGAGTGATCTTTCCGATCTCTAACTCAGCGCCTAGCTCCTCAAATTGTTTATCATAAGATTCTTGCTGTTTCTGAAGATGAGTTTTTTTCTTTTTGTCATCGTCCGGATCAGTTGTTGGTGTTGTAATTGTTGTGCTTCTAGAAATCTCATTTCCTAATCTCAATTTCGCATCACTGAGTATTTTTGAGAATTCAATATAAGTGTTCAAATCATCCTTTAAGCCATTTTCAAATCCTATAGCGTCAACCATTGACACTTTAAGCTTTGCTTTAAACCTCTCTTCTTTAACCAAATCTCCGCGAGCTATTTCCCAATCAGGAGCCAATTCCTGTACTGTCTTCCCGTTGTAGGATTTTGAGCCTATTTTGCGTAATTCATTTTCGCTTTCTGCTACTTCTTTTGCTGCTAGTTCGGCTCTTGCTGCACTTTCAAGCAATTCTATGCGTTTAGATATTTCTTTGTTTACATCTTGGTTGGTTTTTAGCTCAGTACCGAGAATACCATTGATTTTCCCTAATATTTGTTTTTTGTAATCTAATGATGAATTAACTTTATTGTACTCTGATAACAAGGCTTTAACTTTTACAATTTCTGAGTTCGACTCTGCCGCATGATTCATTCGATTCAGATAATTGTCAAACAAGCCCTTTATTCGTTGTGACTCTTTATAAGCATTATAAAATTTAGCAACGATAGCCCCTATGACCGCAAGTATTGCTGTTGGAGCCATAGAAATGAGAGTTGCCTTAATTGATAACATCGCTTTGCTGAAAGCCATTCTGATAGAAGCACCGGCCTTTTGCGCTTTCCATGCAACTTCATCAAACTTCTGTCCTGCATCCTTGGCCGCCCGACGTGCTGCTGACTTGGCGGCTAACTCGGCTTTGGCAATAGAGGAAATAATTTTATTGACCAGCCGACTTGTAACCATGACTAAAACAGCTGCAACAAGATAGGTAACAATGCTTTTTATATTGTCAGCAGCCGATTTAACAATATTGGTCAGCCAGTCTATCAGAGCTTTATATTTACTTTGTATATCCGTGCCGTTCACTAACTCTGTAAAGACGTTTTTCAGGCGATTTACAGATGTCTCCAAGTTATCAGTATCAACGTTAGGAATCATCTCATTAAGTGCCTCTGCAAATTTAGGAAGCACATCCTTACTCATCAGTTTACCCTGTTTGAGCAACTTGTCCAGACCAGCAACAGAAACACCCGCAGCTTTTGCCATAGCCTGAAGAGCAACAGGAAGACGTTCTCCCATCTGTAGACGCAATTCCTCGGAACTGATCTTGCCTTTACTCATCATCTGGGATAATGCAAGCATAACTCCATTACTGTCGTCCGCACTCATACCGAAGGCCGTACATGCCCGAGAGACGGATTCGAATACTTTTCGTTGATCGATCATGGACATACCGGATATGGAAGCAGCCGCCGTGAATTTTGCGTAGTTAGCTGTCAGAGCATTAATCTCTAATCCGTATTTTTTAGCCAGATCGAGCAGATATTTCTGATTATCCGCATATTGGGACATCGTGCCGGAGACATTCTTCAATGCGGTGGTAACACGGTTTGTTTCTCGGGCTACATCAATGAAACGAGAAACAAGGTTACTTAGTCCGAGTCCGCCTGCACCAAGTGCTGCTGCGAAGGTAAGGATTTGCATCTGCATAGAACGAAAGGCTGCTTTTACCTGATTCGTTCCTCTTTTGAAATTCTCTGTTAAGAGATTTATCGCTATACTGAAACTTAAACGTCCTGCCATTATTCTTCTCTTTTTGACCAGTTTACTTTATTTATATCAAATAATTCCCCAGCAAGGAATTTCTTTAAATTATCCTCATTCTCTCTCATTACGCGCTCCGCGGCTTTCTTCACTTCTTCTTCCTCCCATGGAAATATAATCAGATCTCTTGCCCCATTTTTCATCTTTCGGGCATCGATATGCGGGAGAATGGTGAGGTATGTCCACATCCTTGCACTTTCCATGTCTTCTTTACGTTTTTTTTCATACGCTTCTATGTAGAGCGGAAGATCGCATAATTCCATTTCGTTGAATGCGTAATACGCATCTAATCCGGACATAACAAGTGTAGAAACAATACTGCCTATCATTTCCGGGGTGCCCTCATTACTACCCTTTCCCGTACTTTCCTGTTTCTTTTGAAACTGGCTTAATACTGCTATTTCCCGTTCTAACTTTGATACCATCTCTCGCACCAATTTTTCATTTGAAAGGGTCTTCCGGAAGACATCGAGAGTATACATCACCCCTTCGCCGTTACAGATCGTTGTCGTGTACAGTAGGGCATCTACGTCTTCCCGGTCTGAATAATCCATCAGGGAGAATGATTTCTTCCGAAGTTGCTCCCAGCGAACGATTGATTTTATTGTTAATCCAATTTTCATTGTACCGCTATTAAAAAAGGCGGCCATCATGGGACCGCCTTACTGATATTTCTTTAATTTCTTCCTTATGCAACTCCATCTTCCAAAGGTCCTGTACCCTGTAGGGATATGGAGCTTGTACAAATAGCACCATTATCCGCTTTCAGAGACAGGGAAGTAATAATTGCTTTCCCTTTAACGTATTCTTCTCCCTTTGGGAAATCCCCGTCAGTTTCTTCCGTTTTTGCAAGAACGAACGGGATAGGCTTACGCTCTACCATCATCTTTTTAAGTGTGGTAAAAGAGGCGTGTCCGGTCTTTAAGGACAACATGCTTTCACAAGATACCGTGTACCCTAATTGCCCTACTAG
>ERZ791875.2191-NODE-2191-length-10967-cov-7.950147_pt1 | contig 10967 bp, 7 predicted proteins | sample MGYA00510278_ERZ791875 | MGnify/ENA primary metagenome ERZ791875 (study PRJEB30046, sample SAMN00792078) | human gut metagenome | study: EMG produced TPA metagenomics assembly of the A metagenome-wide association study of gut microbiota in type 2...
CATGCCCACAATCGGCAGGGAAGCGTATTTTTCGCGCAGGAAGTCGATGGCGGCAGCCGTGGCGGTATTGCACGCCACGACGACCATTTTACATCCCTGCGCCACCAGGAAAGCCACAGCCTCGTCGGCAAGGCGCCGCACCTCCTCGCGGGGACGCGAGCCGTATGGGCAGTTTTTGCCGTCGCCCAGGTAGACGAGCGACTCGGAGGGCAGCGCACGCCGCACCTCGCGCCAGACGGTCAGCCCGCCCAGCCCCGAATCGTAAACACCTATGGGAGCGTTATTATACATATCGGCAATCATCTCGTTCGTCATTCGCGGCGCACCGCAACGTGCAACCTGCATTCCGGTCCGCCGGGCGTCCGATGCGGACGGCAGGGGCGCCGCCGGACTAATTCTCCAACCGTTTCAAAATATGTTCCACCACCTCGTCGTCGGACAGGGAGTCGCAGTCGACGACCAGATGCGCCTGCGCATAAAACGGCTCGCGCACGGCCATGTCCCGGGCCATGAATTCGATTAGCTCCGCGTCGTTCAACCCCCGCAGGCGGGGCCGCTTCTGCCGCCCGTAGGGGCTCAAGCGGCTCGCAATCCGGCCGGCGCTGCGACGCAGGTATACGGTATACCCCACGGCATTCATACGCGCCATGTTGTCGCGCCACACGGGAAGTCCCCCGCCCGTCGAAACGACCGCAGCGCCGCTTTCGGCGATGGCCTGCTCGAGTATTTCGCGCTCCACTTCGCGGAAACGCTCCTCGCCTTCGTAGCGGAACACATCCGCCACGGAAGCCCCCTCACGCTGTTCGACCAGCGAGTCGGTATCCGTGAACGCCACGTTCAGCCGCCGCGCGAGCTTACGTCCGAGGGTGCTCTTGCCGCAGCCCATGTACCCGATAAGGAAGAGGGGTTTCATCGCCTGCGTCTTAAAAGAGGTTGAGTTGCTCGGGGTCGATGACTTCGTCGGCATCGCCTCTGGCGCGTTCGATTTCGAACTCCACGCCGCCCGTGGCCGTCCCTGTACGGGGCAGGTCGGCAGGGGCCTGCCCGGCTTTCTTCGCGGCGGCCGCCGGTTTGTCTTTTGCCGCCGGCCGTGAGGAAGCGGATGCGGCGGCACTGCCGGCCGCGTCGCCGGCTGCCGAATCAGCGCCGGAAGCACCATCGCCCTCTTCGGGCGCGGTATCCCCGGTCAGCATGTCGCCGGGGAGCTCCTCCGCCTCGTCCTCCTCCGGGGATTCGGGCTCGGGCGGCAGCTCGGGCTCGATAAAGCGCAGCCCGGCCACGTCGTAAGTCGTCAGGCGCTTGCCTTTGGCGCGGTGGCTCTTGACGCCCACGAATTCGTCGACGTCGATTTCGTCCGCCGGGCGCGAAGCGTGCGCACCCTTATAGGTGATTTCGAGTTTGGCGCCCGCCCGCTCGGTGACGGCGACCAAATCGGCCTGCCCCTCCTCGTCGAGGAAGAACTGCATCTTATCGCTCATCTCGGCCGTAAAGCGCTTCATGTAGTAGTATTTCTGCGAACGGTCGTAGTAGCAGACGCTATACACGCGTTCGGGATTGTAACGGCTCACGCGCACCGTTTCGTCGGGGAAATGCTGCACGAGGTCGTATCCCGTGATGTAATACTGGTTCTTCGACGTCCAGACGATAATCCGGTCGTCGCCCTTGAACTCGCCCAGCAGCTTGCCGCGGCCGTCGGCGTTCAGGCGGCGGACATCCTCGTCGAACCAGATATTCTGGCCGCCGAGCGTCGAGGTGCCGCGCTCCTTGAGGACGATTTTGTGGATGCCGTAGCGCGAGAAGAGGTTGCCCTGGCTCTGGCGGCCCTTGATGGCGAGGGTCGAGAAATCGAGGTCGACAATCACCTTTTTCAGGCGCGGACGGGGCTTGAAGTATATCTTCAGCACCTCGGCCTCCCCGTTCGGATTGACCGACATGTAGAGTATCTCGCTGCGGGGCGTGCCCTTGGTGATGTCGTACTCCTTGTCGCGCGTGATGGCCTTGATGGCGCAGCGTTTCATCATAATCGGGCCGTTCTTGCCGTCGCGGTAGAGCACGTTGTAAATCGTGCGCTCGTCGTTGCGCTTGAAGACCCCGATGTAGTAGATGCCTTTCTCGAAGAACGCCTTGTCGCTCACCTTGGTGATGACGTAGCGGCCGTCCTTCGTGAAGACAATCACGTCGTCGATGTCCGAGCAGTCGCATACGAACTCGGCGTCCTTCATCGACTTTCCGATGCCGAAAAATCCCTCGGCGCGGTCCACGTAGAGTTTGGCATTCGTCACGGCCACCTTCGTCGCCTCGATATTGTCGAACTCGCGCAGCTCTGTCCTGCGCTCCTTGCCCTTGCCGTACTTCTCGCGAATGCGCTCGTAGTAGGCCACGGCGTACTCGGTCAGGTGGTCGAGGTCGTACTGCGTGGACTCGATGTCCTGCTCGATTTGTTTGATTTCATTGTCGGCCCTGTCGCTGTCGTAACGCGAAATCCGGATGAACTTCAGCTCCGTCAGGCGCTGCACGTCGGCCAGCGTCACCTCGCGGCGCAGCAGTTTCTTGAACGGCTCCAGCCCCTTGTCCACGGCGGCGTAAGCCTCCTCGCGGCTCTTGCTGCCCTCGATGAGCTGGTAGAGCTTGTTCTCGATGAAAATACGCTCGAGCGAGGCGGCGTGCCACGCTTCGTTCAGCTCGCCGAGCCGTATCTCCAGCTCGCGTCCCAGCAGCCACTTGGTGTGCTCGGCCGAGCGGCGCAGGATTTCGCTCACGCCCAGGAAATGGGGCTTGTCCTCCCAGATGAGGCAGGCGTTCGGGGCAATCGAAACCTCGCAGTCGGTAAAGGCGTAGAGCGCATCGATGGTCTTGTCGCTCGACTCGTCCGAAGCGACCTGAATGATGATTTCGACTTTGTCGGCCGTATTGTCGTCGACTTTCTTAATCTTGATCTTGCCTTTCTCGTTGGCCTTGATAATCGAATCCTTAATCGACTCGGTGGTCGTCGTATAAGGTATCTCGGTAATGGCCAGCGTGCGCTTGTCGATTTTCGAAATTCTGGCGCGCACCTTCACGGCGCCACCGCGCAGGCCGTCGTTGTAACGGCTCACGTCGGCCATGCCGCCCGTCGGGAAGTCGGGGTACAACTGGAAGTCACGCCCCTGCAGATGGGCGATGCAGGCGTTGATGAGCTCCACGAAGTTGTGGGGCAGAATTTTCGACGCCAGGCCCACGGCGATGCCGTCCGAGCCCTGCGCCAGCAGCAGCGGGAATTTGATCGGCAGCGTGACGGGCTCCTCCTTGCGGCCGTCGTAGGAGAGCATCCACTCGGTGGTCTTCTTGTTGAAGACCACCTCGAGGGCGAACTTCGACAGCCGCGCCTCGATATAACGCCCCGCGGCGGCCTCGTCGCCCGTAAGGATATTGCCCCAGTTACCCTGGCAGTCGATAAGCAGGTCTTTCTGCCCCAGCTGCACCAGCGCGTCCTTAATCGACGCGTCGCCGTGCGGGTGGTACTGCATGGTCTGGCCCACGATGTTGGCCACCTTGTTGTAGCGGCCGTCGTCCACGACTTTCATAGCGTGGAGGATACGCCGCTGCACGGGTTTCAGTCCGTCTTCGACATGGGGCACGGCCCGCTCGAGGATTACGTACGAAGCGTAATCCAGGAACCAGTTCTTGTACATGCCCGTCAGTTTGCGCACGCCTCCCTCGTCCTGCGTCAGGCGGTCGAACTTGCCCGCCTTGGCCGGGGCTTCGGCGACAGGGGCCTCGCCGGCCGCGTCGTCGGCCGTTTGCGGGGTCGATGCTTCTTCGTTGAGCGGCTCCTCCCGCCCGATCATATCTTTTTCTTCTGCCATATTCCTTAATTAATTGCGAGATCCTGCTCGACGATGTCCTCCTCGATACGCAGGTTGTCGATGATGAAGCCCTGCCGTTCGTAGGTGTTCTTGCCCATGTAGAATTCCAACAGGTCATGAATCGGGTCGTCCTTGGTGATGCGCACCTTGTCCAGGCGGATATTGTCGCCGATGAACTCCCGGAACTCGTCGGGCGAAATCTCGCCGAGGCCTTTGAATCGCGTGATCTCCGCATTCGCGCCGCAGCGTGCGACGGCTTTCAGCCGCTCCTCCTCGGAGTAGCAGTAAAGCGTCTCCTTCTTGTTGCGCACGCGGAACAGCGGCGTTTGCAGCACGAAAAGGTGCCCGCCGCGAATCACGTCGGGGAAGAACTGCAGGAAAAAGGTCATCATCAGCAGGCGGATGTGCATGCCGTCGACATCGGCATCGGTCGCGATAATCACTTTGTTGTAGCGCAGGTTGTCCATGTCCTCCTCGATGTTCAGCGCCGCCTGCAGCAGGTTGAACTCCTCGTTTTCGTAAACCACCTTTTTCGTCAGGCCGTAACAGTTGAGCGGCTTGCCGCGCAGCGAGAAGACAGCCTGCGTGCGCACGTCGCGGCTCTTGGTAATCGAACCCGAGGCCGAGTTGCCCTCCGTGATGAAAATCATCGACTGTTCGGCCAGCTCGTGCTTGTCGGTGCGGTGTATCTTGCAGTCGCGCAGTTTCTTGTTGTTGAGTGACACCTTTTTGGCCGTTTCGCGGGCCTTTTTCTGGATACCCGAAATCGCCTTGCGCTCCTTCTCGTTCTCGACGATTTTCTTCTGGAGCACCTGCGCCGTTTCGGAGTGCTTGTGCAGGTAGTCGTCGAGGTGCTTGCCCAGGAAGTCCACGATGAAGTTGCGCATCGACACGCCCGGCTCGATCTCCTTGGAGCCCAGTTTCACCTTGGTCTGCGACTCGAAAACCGGATCGGTGACCTTGACCGAAACGGCGGCGATGACCGACGTACGGATGTCCGACGGATCGTAGTCCTTGTGGTAAAACTCCTTGACGGTCTTGGCGATGGCCTCGCGGAAGGCCGCCTGGTGCGTACCGCCCTGCGAGGTATACTGGCCGTTGACGAACGAGAAATAGCTCTCGCCGTAGCCCGTGCCGTGGGTAATCGCCACCTCGATGTCGTCGCCCGACAGGTGAATCGGCGGATAGAGCGGCTCCTCGGTCATGTTCTCGTTGAGCAGGTCCAGCAGGCCGTTCTTCGACACGAAGCTCTTGCCGTTGAGGTTGAATGTGAGGCCGAGGTTCAGGTAGGTGTAGTTCCGCACCTGCTGCTCGACATACTCGAGGTTGTAGGAATATTCGCCGAAAACCTCCTCGTCGACCCGGAACGAGATGAGCGTGCCGTTCTTCTCCTTCACGCCGCTCTCCCACTTGTCGCTCACTTCGAGCCCCTGCGCGAAGCTCACCGTGCGGGCCTCGCCGTCGCGGACGGAGCGGGCCGTGAACTGACTCGAAAGCATGTTGACGGCCTTGACGCCGACACCGTTCAGGCCGACGGTCTTCTTGAAGGCCGAACCGCCGTACTTGCCGCCCGTGTTCATCTCGCTGACGGCCGCCGCGAGCGACTTGAGCGGAATGCCGCGGCCGTAGTCGCGTACGGTGACCACATTGTCCTCGACGGTGATGTCGACCTGGTGGCCGGCGCCCATGATGAACTCGTCGATCGAGTTGTCGACGACCTCCTTGATCAGTACGTAGATTCCGTCGTCGGCCTGCGTGCCGTCGCCCAGCTTGCCGATGTACATGCCGGGGCGCAGGCGGATATGCTCCCGCGGCGAAAGCGTAACGATGGCGTCGTCGCCGTAATTGTCGTTAGGATTTGTATTGAGTAAATCTGCCATAGTCTATTTTTGGTTTCGAATCCCGGCCAGGGCGGCGCACATGGCGTCGTGCACCTCCTCCATCAATTCGTGCGTTTCGGTCGCGGCGACCTTTTCTGCCGGAACGGGGGGCAGCACCCGGATTGTGATGCGGTTGCCCCAGTTGAACATCGCGTTGGGTTTGATGAGCGTCTTGGTGCCGTCCATCACCACCGGAAGCAGATCCACGCCCGCCTCTTTGGCCAGCGTGAAAGCCCCCGCCTTGAAACGGTGAATCTCACCGTCCTTCGAACGCGTGCCCTCGGGGAACACGGCGATTGAAGCGCCGCGCGAAATCCACAGCTTGCCGTCGACGACCATCTGTTCCAGCGCGACGGCCGCGCGGCCGCGGTTGATGCAGATGTCGCCGTGCAGAACGAGGAACTGCCCGAAAAACGGCACCTTGAAGACCTCGCGCTTGGACACCCACCGGAAGTTGAGCGGAATGTAGTAGAGCGCCGGAATGTCTATCACGGTGTTGTGGTTCAGTACGATGACATAACTTTTCTTCCTGTCGATATTTTCCAGGCCGCTCACCCGCTGGCGCCAGCGGGGCGGAATGGCGAAGAAAGTGCGCACCAGTATGCGCGACAGTTCGTGCACCACGCGGCGGGCCTTGTCGAAAGGCCAGCATACGACCAGCGCGACAGCCGACAGCACCATGAAAAAGGTGCACAGCAGCGTCAGGAAGATATAATAAATTACGCTTATCATACATTCAGCGGTTTTGGGTTTCTCCGGCCGCAGGGCCCCGCCTGCCGCCCTGCCGTTTCGCGCCGGCAACAGCCTGGCGGACGGATTGCAGTAGCATACGGGGACAATGAGCCATAATAATTCAATCTGCAAATTTAGGAATTATTCGCCGGATTCCATCCTGCCGCCCGACGATTTATCAACAAAATATCCACTATATACATATGTATCGATTTTTTCGCAAAAATCAAGTACTATGCATTGCAAAGTATAAATATTTTTACATATCTTTGCGGTATCAAATAAAATGCAGCACAGATTACAATTAAACGCATAATATCATGAAAAAACTTCTCCTCCTTATCGTAATGCTCGCAACGGCGGTTTCAGGCGTATTCGCTGCCCGCATGTATCCTGCCGAGGGCCGCGTGGTGGACGAACAGGGGCAGGCCGTGGAGTATGCGACGGTCGTGCTGCTCAAGGGCGGCGAGCAGGTCACCGGCATGGCGACCGACAATGCGGGCCGCTTCGTGCTGAAAGTTCCCACGGGCGAATACACCCTTTCGGTTCAGTACCTCGGCTTCGACCCCGTCACGCGGCAGGTGCATGTCGGACAGGACAACGATCTGGGCGACATCGTACTGAAAAATTCCGCGACACGCATCGAGGGCGTCGTGGTCAGGGCACGTCTTATCCGCCGCGAGGCCGACCGCTTCGTGGTCGACGTGGCCAACGCCCCGGCCGCCATCGGCAAGGACGGCATCGAACTGCTCGAACGCGCCCCGGGCGTATGGGTCGACGACGAGAAAATCTCGATTAACGGCAAATCGGGCTCGAAAGTCTACGTCAACGACCGCGAACTGCGCATGGAGCCGGCGCAGCTGCTCACCTACCTGCGCTCGCTGCGGGCGGAGGAGATACAGAAAATCGAGGTCGTACCGACCACAGGCGCCGACTACGACGCCGACTCGTCGGGCGGCATCATCCGCATTACGCTCAAAAAGCGCCGCGAAAACGGCATGGAGGGTTCGCTGTCGATGCGCACCACGCAGAACGGCCGCCACCATTCCTACACGCCGAGCGGCAACGTCAACATCCACAGGGGCCGCCTCGATTTCTACGCCTCGGCATGGGCCGACTTCGGCAAGGACACGGCCATCTCGGACGAGCACACCGATTACTCCTCGGGCAATACGAACCTCACGTCCCATTCGGAAATCGCCGAACGCGACCGCAACTTCGGCGGCAGCATCGGCTCGGTATTCGAAATCAGCCCCAGGCACAGCATCGGCGCCGAGTTCGAGTACTGGCGCAACAACGAAAAGGGGCCAAACGACTCCTACACCGACCTCACGCAAGCGGGTGTCGTGACCCGCACGGAAAGCCGCTACGGCATACGCAACATCCGCGACAACTACTCGGCGACGTTCAATTACATCTACAAACTCGACACGCTCGGCTCGACGCTCAAGCTGCTGGCCGATTATACGCGCCGTTCAACAAACGCCGACAACGACAATTTCAGCCGCATAACCTCCCCCGCTTCGGTCGTCGACTCGATTTACCGCGACAACTCGTCGAGCCTCTACGACATCACGACCGCCACGCTGGCCCTCGACAAGAAATTTTCGCCCCGCTGGTCGCTGCGCGCAGGCGCCAAATACACCTACAACGACATGCACAACGACGCGCTCTACGAATACGTGAAGGAGGGCGCGTGGGTGCGCAACGACAACCAGAGCTTCACCATCAACTATACGGAGAACATCGCCGCGGCCTACGGCATCGTATCGGCCAACCTCGGGCGCTGGAGCCTTGTGGCTGGGCTGCGCGGCGAATACACCCACACCCGGGGCAAGGGCGGCGACATCTCGCAGAACTACTTCAGCCTCTTCCCCAACGCCAACGTTTCCTATGCGCTTTCGAAAGACGGGGCCTATTCGCTTATCGCGCAGTACGCCCGCACGATCGAGCGACCGCGTTTCTGGAGCCTCAACCCGCAGCGGTTCCAGATATCGGACTACACCTACCAGACGGGTAACCCGGAACTCGACCCCGCATACAAACAGGACGTCAGCCTGACGCTGGTGCTGAAACACAAATACACCCTTACGGGCGGCATGACGATCCAGACCGACGAGATACAGCAGACGATGCGTCCCGACGCGGACGACCCGGAACGCCTGTGCCTGGCATGGATCAACTACGACACGACGAAGAACTACTACCTCACGGCCAACGCACCGTTCCAGTTCGCAAAATGGTGGACGCTGAACCTCAACCTGACCTACATCCGTCAGGGACAGCGCGTCGACCAGCACAGCCCCGAGAAGCATTACAACTTCTATTTCGTAAACAGCTCGACCACCTTCACGCTGCCCGCAAAATTCTACATCGACGTGTCGTACCGCTTCCAGGGGCGCATGGACTTCGGCAACTGCTGGGTCGAACCGCTGCATTTCCTGAACGCCGGGATTAAAAAACGCTTCGGCGACAAGTTCACCGCATCGTTCTCGGTACGCAACCTGATCGAACGGCCGCAGCACATCGGCGCACGCGGCGACGGATTCGTCCGCATGGTCGACGTGAAACAACAGTGGAACGACCGCAGTTTCACCATCGGCGTGACCTACAATTTCAAATCGGGCAAGGCGTTCAAGCGCAAAGCCGTCGAAGCGGGCTCGGCCGACGAGAAAAGCCGCCTGTAAAAGCCGCCGGAATAACGCCGGGGTGCCACGCTCCCGGCAGGCCGGAGCGCTATCACATACGACAAGTGGGATGAAGCCGCGGCTTCATCCCACTTGGCGTGCGTAAAGGCCGCACGCCCTATTTCGCCCTGCGCATACGCAGGAATAGGTGCGGTAGGTGGAGCGATTTGCCTGCGATGATGAGCGTGACGGCGGCAAGTATCAGCACCACGCCCGCCACAATGCGCGGCGTGAGCTGCTCGCCGAAGACCACGACGCCGAAAAACAGCGCCGTAAGCGGCTCCAGCGCCCCGAGAATCGCCGTCGGCGTGGAGCCGATACGACGGATGGCGGCAGCCATCGTCACCAGCGAAACAATCGTCGGGAACAGGGCCAGCGACACGGCGTTAATCCACAGCCCGGGCGTCGGAACCGGTTGCAGGCCGGTGCAGAAGCGCAGCCGCACGACATAGACCGAGAGCCCGAACAACAGGGCGTAGAACGTGAGTTTCTCGGTGGACATATCACGCAGCGACGAGCGGTTGACACCCACGATATAGATAGCATAGCACAGCGACGAAAGGAATACCAGCGCGACGCCGGCAAAGGAGAGCGCCTGTCCGTCACCGCCCTTGTAAAGCAGCGCAATTCCGGTAAAGGCCAGCAGAATCGAAAGCACCGTGGCCCGCGTGACCTTTTCACGGAACCCGACGGCCATGATGACGGCCACGAGCACCGGATAGAGGAACAGGATGGTCGAAGCGATGCCTGCATCCATGTGGTTGTAGCTCTCGAACAGAAACAGCGACGAGAACGAAAACAGCAACCCCATGGCCGCCAGCGGCACGACGTCGCGGCGGCGCAGGGCGAACGACTGCCGCCGCACGAGCATCAGCGCACCGAGCATCGCCACGGCGAGCAGGTAGCGGTAGAAAAGCACCGAATCCACGCCCATGCCCGCCCCGTAGAGGGGCAGCGCGAAGAGCGGATTCAGTCCGTAACTGGCGGCGGCCACAGCGCCCAGCACATAGCCGCGCGTACGGGGATTCGCCATCGTCAGAACTGCACCTGCGGCGCAGCCTGCGCGCCCTCGGCCGCTTCGAAGTAGGGCTTCTGCTCGAAGCCGAACATCTTCGCCACGAGGTTGCCCGGGAAACGGCGCACGGCGACGTTATACGTTTTGGCAACCTCGTTGAACTCCTTGCGGGCCACCGAGATGCGGTTCTCCGTACCTTCGAGCTGCGCCTGCAGTTCGAGGAAATTCTGGTTGGCCTTCAAATCGGGATAGCTCTCCGACACGGCAATCAGCCGCCCCAGGGCCGAGCGCACCTGTGCCTGCGCCTGCTGGAACTCGGCCAGTTTTTCGGGTGTGAGGTCGTCGGCCGAAAGGTTGATCGAGGTGGCCCTTGCCCGCGCCTCGGTCACTTCGGTGAACGTCTGCGTTTCGTGCGCAGCATATCCCTTGACCGTGTTCACCAGGTTGGGAATCAGGTCGGCACGGCGCTGATACTGCGTCTCGACGTTCGACCATGCGGTTTTCAGCCCCTCTTCCTTGTTGACGAAGCCGTTGTACGTTGCGTAGAAGAAGATCACCACAATGGCGACGACTCCAATCCAAATCCATTTTTTCATAATCGATAATTTTATGCTTGATTTCATTCACTATCCAATCTTTGCGTCATCCGCCGTCGCGTACCGCCACCTCCGCAGAACGAACCGCCGCCGAAGCCGCCGCCCGTCCCGGAATCCGCGCCCGTAGGGAATTGCCGCACGCGACAGGAATTGCAACCGGCGACAAGCCACCATCCGGCGCCTACCAGCGCGAACCGGCACCGCCGCCGCCG
>ERZ791875.2214-NODE-2214-length-10870-cov-2.223024_pt1 | contig 10870 bp, 4 predicted proteins | sample MGYA00510278_ERZ791875 | MGnify/ENA primary metagenome ERZ791875 (study PRJEB30046, sample SAMN00792078) | human gut metagenome | study: EMG produced TPA metagenomics assembly of the A metagenome-wide association study of gut microbiota in type 2...
GCGGAGTAAGTACGGGGTCTATATATACACGCTTTGGGGACAAGGCTGGACTTTTTTCGGCGGTAGTAAAGCCGGCTGCAGACGGACTTATGGAGTTGTATCTTGAAAGCATAACCGCTGCAAGGGATAGCGGCGACCCTGCGGAGGCGACAAGTCAGGGCAATGAGGGAACTGAGCTTGTGCTGAAATATATTTATGAAAACTTTGACGTTTTCAAGCTTATCTTCTGCCACTCGGCAGGAACGGAGTATGAGTATTATTTTGACGAGCTTGCTGAGATAGAGGAAAAGTATTACAGGGAGTTTGTAAAGCAGTTTTCAAGGCGTGAAAACATGGTGAGCGACTTCTTTATACACGTTATCTGCCGAACAGGCTGGTCTTATATTTACGAGGTGGTCTCTCATGATCTTTCTTATGATGAGGCGCAGATCTTTATGAAAAGCATAAGAGAGTTCTGCTTCGCAGGCTGGGGGAAAGTTCTGGGGCAGAATTATGAGGATCTGGGCTTGTAGGGTCTTGGTGTTGTTCGGGTTTTTAGTAGAACTTTGAGCAGGGAGCGGGACTTCGCATTTCTGCAAAGCAGAAATTGCGCCGCTCCCCTACAGAAAAGATGTCAAAATCATTTGACTTTTTTAACATTTTCAGCAACCCCTTATAGGGTGTTGCTTTTTAAATAGTAATAAGTTAGGTAAGCCTAACTTTATAAACAAACAGGAGGTATTGTTGTGAAAAAGAAAGAGAAAAAGAAAAGTTCCTTTGCAGTTCTTATGCACTATGCAGGCGGACATAAGTATTATTCCTACGCTTCTGCTGTTCTTGCTGTAATAAGTGCATGGATAGCACTGATACCGTTTTATGATGTTTGGCGCATCATAAAAGAGATACTCAGGGTAAGACCTGATTTTTCAAAGGCGGAGAACATAAGCCGATACGGCTGGGAGGCTGTGGGCTTTGCACTTCTTGGAATGGTGTTTTATATCGCTGCGCTAATGTGTTCTCACAAGGCAGCGTTCAGGGTGCAGGCTAACATGAGAGTGAGCATGATGAAGCATATTATGAAGCTTCCGCTTGGTTATGTTGAAGCTGAGGGAACAGGAAAGATAAGAAAGATAGTTATGGATTCAAGTGCGTCAACGGAAACCTATCTTGCCCACAATTTTCCTGACAAGGCTGTTTCAATTGCGACCCCTGTGGGTCTGCTTGTTATGATGTTCATATTCGACTGGCGGCTTGGACTTATTAGCCTTATCCCTGCGTTCATCGCATTTGTGCTTATGGGCACGCTTATGATGGGTCCTAAAATGGCGGAAGATATGAAGCAGTATCAGAATGCACTTGAAAAAATGTCATCTGAGGCGGTGGAGTATGTTCGTGGAATACCTGTTGTAAAAACCTTTGGTCAGACGATATTTTCTTTCAAGCGTTTCAAGCTTGCTATTGACGAATATGAAAAGTGGACTCTTGGATACACAAAGAACATGATGCTTCCGATGATATGCTTCACCACTGCGGCAAACGGCATTTTTGCGGCGCTTATAATTGTGGCTTTCAAACTCACTTCCCATGGAGTTACGGACGAGTTTGTTCTTAATCTTTTCTTTTATGTGATAATAACTTCTATTCTTACTGTAACGCTTATGAAGATAGCATATGCAGGAGAGTCACAGATGTTGGTGGATGACGCTGTGAACAGAATGTATTCTATTCTTGAAACTGAGCCGCTTGTTGAGACAAAGAGCGGTGAAACTCCAAAGGACTCATCTATCCAGCTTGACAATGCGGTGTTTGCTTATGACAATGCAGAGAGCAACGCTGTTGACGGAATAACGATGAACATAAAGGCAGGAGAGCATATTGCGGTAGTAGGTCCCTCAGGGGGAGGAAAGACCACCCTTTGTTCGCTTATCGCACGTTTCTCGGACGTAAAGAGCGGCTCTATAAAGATAGGAGGGGCAGACGTGAGAAACATTCCGTCAGAGGAGCTTATGAAGTATGTTTCATATGTTTTCCAGGACAGCAAGCTTCTTAAAATGAGTATTCTCGACAACGTGCGAATGGGCAGACCTGACGCCACGGACGAGGAAGTTATGCAGGCTCTTCGTGACGCACAGTGCATGGATATAATCGAGAAGTTCCCTGAGGGTGTTGATACTATGATCGGCTCAAAGGGCATATACGTTTCGGGGGGCGAGTGTCAGAGGCTTTCTATTGCAAGGGCGTTTTTGAAAAATGCGCCTGTGCTTATACTTGATGAGGCGACGGCTTTTGCCGACCCTGACAACGAGAGGTCTGTTCAGCAGGCTTTTGAGAGGCTTTCAAAAGACAAGACAGTTATAATGATAGCACACAGGCTTTCAACGGTAACAAATGCAGACCGCATTTACGTTCTTTCTGAGGGCAGGATAGCAGAGAGCGGAAAGCATGAGGAGCTTATAGAGCAGGGCGGGATCTACAGCCGTATGTGGAACGAATACAACAGGTCTGTAAGCTGGCAGGTCAGAAAGGCAGGGGTTTGATTATGAGCTTCACGGAAAAATTAAAACACAAATATGCCCTTTCAGACAAGGGTGCAAAAGGCATGATAAGGGCGTTTATTGCTGTTACGCTTGCTAACCTTGTGCTTATGCTCCCTGTGGGGCTTTTATATGTGCTTTCCTCATATCTTCTTGAGGGAGAGCTTCCAAGAGATAAGTTCTGGCTTTTTATTGGGGCGATAGTGGGAGCGCTTTTGCTTATTGCCCTTACAACGCTGTTTCAGTATAAGTCCACGTTTTACTCTACATATGTTGAAAGCGGTGTAAGACGAAGGACGCTTGCGGAAAAGCTCAGGAAGATACCCCTTTCATACTTTGGCAAGAAAGACCTTGCCGACCTTACTAACACTATCATGACGGACTGTGCAATGATAGAAACAGGCTCTTCGCATTGGATACCTGAGCTTGTGGGCGGTATCGCCTCCACTACTATCATTGTTATAAGCTTGTTTTTCTTTGACTGGAGAATGGCTCTTGCTTCAGTTTGGGTAATGCCGGTAGCATTTATGATAGTTATATCTTCAAAGAAGGTTATGTCAAGGATACACGAAAAGACGATGAAATATCGTATAGATTGCATTGACGGCATTCAGGAGGGGCTTGAAACTCTCCGTGACCTGCGTTCATACAACATGACAGAGAAATACTCTGAGGGGCTTGAAAAGAAGATAAAGGCTGTGGAAAAGCACGCTATCGTGGCGGAGCTTGCAAATGCGGTATTCGTATGCTCAGCACAGATGATACTAAAGCTCGGTATTGGAACTGTGGCTGTTGTGGGAAGCTCGCTTCTTGTAAAGGGTGAGATAACGGTGCTGAAGTTCTTTATGTTCCTGCTGGTGGTAACAAGAATGTATGAGCCGCTTCAGATAGCGCTTCAGAATTTGGCTGCTATAATAAGCCTTGACGCAAACTGCAATCGTATGGACGAGATACTTTCGCACGAGGAGCAGTCGGGCAGTGATAAGCTTGACAACAAGGGTTATGATATCACATTCGACCATGTTGCTTTCTCATACAAGAGTGAAGAGCAGGTGCTTTCCGATGTAAGCTTCACTGCAAAGCAGGGGGAGATAACAGCGCTTATCGGTCCGTCTGGCGGAGGAAAGACCACTGTTGCAAGGCTTGCGGCAAGATTTTGGGATAATGACAAGGGCAAGATAACTGTTGGCGGAATGAATGTTGCAGACGTTGACCCTGAGAAGCTTTTGTCACTTTACTCTATCGTTTTCCAAGATGTAACGCTGTTTAACAACACTGTTATGGAGAATATCAGGATAGGCAGAAAGGACGCAACGGACGAGGAGGTTATGGCGGCGGCAAGGCTTGCACACTGCGAGGATTTTGTTGAGAAGATGCCTGACAAGTGGAACAGCATGATAGGAGAGAACGGCTCGGAGCTTTCGGGCGGTGAAAGACAGCGTATATCCATAGCGAGGGCATTTCTGAAGGACGCTCCTATCATTCTTATGGACGAGGCTACAGCTTCTCTGGACGTTGACAACGAGTCGCTTATACAGGAGTCTATTGCAAAGCTTATACAGAACAAGACTGTGCTTATAATAGCACACAGAATGAGAACTGTTGACGGTGTGGACAAGATAGTTGTGCTTAAAGACGGCAAGGTGGCTGAGACAGGCTCGCCTGAGGCGCTTAAAAAGACTAACGGTATCTACAAGCACATGGTTGAGATGCAGCTTTGCTCGGAGAAATGGAAATACTGATATGAATAGAAACCACCGCTGGGAGGAAAACTCTCGGCGGTGGTTTTGGTTTGTTTGCGTATTATTTTGCGGAGATGTTTCCGCTTTCTGATTTTTTGATAAGACCTGCGGTGAGGGCTTTTTTCAGGGTGTAGCTTATTACGCTCTCCGTTATACCCACAGCTCTTGTGTAGCCGAATTTCTTGGCTGTTTCTCTTACGAGGTCGGTTTCTGAAAGGCTTATCTGCTGGCAAAGCACTTCTTTCACGGCGTTTATTATCTCCTCGGAGGGGATATCCTCCATGCTTCGTTTGTTGGTATCGTCGCTTGTGCGATAGATAGAATAGCTTTCAGGGGATTGCCCCTCTTTCCAAAGGAAAACTCTGTTTTCATCGGCTGTGGCGAATGGTGAAACGCCTTGTGCGGCATCGGCAAAGACGCTTTCCACTCTTGAGCCGCTTCGTGTTATGCCCCATGCGGTGAAAACTTTTCTCATGAAAAGCTTCTCGCTTATTGGTGCTTCTGCGGCGATCACCTTTTCGGCTGTTTCCCTTATTTTCTGCTTGTTTTCGGGCTTATAAAAGTCATCAGATGTACCCATTATGCCAATATCTGCGGTCACATAGGGCTGTGCAAAGGCTGATGTGAGGGCGGAAGCTTCCTCTCTTTCAAACTGCGCTGTGGCATAGACGGCAGGCTTTGAGGCGGGAGCTGTTTCGGCTTCATGCTTTGGTGCGCTGTCTATGGCGGCTTTTATGTTTCCCAGAACTCGGTCCTTATCGTCAAACCAATCGAGCGTCCACACTCTCAGGATATTCCAGCCAAGACCGTTAAGCACGCTTGGCTGTAGGATAAATCTATCCTGTGCGGTGGAGCTGTGGAGAGTGTTTTCACCATCAAGGAGTATGCCCATGAGATACTCCTTTTCGTTGTCAGGGTCGATTATGCCGATATCAACTTTGAACTCGGAGCTTCCGATGTTGCATTTCACCCCATAGCCAAGCTCTTTTATGGCTTTTGCGATACACTCTGTTACAGTGCTGTCGCTTGTGCTTTTTGTGGTGCTGTGGGCTGTTACGGCAAGCTTTCCACGCTCGGCAAACTCCAGGAAGCCTTTAAGTCCTGCAACGCCCTCGGAACGTGTTCTTGAAAGGTCTATCTGCTCAGGACGGAGGACAGAGTAGACTATCATGGCTTTTCTTGCACGGGATATTGCTACATTAAGTCTTCGCCAGCCGCCGTCACGGTTGAGAGGGCCGAAGTTCATTGAAACTTGTCCCTTTTCGTCAGGACCATAGCCGACGGAGAAGAGTATAACGTCACGTTCGTCGCCCTGAACGTTTTCAAGGTTTTTGATGAAGACCGGCTCCGGTGACTTTCTGTCAAGCTCTTCAAGCTCAGGGTGGTTTGCCCACTCTTCGCAGAGCATATCGTCAATGAGATTTTGCTGAACGGAGCTAAATGTTACAACACCTATGCTGTCATTGCGGAGCTTTTCATCGCTCATTCGTCTTATTATCTCGTCAACAACGGCTCTTGCTTCCGCCTTGTTCTGCTTTGTTCTGCCCTTGTCATAGTGACCCTCGGGGTGGATAATGCTCACCTTTGAAATGAGGTCGTTATGGGACGGGAATGTGAGAAGCTTATTGTCATAGTATTTCATGTTGCTGTAGGCAATAAGGCTCTCGTGGCGTGAACGATAATGCCATTTGAGATACTGCTGCGGCATGGAGATAGCAAGGCAATCGTCAAGGAGGCTTTCAAGGTCTTCTTTTTCGCTGTTTTCTTCGTCTATCCGATTTGAGGAGAAGAAGTTTGTTGGCGGGAGCTGTTTAGGGTCGCCCACAATAACAACGTTCTCGCCCCTTGCGATAGTGCCTGCGGCTTCGGCTGTTGGCAGCTGTGAAGCTTCGTCAAAGATAACAAGGTCGAATTTCGGAAATGACGGGTCTATATACTGTGCAACTGATATGGGGCTCATGAGCATACAAGGGCAGAGCTTGCGGAGAAGATTTGGTATCTTATCGAAAAGGCTTCTAAGTGACATCATTCTGCCGTTGCTCTTTATGGCACGTTTGAGTATGCCCATTTCAGAGGTGGAAGCGCAGGCTGAGCCTTGGGCAGGTATTTTTGCGGAAAGACGAGCCAAAAGCTCCTGTATAGTCAGACGTGAGAATTTATCGAGAGTGTCTTTGAACTGTGTGATAAGGTCGTTTGCACTGTTACTGCTGAACTGGCTAAGACGTTTATCGCTGTTTATTATCATAAGTGCAAGCTGATAATTTACTGTGCAGGAGAATGCTTTTTCTACGTTTTCGCTGTCAACATTGCCTGTGCGGTAGCTTTCGCTGACACCTGAAAGTCCGTTGTCTGAAAGCTCTTTGTCAACGCTGTTGAACTGGGCGGCGTATCTAAGCTTGTCGGCGTTTTCGGCATAGGTATTAAGCTTTTCTGAAGATAAGTCAAGCCAATTTGCACTTGCTTCTATGGCGGTCATGTTGGCTGAGAAGCTGTCCTCAAAGGCTGAAAGCTTTTCAAGGAACGAGGAGAGAGCCTGTCCTTCAGAAGTGCAGTTTGCTTTTCCGATAGTCTGAGCCATTTGTGCAGGGTCAGCACCCGCTTTCTGCTTAATGGCATTCATAATGCTGTCGGTTTTTGAAACGGCTTTTTCAAGGACATTCCAATCGGTCTGCTCGTTCATGTAAATACCTGTGAGAAGCGCTGTTACATCTGACGGCAGGCTTCGCAGGAAGTCTTTCTTTTCGCTTATGGTGCAAAGCTTATCGAGAATTTCACCAAGGTTTGCTTTTGTAACGTAAGCAGGGTCTTTGGCGTGGAGTTTTATTCCCTTTGTGAGCTTTCCAAGCTTCATGGCTTTTGGCAAAAACCAGCTTTGCTCTGCCTGCTTATAGAGCATTTTCGATTCTGACGCAGGAAGGTCAAAAATGCTTTTTTCAAAATGGCTGAGGATATCGGTGCAGAGAGCGGTATACTCTTTCCCTACGGCAAGAGTATCTTTGATCTTTTGCAGGGTGATATCATAGTGAGGTGCGCAGAGAAGTCCGTCAAGAAGTTCACCGTCAGCGGTGGAAGCTTTGTATATGTGGGAAAGCATTTTTACTGCTGTCTTGTCAAGGTCGCCGCTGTAGCTATAAGCCTGTGCGAGAGTTTGTGCGCACTGAGAGGAAGCGGTGGCTTTTAGGGCAAGGTCGGCGGCTTCAGTGTGGAACTTGTCACGCTGTTCCATAGAATATGATGTAATGCCGATATCTTTAAGTGGGAAGTTGGCAAAGTCGCCTGTTTCGGCTATGGCTATTGAATATCTATGCACAAGGTCACTGAAGCGGTCGAGAGTTTCCTTTGTTATGTTTGTGAAGATATCTTTTGAAACTGATATTTTGTCTTTTTCGGATATACTGCGCTCATAGGCTGATATAGCTTCATAAAGGGTCACACCACAGTTGCGCTTTTCGTGAAGTGCGGTTATGGTATCGTTGAGCTGGGCTTTCTGAGCTTTGAGCCTTGTGGCTTCGGCTGAATACTCCTCGGGAGATTTTATTTTGCCCACTTCAAGGGCTTTGTCAAGCTCTGCAAGGACAGTGGTCTTGTTTGTTTTATTGGAGTGGAGTTCAAGGCAGAACGGGTCAAGCCCTAGGTTTGCAAGACGTTTCTGCACCACGTTGAGGGCTGCCATTTTTTCGGCAACGAACAGCACGCTTTTATCATTATAGAGTGCATTTGCTATCATATTTGTGATAGTCTGAGATTTTCCTGTTCCCGGAGGGCCGTGGAGGACAAAGCTTTGTCCGTTTCCTGCTGCGGCTATGGCGGCAAGCTGTGAGGAGTCTGCGCTCATAGGCACTGCCATGTTTTCAAGGTCAAGGTCGGAATCTATATTCTCAGGGGTTATGCTTATATCCTCGGGGGCATAGGTGAGAGAGCCAGCCATAAGGCTGGACACCACCTTGTTTTGGCTTATCTCCTCTGAACGGTTGCGAAGGTCGTTCCACATTACGAACTGGCTGAACGAGAACAGACCGATAAAGGCATATTCCTCGATGTTCCAACGCTTTTTGCCCATGACAGCCTGACGGATAGTATTGAAAACAAGTGGCAGGTCTATGCCGTGTTCGTCAAGTGGGAGAGGGTCAAGACCTGTGATACTGATGCCGTGGTCTTGGCGGAGATATTCAAGAAGCGTGACGTTTATCTGAGTTTCTTCCTGTCTGCTCCTTATTATATAGCCCTTATTGCGTGTGTTGCGGACGATATCTATAGGGATAAGCACCAAAGGGGCATAGCGTGGCTTTTCGGAAAGGTCGCTTTCATACCAGCGGAGAAGTCCCAGAGCGAGGAAAAGGGTGTTGCTGCCGTTTTCCTCCATGCTCACCTTTGCGGAGCGGTAGAGGCTTTTAAGGGCGGCGTCAAGGTCAGTTTCGCTGAGGAAAGTTCTTATGCGTTTATTTTTGAACTCGTTCTCGGCGATATTTGTCACAAGGTCCTTTTCGTTCTCAATAGCGAATATTTTTGCGTCACGAGTGGAAACTGTCCACTCGGTAGGTATTTCCATGATACGGAAGTCACTTCCGCTTGCAAGCTCGTCCTCAAGCTTTCCAAGGTCTGCGGTCATAAGCTGCATGGTGTTCTTTGTGACACGGAAGTTCAAAAGGGAATTTCGCAGGCTGAAATCAAGAAGCTTTCTTTCCCATATGCGCATTTTTGTGACAGGCTTATCGTTGCCCTCTGCCACTTTGCCAAGAAGCGAGCTGTTAAGCTCGGAGGGGGCGAGCATCTCTTTTGGCTTGTCGGATTCTTCTGCAAGCTGCAGACCTGAATAGGTTTGCTCGGGACGCAGAGGGATAGGTCTTATGCCACTTCCACGGGTACGGATAATGTCTATGACGCATTGAAATTCCATGTTGCTTATATGGTCTTTGCCGTGTTTCATGGCATGGTCGAAACGCTCGATATCGTGAACGTTGCTGTCAACAAAGTCTGTACACTCCACAAGGAGCATTTCTTCGGCATTTTCTGCAATGCGCTTTTCAATGGCGGAAACATCGTCAACGCAACAATCTGCGAAAGTTTCGTTTTCAAGCCAACAGCCGCAGAATGCGTGACCTGTCATGAAAAACAGCAGAGGGTGAAGTCCCACCGCTTCAAGGCAGGCGGCATAAAGCACCGCAAGGTCAAGACAAGTGCCCATTTTTTGCTCCAAGACCTTATGCGGCAGGCGTATCCTCTGACCTATGACTTCATAGCTTGCAGGGGGATCGTTGTAGACTATTTTTTGCTGGACGAGGGCGGCAAAAATTGCTGCCATTTGAAGCTTCACGTTGTTTGGGTTGTTGGTCTGATAGCCTGTGAAAGAGGGGTCGCCTTTCCACTTTTTCAGGAACGTGGAAGCGTCATGAATAACTGGGGAGAGCGCAGGGTGATTTGGCGTAACAAATGCGGCTATCATCTCAGGCATTATGTTCAAACCGCTCCACTGATCGCAGGCGAGAAGCTCTATAGTGTTCTGAGGTGAAGATATTTTCTTCCTTTTGAAGCACCTCAATGGTGATATTGCCCACCATTTTTTCTGTAAGAGAGAAAAGAAGATCTGTGTTGGTAGATATCCTCACGGGGGATATCTCGGCAGAACTTTTTGCGGGGATAGAGCCGATATAATATGTAAATTCCTTTGCAAACTCAGGCTCAAAGGTTATTTTAAGTCCGATATTCTCAAGGGCTTCCTCTGAGTTGTTATTTACTACAAGGCTTCTTATGACAGGGACATAGTTTTGCTGCATGGCAAAGTTTATAGATGCGTTTATGTGTCCGCCGACAGTGACGATATTATCCACTTTTACCCCTCCGACAATAAATTTTTTAATAAGGAACACCGAACAAGGAGCGTGCGGTGTAGCCGTATGTACTCATTATAGCACAAATAAACACATTGTGCAATATTTTTCCTGAGGACAGGATATGCTATATAAAAAGTAAACCCATTGTTCATAGTATCTTTATTGAATAGGTGGGAGGGTTGTGCTATAATACACTTTGAAATTCAATAGAAAATTTGGAAAGGTGAAAGCTATGGAAATAATACTTGATTGGAACAAATATCTTGATACTGCGGCGAAAATGGTTTCTGAGGGAATCGTTATGCTCAAAAATGATAATAATGCTCTGCCACTTGATACAGACAAAGAGGTGGCTGTTTTCGGACGCATACAGTTTCATTATTATAAAAGCGGAACAGGCTCGGGAGGAATGGTGAACGTTACTAAGGTAGTGAACATTCTGGACGTGCTTATTGATAATGGTGCAAAGGTCAATGAGAAGCTTCTTGACACATACAGAAAATGGGACAAGGAAAACCCATTCGACTTAGGCGAGGGCTGGGGCGGAGAGCCGTGGTCGCAGAAAGAGATGCCACTTGACGAGGGGTTTGTCAAAGAAACTGCAAAAAGCTGTGAAACTGCCATTGTGATAATAGGCAGGACGGCAGGCGAGGAGCAGGACAACAGGCTGGAGGCAGGCTCTTATTTGCTAAGCGATGACGAGATAGCTATGCTCACGGTGGTGAGGGAGCATTTCAAAAAAGTTGTTTTGCTTCTCAATGTGGGAAATATCATAGATATGACC
>ERZ791875.2218-NODE-2218-length-10857-cov-2.588595_pt1 | contig 10857 bp, 8 predicted proteins | sample MGYA00510278_ERZ791875 | MGnify/ENA primary metagenome ERZ791875 (study PRJEB30046, sample SAMN00792078) | human gut metagenome | study: EMG produced TPA metagenomics assembly of the A metagenome-wide association study of gut microbiota in type 2...
ACTGCCTCCATCAGTTTTTGATCTCTTCCGGATCGCCGAGGAAATAATCGTTCGCAAGATTCAGGTTGTCGTCAAACTCGAATGCGTAAGGTACGGCAGTCGGCAGGTTGAGGTGTACGATCTCATTGTCCGGGATATTTTTCAGATACTTGATGATCCCGCGCAGACTGTTACCGTGGGCTGCGACCAGAATCTCGTCGGAGGTTTCGAGGGAAGGGAAAATCACCTCTTTCCAGTAAGGCAAAATTCGTTCCACCGTGTCTTTGAGCGATTCGGTGCGGGGCAGTTCGTTGTCGGGTACATCTTTATAACGGAGTTCGAAACGCGGGTTGCGCGGATCGTCTTCTTTCAGCGGATTAGGGGCGATGTCGTAGCTCCTTCGCCAGATCAGGACCTGTTCGTCACCGTATTTCTCGGCCGTTTCGCTTTTGTTCAATCCCTGCAACGAACCATAATGTTTCTCGTTCAGCCTCCAGCTTTTTTCTACCGGAATCCAGTCCAGGTCCATCCGGTCGAGGACGCAATCGAGGGTTTTGACGGCGCGTTTCAGATAGGATGTGTAGGCTTTGTCGAACCTGAAACCTTTTTCTTTCAGCAGGTCGCCGGCTTTAGTAGCCTCTTGTATGCCTTTTTCGGTCAGATCTACATCTGTCCATCCTGTAAAACGGTTTTCTTTGTTCCAAACGCTTTCGCCGTGGCGGAGTAATACTATTTTTTTCATATTCTTTCTGTTTATAACTAATTGATTTTAAGTATAACAAATGAGGCGGAGGAAAAGATTTTACAAATTCCCGAAAAATAAATGCATTTTCGTTTAGTACATCTTTTCGCAGGATTGTATTAGTTATAGAAACAGAAAAAAAAGATGACGATAGACGAAAACATATTAATCAAGTATCTGGACGGGACTCAGACCGAAAGCGAGCAGGCCGGGGTGGAAGCATGGCTGGCAGAGTCGCCCGAAAATGAAAAGGTACTGGAGCAGTTGTATTTTACACTGCAAGTGACGGATCGCCTGCATGTCATGCAATCCGTAGATCCGGAAATGGCGTTGGTTCGTTTTAAATCGAAAGTACGTAAACAAAATAAAAAAGTTAGGTTGTATAGGAGTTTGTCTTTATTACAAAAAGTGGCTGCGGTGTTATTCATTCCGGTATTGATCATGTCTGCATATTTGTTTATGCAGCTGGGAAATGAAAGGGTGCGCATGGTCGAAGTGCGCACCAACCCCGGAGTGGTCTCCCGTTTTGAATTGCCCGACGGGACAAAGGTCTGGCTGAATGCAGGAAGTACATTGAACTATCCGCAAAAGTTCCGGGCGGAGAACCGGCAGGTGGAGTTGACAGGACAAGGCTATTTCGAGGTGACGAAAAATCCTGAAAAACCTTTTATCGTAAAAGTCAATCCTGCTTATTCGGTAGAGGTGTTGGGGACGACGTTTAATGTGTCGGCTTACCGGGACGACGAAACGATCGGGACAACATTGGTGGAAGGTTCTGTAAAGCTGAATATCGGCCAGAAAAACGGCAAGGTGATTTCGCAACTTCTGAAGCCGGACGAAAAAGCCGAGTTTATGAAGTCGACCTGCAAACTGAATATCTCTTCCGTTAATACCGATTACGATACGGCCTGGATAAACGGGGAGATTATCTTCCGCAATCATTCGATGCGGCAGGTGTTGAAAATGTTAGGTCGACATTATAACGTGAAGTTCGATGTGAAAGATGATGAGGTCCTGAACTCGATTATCACGGCACGTTTCAAAGACGAACAGTTACCACAGGTAATGGAATATCTCAAACTCGCTTCCGGTATCTCCTATAAGATAAAGAAGCCGGTGATGAATGATGACAGTACCTTGCAGATATCCGTAATCGAAATATCAAAATAAGAAATAGAGAGTGTATAACCATTTAAATCGTTTGCCCATGAAGAAATGAAAGAAGGAAAAAAACATACGGAAGAATGTTGACGCATTCCCCCGCATGAAAAGTCGAAAAAGCTGTTGACGCAGCTCATAAATAACTTTATTATAAATAATAAGCATCACAAAAATATGAATAAAATTGTAACCTTAGAAATTCTAGGGAAGGAAAGTTTCAATCTTTTCCGAAAAATACCAGTAGTTATGAGATTAAGTGTAGTCTTTCTTTTTTTAAGTCTCGGCATTGCAGTCGCAAATAATTCGTATGCCCAGAATACTACTCTGTCATTGGACATGTCGAACAGTACGATCGCCAACGTGCTGGAGGCAGTAGAAAACCAGACGGATTTCTCCTTTATATATGATGCAAACGTCGTCAATATAAACAAGAAAGTTTCTGTCAGTGTAAACGAAAAGAATATCTTCGACGTCCTGAACAAGATGTTCGGAAACAGCGATATCGCCTATACAGTCGTAAACAAGAAAATCATCCTGAACAAAAAAGAAGCGATAGACCTTATGCAACAGCAGGGCAAGCGGGTAACGGGCGTGGTTGTCGACAAAAACAATGAGCCGGTGATCGGAGCCAATATCCTGGTGAAGGGTACGACAAACGGAACTATCACGGATGTGGACGGCAATTATACACTTGACAATGTCCCGGCCGACGCCATATTGGTGTATTCCTATATCGGGTTTGACTCGCAGGAACTGAAGTATGACGGACAAGCGATTATTAACGTGACTTTGTCGGAAGACACACAGAAGCTGGACGAAGTAGTCGTGACGGCTATGGGTATCAAAAAGAAAGCCGCTTCCCTGACCTATTCGAGCCAGCAGGTGGGAGGAGACGAACTGACACGTGCCAAAGACCCGAACATGATCACTGCGTTGGCCGGTAAGACTGCCGGTGTACAGATCAACAAGAACTCTTCCGGTCTGGGCGGTTCGGCAAAGGTTTCCATCCGCGGTGTCCGTTCAGCCAATGCGGACGCAAACAACCAGCCTTTATATGTGATCGACGGTGTTCCGATGTTGAACTCGATCAGCGAGCAGGCTTCTTCTGCTATGGGAGGTACGAACAACGCCGGTAACCGTGACTCTGGCGACGGTATATCCAACCTGAACCCGGATGATATCGAGAGTATGAGTATTCTGAAGGGCGCTTCTGCCGCTGCTCTTTACGGTTCGCAGGCTGCCAACGGCGTGATCCTGATCACAACAAAGAAAGGAAAAGCCGGCTTGCAGCGCGTCACTTTCTCTTCCAACCTCACAGTCGATCATGCAATCAGCTTGCCTGAGTTTCAGAACGAATATGGCCGTAAGGATAACCTGAGCTGGGGCGAAAAAGGCAATTTGAAAGATTATGACAATGCCGGCGATTTCTTCCAGAATGGCGTGACGGCAATCAACTCTTTGTCCCTGACGAGAGGTAACGATAAATTGCAGACTTATTTCTCTTATGCCAATACAAGTGCGAGCGGTGTTGTCGAAAAGAACAAGCTGTAGAAGCATAACCTGAATTTCCGTGAGACGGCACAATTCTTCGATGACCGTTTGAATATCGATGCAAATGTCAATTTGATGACACAGTCAATCAAGAACCGTCCGACTTCCGGCGGCTATTACATGAACCCGTTGGTCGGCTTGTACGGATTCCCGCGTGGCGAAGATATCACACCGTATAAGGACGGTTACGAAACAAACGATTTCGGACGGAATATGCCGATACAGAATTGGTACACGGATATTACCAGCTTCGAGCAAAACCCGTATTGGTTGGTAAACCGTGTGACGAGCCGTGACAAACGTTACCGTGCATTAGCTTCGCTGACGGCTGCATTGACCGTTACCGATTGGTTGAAGATACAGGCCCGTGGCAATGTCGACTATACCAATGACAAGTTCCAGCAGAAGATGTATGCAACGACATCCGTCGATCTTGCCGGTACGAACGGACGTTATATCGACCTGAACCATACGGAAATGTTACTCTACGGAGACGTGATGGCCATGGTCAACAAGAAATGGAACGACTGGTCGCTGAACGCCGCTTTAGGTTCCAGTATCAACAGTACGCGTGTCGACGAATTGCGCCTGGATTCCAAAACCGCTTCCCTCTATTATCCGAATGTGTTCACGGTTGCGAATATCAATATGAATACATCGGCTGCCTGTGATGAAATCATCAACCAGCGCCGTACGCTCCAGTCTATATTTGCAACGGCACAGGTCGGTTGGAAAGAAAGCCTCTATCTGGACGTGACGGCCCGTAATGACTGGTCTTCCACACTGGCGTTCACCAAACATAAGAACAAAGGTTTCTTCTACCCGTCGGTCGGTTTGTCATGGATTATGAACAATACGCTCGATATGCCGGAATGGATCAACTTCGGCAAGTTGAGAGGTTCGTGGTCAAAAGTCGGTAACGATATACCTTTATACGTAAGTAACCCTGTCGACATGATCGGCGCGGGCGGTAAGATCATTGTGAACGAGGCTGCTGCTTTCGACAACCTGAAACCCGAATTGAGCACGTCCTGGGAAGTCGGTACGGAATGGAAGTTCTTCAACTATCGTTTGGATCTGGACTTCACTTATTATAGAACCAACACCAAGAACCAGTTGCTGAAAATGCCGTCGTTTGCCGGTTCACCTTATAAATATTACTATGTGAACGCCGGTAACATCCAGAATGAAGGTGTTGAACTGACATTGGGAGTTACTCCGGTCATGACGAACGATTTCCGTTGGAAAACCTCTTTCAACTTCTCTACCAATAAGAACAAAGTGGTTAAACTGCATCCTGAACTGAAATCATTCGCTTATGGAGACGAGGGCTTTAGCATGATGTATATGATGCGTATCAAAGAAGGCGGCTCGCTGGGCGATCTCTATGGAAATGCTTTCGAGCGTGATGAGGCCGGTAAGATCGTTTATGATGAAAACAATTTGCCGAACGTAATTACCGGTAATAATGTGAAGATCGGTAATTCGAATCCGGATGCTTTACTGGGATGGAGCAATACTTTTACCTATAAAGATTTCTCTTTATATTTCCTGATTGACTGTCGTTTTGGTGGCGATGTATTGTCTGTAACGCAGGCTGACCTGGATTCCAAAGGTGTGTCGCAGGCGACTGCCGATGCCCGTAGAGCCGGTTTTGTGGATCTGGAAGGCACACATATAGGAAAAGAAAACATAGAGGCATTCTATAGCCGTGTCGGCGGACGTAACGGATGTTCCGAATACTATATGTACGATGCGACAAACGTTCGCTTGCGTGAGTTGTCTTTGGGTTATACGTTCCCGAGGAAACTGATGGAAAAATCAAAAGTATTCCAGGAAGCTCAGCTTTCATTTGTAGCCCGCAACCTGTTCTTCTTCTACAAAGACGCTCCGTTTGATCCGGATGCCAGCTTGTCGAGCGGTAACGGTTGCCAGGGTGTGGATGTATTCGGTATGCCGACTACCCGGAGTTTAGGTTTTAATCTGAAGGTTTCATTCTAAAAAAAGAGTATCATGAAAAGTAAATTCAACAAATATATAGCAGCATTCTTTGTCGCAGGAGTGGCGGGCTTGATGGCTTGCACGGAAGATTTCGAATCGCAGAACACAAAAACAAACGGTTTTACCGAAGATCTTCAATCGTATGATTATATGTATTATACTTTGCCGATCACGGTTGTTGAGCAGGGTATCTATTTCAACTATGATTGGGGTGGCGGTAAGAACTGGCCTTTCCAGACCATGCAGAATTTGGAAGCGGATATGTTTTCCGGTTATTTCCATGATATGAACGGTAGTTTCAATAGCAATAACTCCACGTATCATTTGAATGACGGCTGGACATCTTCCAATTGGACATACACTTACGGATATATAATGACTGCCGCCAAGAATGCGGAACGGAGAAATGCCGACAAGCCGGAATTTCTGGGTGTGACAAAAATCCTGAAAGTGGAATTAATGCATCGTATTGCCGATATCTACGGACCGCTGATTTATACGAACTATGGTGAAAGTACCGGTTCTGAACCGGATGATATGAAGACTGCGTATTATGCATTCTTTACGGATCTGGACGAGGCTTTGACGGCAATCCGTACGTATGTGGCAGCTAATCCGAAGACAAATCTGTTTGCCAAATCGGACTTTTTGACGCCGAATAAGACATATGACGACTGGATCAGGTTTGCGAACTCTCTGCGTTTGCGTTTAGCTATGCGTTTGTCTAATGTAGACCCGTCGAAAGCTGCTGAAGAGGCAAAGAAAGCTTTATCGGATGAAGGCGGCGTGCTTGAAGCGCCGACAGACGTAATTGCTGTAAATGCTTCGACGAGCGGATTCACCAATCCGTTAGGAGAAATTAATAAGGGATGGCACGAAGTATTTATGAATGCAAGTATGGAGTCTTTCTTGGTGGGCTATGACGATCCGCGTATCTCTAAATATTTTACTCCGGCTACGGGTGGTTCCGAAGGCGCTTTGTTCAATATCGCCGGAACTTATAAGGGTGTCCGCCAGGGTACGGGTGTTACGCATAATAAATACAAAGACCATTCGCCCAGTACGGTTGCCCAGAATACGGATGCGATTCTGCTGACAGCTGCCGAAGTCTGGTTCTTGCGTGCCGAAGCCGCTTTGCGTGGCTATATATCCGGGGATGCGGGTGAATATTATAAGAAAGGTGTTGAAACCTCTTTTGCACAGTGGGGCGCCGGCAGTGCTGCCGAATATCTGGAAAGTGAAAAAACACCTGCAGATTATAAAGACGCATTCGATGCGAAGTTTGATGCAAAGGCTGAATCGACAGTGACTCCCAAATGGGATAATGCCCTTTCCAACGAACAGAAACTGGAAAAGATCATTACACAAAAATGGCTGGCCATTTATCCGGAAGGTTGTGAAGCCTGGACGGAGCAACGGCGTACCGGATATCCGAAACTGTTTAAGGTCGCAGTCAATAACAGTGGTGGATCGATCGATACGGATATCATGATCCGTCGTCTGTTCTATCCGCAGGCGCTGATCAGTGATAATCCGACTCAATACGGACAATTGACTCAGGCATTGGGTGGCCCGGATACAGGTGGTACTCGTCTGTGGTGGGATACCGGCCGGAACTTTTAAGAATTGATAAGAGGCTGTCAAAAGTCGATATTTACCGGACGCAGATGACGCAGACGAGCGCAGAGTAACGCAGATATTATTTATTATCAATAAAATAAGTCTGCGTTCGTCTGCGTATTCTGCGTTGTCTGCGTCCGGTTTATTAGATTTGACACATCTCTTTTTATTATTATAAAAAATATACTATCTTTACGCCCGAAAATTCTATAAAACAGTTGTGTATGTCGTTAAAGCGCTTCGGAGTTTCATTGGAAGATAACCTGCTGGAATCGTTGGACCGGTATGTGAGCGAAAATGGCTTTGCCAATCGTTCGCAAGCGATCCGTTTCCTGGTGGAGAAGAATGTCGCTGAGCAGAAATGGCAATGCAATCATATCGTGGCAGGTACGATTATTATCATGTACGACCAGGTAAAGAAGGAGATTGCTTCCCGGATTGCCGATATACAACAGAATTACCAGGATGTGATCCTGTCCTCTTCCCAATATTACATCAATCGTAACTTTTGTCTGCACATCGCGACTGTGATGGGTACGGCTAATCGTTTGACGGAACTGTCCGACCGGTTGACGACGATAAAGGGAATCAAACATGGTAAATTGGTTATGAGCCGGGCGGATTAGATATATTTTTTGCCTGTTGCGTAACACGATTTTTGAAAGATGTGCTACTTTTGCAGTGTTGTTATTTGAATTTTAATAGTCAACTTGAATATATGAAAAAAGAAGTTTTACTTATTTCCGGGTTAATGCTCAGTTCTTTAGCCTTTGCTGCCGATCCGGCGGCAATCGACAGCCTGATCAATTTGCAGGGGGTTGTGATTTCGGCCAATAGGGTACAGGTGAACCGTAGTAGCGTGCCGTTGACTATCTCGGTAATCGACCGGGATCAGATAGAGGCAAGCAGCGAATCGGCTTTGTTGCCGGTGTTGTCTGAACGTGTACCGGGCTTGTTTGTGACGGAAAAAGGGATCACTGGGTTCGGGGTTTCTTCCGGTTCGGCAGGTACGGTGAATATTCGTGGAGTCGGACAGGGAAATAAAGTCCTGATGCTGTTTGACGGACAGCCGCAGTGGGCCGGTGTCTTCGGTCATTCGTTGCCTGATACTTATGTGGCATCCGATGTCGAAAGAGTAGAGGTTATTCGTGGTCCGGGTTCTTTGTTGTATGGCTCCAATGCGATGGGAGGGGTTGTCAATATTATCACCCGCCAACACCGGCAGGAAGGCCGCCGTACACAGGCACGTGTTATGATGGGGTCGTATAATACACAGAAATATATGATCAATAATGGCTATAACGTCGGTAACTTCAGTAGTTTTATCTCGCTGAACCATGATCGTACGGATGGTCACCGGGCTGACTCCAAGTTCGATATTACAAATGGTTTTTTGAATCTGGGATATAAGATCGATGACCATTATAAAGTAACGGGTGATTTAAGCTTAGCCAAATATAATACGGAAGATCCGGGTACGATCACCAGTCCGCTGTTGGATCATGTGATGCATATTCTTCGTGGTACCACCTCTTTTGCTTTGGAGAACCATCATGAGAAGTCGAGCGGCGCTCTACGTGTTTTCTATAACTGGGGCCACCATAAAATCAACGACGGACATGCGCCAAATGCAGATCCCCGTTCGTTCCTTTTCTATTCGGACGACCATAATACGGGAATCCAGTTATACCAGTCTTTCCGCCTGGTAGAGGGAAATACATTCACAGCCGGTGTCGATTATAAGAACTGGGGCGGACATGCCTGGAACGATACGATCAAAGGAGCGATTGGAGAGGTGGTCGATAAGTCGGTCCATGAAGTGGCCGGTTATGCAATCATGCAGCAGGATTTGTTTGATATCCTGAGCCTGAATGCCGGTGTGCGCTACGAGCATAGCAGCGCTTATGGCGGCGAATGGGTTCCGCAGGCCGGTTTTGCGCTTCGTCCGTTCGAAGGAAACACGATCAAAGGTTCCTTCTCGAAAGGATACAGAAGCCCGACACTACGTGAATTGTATATCTCTTATCTGCCTTATTCAAAGGCAAACCCTGATCTGAAACCGGAAAGCATGTTGAGCTATGAGCTATCGATCGGACAGCGCCTTTTGGATAATCGCTTGCATGCGGAACTGACTGCCTTTTATATTGAAGGGAAAGATATGATCTCGGTGGTAGACCGCCAGATGTCGAATATCGGACACTTTTATAATAAAGGGATCGAGTTTGAGACCGGCTATCAGATATTGAATAATCTGAGTCTGGATATGAACTACAGTTATCTGTATATGAATAAGGATATCGTGGCAGCTCCGGCCCATAAGTTTTTTGCCGGTGCTACTTATATGCCCGGGCGATTTACTCTTAATCTGAGCGTGCAGTCTATTTTCGATTTGTACACGAATGTGGGAAGCAAGCCGGAAGACAACCGTAAAGAAGATTATACGGTTTTGAATGCCCGCGCTTCCTATCGTTTCGGCACACGCGACAAGGGCTTGAATCTCTTTGTTAAGGGGGAGAATCTGACTGCCACCCGCTATACTATTAATGACGGTTACCCGATGCCTAAAGCAACCTTTATGGGTGGAATAGATGTTACTTTCTAAAACATTTTACATACCTTTGCGCCCTGTAACATTAAAATAAAAATCATTATGTCAGTTGCAAAGAGGGATTTAGAGGATAATAGAAAGGTGACGACCCATCGCCTGATTGAGATGAAACAACGCGGGGAGAAGATCTCCATGTTGACGGCTTACGATTATTCGATGGCTCAACTGATCGATCAGGCAGGTATGGACGTTATCTTGGTTGGCGATTCGGCTTCCAATGTAATGGCCGGAAACGTGACGACACTGCCGATCACGCTGGACCAAATGATTTATCATGGCAAATCGGTGATGAAGGCTGTGAAGCGCGCACTGGTTGTTGTAGACCTTCCTTTCGGTACTTATCAGGGTAACTCGAAAGAGGCTTTGGCTTCCGCTATCCGGGTGATGAGGGAGACGCATGCCGACTGTATCAAGCTCGAAGGCGGTGCGGAAATACGTGAATCGGTCGAACGTATCCTGTGTGCCGGTATTCCTATTATGGGACATTTAGGGTTGACGCCTCAGTCGATTAATAAATTCGGGACTTACACCGTCCGCGCCCGTGAAGAAGCGGAAGCGAAAAAGCTGATCGAAGACGCCCACTTGCTGGAAGACATCGGCTGTTTCTCTGTCGTTCTGGAAAAGATTCCGGCTGCTTTGGCTGCACAGGTGGCTTCCGAACTGACAATCCCGGTGATCGGTATCGGTGCCGGTGGAGGTGTGGACGGACAGGTTTTGGTTATGCACGATATGTTAGGTATCAACCAGGGATTCTCTCCCCGTTTCCTGCGCCGTTATGCAAATCTGGCCGAAGAAATCACCCGTGCGGTGCAAGCCTATATCGAAGATGTAAAGACCCAGGACTTCCCGAACGAGAAGGAACAATACTAAAATAATTTATTAATTATTCAATGTGCCAATATGCCAATGGAGTTACTTTTTTGCATATTGGCGCATTTTTTTATTGGCATATTGGCACATTATTAAATTAGCACATTATTTATGCAATCTCACCTTCTAATCGGCGCCGCCTCTTCCGGAAGCGGGAAAACGACATTTACGCTCGGGCTGCTTCGTGCCTTGAAGAACCGTTCGCTCAGGGTACAGCCTTTTAAGTGCGGACCGGACTATATCGACACGCGGCATCACAGGATGGCGGCCGGCAGTCCGTCGATAAATCTGGACCGGTATATGATGTCGGACCTGCACGTGCGGG
>ERZ791875.2236-NODE-2236-length-10779-cov-5.750746_pt1 | contig 10779 bp, 6 predicted proteins | sample MGYA00510278_ERZ791875 | MGnify/ENA primary metagenome ERZ791875 (study PRJEB30046, sample SAMN00792078) | human gut metagenome | study: EMG produced TPA metagenomics assembly of the A metagenome-wide association study of gut microbiota in type 2...
CCCGCAAGCCGCACCATGACCCTGCGCGCCGCCGGGCCGGAGGATGCCGCCGCCTTTTACGCCTTGCAGAACGAGGTGCGGGCCGCGATGCCCCACCCGGAGCAGTTCGTACCTGACACGCTGGAAAACATCGCCCGCTACCTGAAAGAGGACCTGTGCATCGGCGGGTGGGACGGCGGGCGGCTGGGGGCCTACTTCATCCTGCGCTACTGCGGGCAGGACGCGCACAACTACGCCGCCTTTATGGGCATCCCGCGAGAAGAGTGGGACGGCTGGGCCAACGCCGACAGTGCCATCGTCCACCCCGACTACCGGGGCAACGGTCTGCAGCGGAAGCTGCTGAAAGCGGCGCTTGCCCTGCTCCGCCCGGGCATCGTGGGCATCGGGGCCACCGTCAGCCCGGAGAATCAGTACAGCCTGAACAACGCCTTGGCCAGCGGCTTTGAGATCGTCTGCCGCCGGGAGATGTACGGCGGGTATGACCGGTATCTGCTGGCGAAGGCCCTCTCAGCCTCACTTCGGTGACACTGCCCGGGTTGCGGCTCCCAGCGTCTGCTTCGCTGTCGCTCGCATCCTGCTGGCCGCGGCCCCAACAGCTCCTCCCTGTTTCCGCCGCTGGCGGCGGTCGTCGCCGTTGCTCCCAAAGGGGGAGCCTCTGGCGTGTCGGCCAAGCCCACGCTGGACGAGCAAAGCTTACTCTATCCGGAAACAGCAGTGCCCTGCTACCAAGGCTAGCAGCAGCTTGACAAGGTGCGCTTGTCCAGAAGCCGCTGCCCTCTGTAGCGAGGCCCGCCTTTTTACGCCATATCGGGCCTCAGGCGTCCAGTAAAAAGTGGCCCGGCCTGCCAAAGGTTCTCCCTCTGGGAGAGCTGGCGCGGAGCGCCTGAGAGGGCAAGGACGCTGCGATAGGATCGCTCTGACAAAGAGCCTGCTTACCGCTGTGCAGCAGCTTTAAGGTTCTCGTTCATCTTATGCCGTACCACCAGCAGGCAGGCCAGATGCACCAGTGCAGTGAGGATCCAGCTGACGGGGTAGCTGATGTAAAGCATCGTGGTGGTGTGGAACAGCCGGAAGATGGTGGCGATCCAGACGAGGCGGAGCAGGCAGCTGCCTACGAGGCTGACCACCATCGGCAGGACGGAGTAGCCCCGGCCGCGCAGACAGCTGGCCAGCACATCCATGCAGCCGCAGAGCAGATAGGTGGTGCAGATGATGTGCATACGGGCCAGACCGGCGGTCACCACGACCTCATCGGAGGAGTAGAAGTGGAGCAGCTGTTCGCCCAGCAGGGAAGCACCGCCGCCCAGCACGAGGCCGGTGACGGCGGCGCAGAGCAGGCAGTTGCGCATAACGCGGTCCAGGTTGTCGTACCGGCGGGCGCCCATGTTCTGGCTCGTGAAGGTGACAGCAGCCTGGGCGAAAGCGTTCATGGCGGTATAGACGAAGCCCTCGAGGTTGGAAGCGGCAGAGTTGCCGGCCACGACGATGGAGCCGAAGGAGTTGACCGCCGACTGGATGACGACGTTGGAGAGGCTGAACACGGTGCTCTGCAGACCGGCAGGCAGGCCGATGCGCAAGATCTGGCCCAGAGCCCCCGCATGGAAGCCCAGATGGCCGAGGTCGAGGTGGAGCGGGCCTTTCTCCTTCACCAGCAGGGCCGTGACCATGCAGGCGGAGACGGTCTGGCTGATGATGGTGGCCAGAGCGACGCCCGCCACGCTCATGGAGAAGAGGATGACGAACACGAGGTTCAGCACCACATTGATGAGGCCCGCCACGGCCAGACAGAACAGAGGCCGCTTTGTGTCGCCCACGGCGCGCAGGAGGGCCGAGCTGAAGTTGTACAGCATGGTCATGGGCATGCCGATGAAGTATATCTTGAGGTAGAGGGTGGACAGGCCGATGACGTCCTCCGGGCAGCTCATCAGCTCCAGCAGGACGCGGGCGGCAAAAAAGCCCACCACGGCCAGTAAGAAGCCGCTGACGAGGCCCAGCGTCACGGAGGTCTGGACGGTGTTGCGGACGCCCTCATCGTCCTTCGCGCCGAAGCAGCGGGCTGCAACGACGTTCGCGCCCAGTGACAGGCCCACGAACAGGTTGACCAGTAGGTTGATGAGCGCACCGTTGGAGCCGACAGCGGCCAGCGCCGTGCTGCCCGCAAAGCGTCCCACGACGACGACATCGGCTGCGTTGAACAGCAGCTGCAGGATGCTGGATGCGGCCAGCGGCAGGGAAAACAGGATGATCTTTTGCAGCATGGGGCCGCTGGTCAAATCGCCTGTCCGGGTATTCTGTGCCATGAAAATGCTCTGCCTCCTCAAATATCAGATGGTACTCACGAAAAAACGCGCCGCTCAACAGCGAGCGACGCAGATAGTATTATAATACGGTTTCAGGTAAAATACAAGTAAAATCGAAGCTTTTTCCGTACAAAAATGCACTCCTGCACACAGGGTGCAGGGGTGCGGAGGTATGTTTGCGAAACAGAACGCTTACTTCTGGGGCTTCATGTAGATGTGGTGAGGCAGACCGGCGATGTAGAGCGGGGTCAGCTCAGCCTGGATGAGGGGCCGTGCGTAAGCGAGGAAGTCTTCCGTCATCTGGGTGTGATTTTCGTTCATCCAGCTCAGCGGCACCTTCTTCTCGAGATTTGCGACCTCGCTGATGGGGTGCAGCTCAGTGGTACACTGATAGGGGCTGTTGGAGATGCGCTTCAGGGCCACCATCTGGCCGGTGACGCCCTCAAACGCAGCCTTGACAGCAGCACCGCCGACCTGATAGGCCTCGGTGATGTCGGTGCGGCTGGTCAGGTGGCCGGCGCAGCGCTGCAGGGTGGAAAGCTCGATGCAGCGGGTCTTGGTGTCCAGATTGCGGGCCACGACGTTGGCCAGATAGCGGGCGGTGCCGGTCAGGGCCTTGTGGCCGAAAGCGTCCACCGCGTGGACATCGTCGGCCAGCTCACAGACATAGCGGCCATCCTCGAGCTTGACGCCCTCAGACACCGCGATGACGATGCTGGGCTTCTTCTCCTGCATCACGCGCACCTTCTCGATGAAGTGCTCCACATGGAAGGGGACTTCGGGCAGGCAGATCATGTCCACGCCCTCGCAGTCGTCGCTCTTGGCCAGTGCGGCGGCGGCGGTCAGCCAGCCGGCGTTGCGGCCCATGATCTCGACGACGGTGACATACTTGGTGCCGTAGACGGTGGCGTCGCGGATGATCTCCTTCATCACCACGCCGATGTACTTGGCCGCAGAGCCGTAGCCGGGGGTGTGGTCGGTGACCATCAGATCGTTGTCGATGGTCTTAGGCACGCCCATGAAGCGGATGTCGCTCTGGATGCACTCGCCGTACTCAGCCAGCTTGCCGATGGTGTCCATCGAGTCGTTGCCTCCGATGTAGAAGAAGCAGCCGATGTCCAGCTTTTCGAGGATGGCGAAGAGCTTCTTGTACACGGCCTCGTCGGTGTGCCAGTCGGGCAGCTTGTAGCGGCAGCTGCCGAGGAAGCTGGAGGGGGTGCGCTTGAGCAGCTCGATGTCGAGGTCATTGGTCAGCAGGGGGGACAGGTCCACGACCCGCTCCTCCAGCAGACCGGCGACGCCGTTGCACATGCCGTAGACGACGTCCGCGCCGCGGCTCTTGCAGCTCTCGAACACACCAGCCAGACTTGCGTTGATGACAGAGGTGGGGCCGCCGGACTGGCCAACGATTGCATTTTTACCCATGATGATTTCTCCTTTTTTGTTTTTCTGTTTCGGCTTTATAAAATCGTGCAGGAGCACGAAAACAGACGCGGGGAAGGGGAGAAGCAAATTTCTTTACACCTTTACAGGCAGATGTGGCGGGGCGTACCGTTGACGTAGACGGGGGTGACCTCGTCGAGGATGAGCGGGCGGGCGTATTCCTCGAAGACCGCCGTCACCTGCATCCCGTCGGGGGTGATCCAGTCCAGCGGCACCTTCTTTTCGAGGTTTGCCACCTGCTGGACATCCACCGCCTCGGTGATGCACTGGTAAGGATACTCGGAAACGCGCTTGAGGGCGATCATTTTGCCCGTCTCGCCGGCAAAGGCTGCGGCTGCCGCTGCGCCGCCCACGGCGTAGGCCTCGTTGACATCGGTGCGGCTGGCCAGATGGCTGGCGCAGCGCTGCAGCGTCGAGAACTCGATGGCGCGGCTCTTGCAGTTCAGCTTGTCGTGGATGAGGTCGGACAGATAGCGGCTGGTGCCGCTGAGGATGGCTTTGTGGCCGAAGGCGTCCAGCTGGCCTGCCGTGGACACGAGGTCGCACAGATAGGTGCCGTCGGCGGTCTTGACGCCCTCGCTGGCCGCGATGATGACGTTGGACTTCACCCGCTGCAGCTCATCCACTCTGGCGAGGAACTTGTCCTGGTCAAAGGGGACTTCCGGCAGAAGGATGAGGTCGGGGCCGTCGCTGTCGTCGCCGCCTGCGAGGCAGGCCGCACCGGCCAGCCATCCGGCGTGACGGCCCATGATCTCGGCCACGGTCACGCTGCGGATGTCGTAGACGGAGGAGTCACGGATGACTTCCTTGAGGATGGTGGCGATGTACTTGGCCGCAGAGCCGTAGCCGGGGGTGTGGTCGGTGAGGCAGAGGTCATTATCGATGGTCTTGGGTACGCCGATAAAACGCACCGCACTGCCTGCCTGTGCGCCGTAGCGGCTGAGCTTGGCGATGGTGTCCATCGAGTCGTTGCCGCCGATGTAGAACACCGCGCAGATGTCGTACTTGTCAAACAGGGTGAACAGCTTGACGTAGGGCGTGGAGTCCGCCTCCGGCTCGGGGAGCTTGTAGCGGCAGCTGCCCAGATAGCTGGACGGCGTGCGCTTGAGCAGCTCGATGCTGAGCCGGTCGTCCAGCAGGACGTTCAGCTCCACGAGTTCCTCTTTCAGCAGTCCCTCGATGCCGTATTTCATGCCGTAGACCTTGTCTGCACCCAGACTGCAGGCGGCTTTATAGACGCCTGCGAGGCTGGAATTGATGACGGCGGTAGGGCCGCCGCTCTGGCCGATGATGACATTCCTGGCCATGAGAACCTCCTTGTACCATTTACCGATAAATTGGACTTCCTGTGCGCCGCAGCACCGCTCCGCGCCGTCCCCGTTTCGCGGTCCGTACACCCTGCACAGTGTACGGACGGGGGAACAGCCAACAATCGATGACTGCAACTCGCACAAAAATTCTGGCAGGTCGTGCAAGCACTTCGAAAAATGTGTGCAAAAACCTGCTCTTCCTCTATTGTAACCGTTTTGCCTGTTGTATGCAAGTCTTAATTGGTTGCAGAGGCAAAAAAATTATGATAAAATAGGTGCTGCACAGCTCTGCCGGGCCGGAAGGCGGGGATAACCCGCCGACGCCCGGGCAGACTAAGAGCAGAACCAAACGAAAGCGGGAACACCTTTATGGGAATTTCACACGATTATCATAGCACGGGCCGGCGCCGCAGAGGCGGTCCCGGCGGCGTCATCCGGTTTGCGGGGGCCGTGGCCGGCATCCTGCTGGTGAGCTTCGCCATCACGACCATCCTTGAGCACGGACAGGCACAGCCCGAAGAGCTGCCCACCGTGACAGCCAACGGCACGGCGCAGAATATTTTGGCCCCGCTGCCCATGCAGGGCGCGGCGGACAGCGGCAACGCAGGCACAGCGGCAGCAGACGGCACGCCCGCCGTGACCCTCGAGCAGTTCGGCCCGGCCCGTCAGACGGCGGGAGCCTACAGCGTCAAAGCCTACGACAGCAGCGTCATCCGCCAGCCCGCCAGCGGCCAGGTCGATTTGAGCTACTTCTCCGATGCCGCCTTTCTCGGCGACAGCCTGACGGTGGGCTTCTCCGACTATAAGATCAACCTCGGCGGTGCGCTCATCTGCGGCTACACCGGCGTCGGTCCGGACGCCATCGTCAACCGCAGCGCCGTCAAGAGCAGTGTGCGGGGCGAGGAAGTCGCGCTGGACGTGCTGGCCGCTGCTCAGCCCAAAAAACTGTATATCCTGCTGGGTACCAACACCCTGACCACCGTGGGCGCGGCAGACCGCTTCCTCGCTTATTACGGCCAGATGCTGGACGTGCTGCGCCAGACGCTGGGGGAGGACTGCGTCATCTATGTGGAGTCCATCCCGCCCGTCCGCCCCAAGGCCGCAGCGGAGAAGCCGGGCCTTGCCTCGGACATCATCCGCTCGGTGAACGAGCAGCTGGCCCTGCTGGCCGCAGATAAGGGCTGTGTCTACCTCGATTTGTGGGAGACACTGGCCGACGGCGAGGGCAACCTGAAAGAGGTGCTGGCTGCGCCGGACGGCGTCCACTTCTCGGCGGGCAACGGCTACGGCGCGTGGGTGACCTATCTGCGCAACCACGCCAAGTATTCTGCCGATAATGCATGGACGCCCGGCAGCGCCTATGCAGGCTGAGCGCAAAACCCAAAAAGAACAAAAGCATCCGTGATGCCCTGCCCCGGGAGGGGGAGAGAAACCTCACGGATGCTTTTTTGCAGCAAAAATCCCGCCCCCTGTACCAGTGATACGGAGGACGGGACGCTTTGTTTTTATGGAGAAGGGCAGAGGGACGAATTACTTCATCTTGCTCTTGGCCTTCATGCGCTGCTCGTGGTTGAGGATCTGCTTGCGGATGCGCAGGTTCTCGGGAGTGACCTCCAGCAGCTCGTCCTGAGCCAGGAACTCGAGGCAGCCCTCGAGGCTCAGCTTGCTGATGGGGATGAGGCGCAGAGCGTCGTCAGAGCCGGAAGCACGGGTATTGGTCAGGTGCTTGGTCTTGCAGACGTTGACATCGACATCCTCGCCGGAAGCGGTGTAGCCGATGACCATGCCCTCGTAGACCTTCTCGCCGGCGCCCACCAGCAGAGTGCCGCGCTGCTGCGCGTTGAACAGGCCGTAGGTGACGGCCTCGCCGGTCTCAAAGCTGACCAGAGAACCGGTGGAGCGGTTGGCGATCATGCCGGCCCAGACGTCATAGCCGTCGAAGATCTGGTTGATGATGCCCTCGCCGTGGGTATCGGTCAGGAACTGGTTGCGGTAGCCGAACAGGCCGCGGCTGGGCATACGGAACTCCAGACGCACACGGTCGGAGCCCAGAGACTCCATCTGCTGCAGGATGGCCTTGCGCTGGCCCAGGCCGGTCATGACAGCACCCTGATACTGGGTGGGGACGTCGATGACGACGTGCTCCATAGGCTCGTAGGTCTTGCCGTCGATGACCTTGGTCAGAACGTGCGGGGGAGAGACCTGCAGCTCATAGCCTTCGCGGCGCATGGTCTCGATGAGGATGGACAGATGCATCTCACCACGGCCCATGACACGGAAGGAATCGGTGGTGGCGGAATCCTCCACCTTCAGAGCGACGTCCTTCAGCAGCTCTTTCTGCAGACGGTCACGGATCTGGCGGCTGGTGACATACTTGCCCTCACGGCCGGCCAGCGGGCTGTCATTGACGGAGAAGGTCATCTCGACGGTGGGGTCGTTGATCTTCAAGAAGGGCAGCGGCTCGATATTGGAGGGGCTGCACAGGGTGTTGCCGATGGTGACGTCGGGCAGACCGGAGAAAGCCACGATGTCGCCTGCGGTGATGTTATCGCAGGGCTGACGGCCATTGGCCTGGAAGTCATACAGCTTGGTCAGACGGCCGCGCATCTTGAGGTCGGGGTTGTGCCAGTCGCACACGACCACTTCCTCGCCCACCTTGGCGACGCCGTTCTGGATGCGGCCGATGCCGATGCGGCCAACGAACTCGTTGTAGTCCACAGAGGACACCAGCATCTGGAAGGGAGCCTCGGGGTCGCCCTCGGGCGGCTTGATGGTGCTCAGCAGGGTGTCGAACAGGGGGACCAGGTCGGTGCCGGGTACATCGGGGTCAAGGCTTGCAGTGCCGTCACGGCCGCAGCAGAACAGCATGGGGCAGTCCAGCTGCTCGTCGGTAGCGCCCAGGTCCATCAGCAGGTAGAGGACCTCGTCGATGACTTCCTTGATGCGGGCGTCGGGACGGTCGATCTTGTTGATGGCGACCACAAGGCTCAGATTCTGCTGCAGAGCCTTCTGCAGCACGAAACGGGTCTGGGGCATGCAGCCCTCAGCAGCGTCCACCAGCAGCAGAACGCCGTTGACCATCTTCAGCACGCGCTCGACCTCGCCGCCGAAGTCGGCGTGGCCCGGGGTATCGACGATATTGATCTTGACGCCCTTGTAGGTGCAGGAGCAGTTCTTGGCCAGAATGGTGATGCCGCGCTCACGCTCGATGTCACCGCTGTCCATGACACGTTCAGCCACAGCCTGATTGTCGCGGAAAGCACCGCTCTGGCGCAGCAGGGCGTCCACCAGCGTGGTCTTGCCGTGGTCAACGTGAGCGATGATAGCGACATTGCGCAAATCGTTACGAACCATAAAAATACAACCTCTCTATTTTGAATCTCAGTAGAAGTTACGTCATACGATTTAAGTTTATATCATCCGGGGGTGGTTTGTCAAGATTGTATAAAAATTTTTTGATGGATTCGGCGTTTTGCCCGAGAATCGGCGATCGATTTGGGCGGCATTACAGCGCGAAACGTGATATACTTAATGTACCAAAGTTGGATAATCTCGTTGGAGGTGTGTCTATGAAACTGACGTTTTTGGGTGCCAACCACGAAGTGACCGGCAGCTGTACCCTCTTGGAAGCGGCGGGACAGCGCTACCTCATCGACTGTGGTATGGAACAGGGCAAGGATGTCTATGAGAACCAACCCATCCCCGTTGCGCCGGGCGAGATCGACGGCGTGCTGGCCACCCATGCCCATATCGACCACACGGGCCTTCTGCCTCTTCTGGTACGCAACGGCTTCCGGGGCAGGATCTATGCCACCAGGCCCACGGCAGAACTGTGCAGCATCATGCTGCGCGACTCGGCGCACATCCAGGAATTCGAAGCCGAGTGGAAGAACCGCAAGGGCCAGCGCTCCGGCGCAGAGCCTGTGGAACCCATGTACACCATTCAGGACGCCGAGGCAGCCATCGCGCTGTTCCGGGGCTATGATTACAATAAAGAGATCGAGCTTGCGCCCGGCATCGTCATCCGCTTTGTGGATGTGGGCCATCTGCTGGGCTCGTCCAGCATCGAGATATGGGTGACGGAGAACGGCGCGACCACAAAGCTGGTCTTCTCCGGCGACATTGGCAACCATGACCAGCCTATCATCAAGGACCCCACGTACCTGAAGGACGCGGATTATGTCTTTATGGAGTCCACCTACGGTGACCGCAGCCACGGCCCGCGGCCCGACTATGTGGGAGAGCTGACGAAGATCCTGCAGCGCACCTTCGACCGCGGCGGCAATGTGGTCATCCCGAGCTTTGCAGTGGGCCGCACCCAGGAACTGCTCTACTTCATCCGCGAGATAAAGGAAAAAAATCTGGTCACCGGCCACGGCTGCTTCCCGGTGTACATCGACAGCCCGCTGGCCATCGAGGCCACCCGAATCTTCAAGGACACCGACTCCTCCTGCTTTGATGAAGAGACCAACGCCCTGCTGGCAAAGGGTATCGACCCCATCCAGTTCCCGGGCCTGAAGGTCAGCGTCACCAGCGATGAGTCCCGTGCCATCAACACCGACCCCGTGCCGAAGGTCATCATCTCGGCCAGCGGCATGTGCGAAGCGGGCCGTATCCGCCACCACCTCAAGCACAACCTCTGGAGGAAGGAATGCACCATCCTCTTTGTGGGCTATCAGGCCGTGAACACGCTGGGCCGCTCTCTGCTGGAGGGTGCGGACAACGTGAAGCTCTTCGGCGAATCCATCGAGGTGCAGGCGGAGATCTGCCAGCTCACCGGCCTTTCGGGCCACGCCGACAGGGAGGGCCTGCTGAAGTGGGTCAACTCCTTTGAGCCGAAGCCCAAGCGGGTGTTCATCGTCCACGGCGAGGATGAGGTGGAGAACATCTTTACCCAGACCCTCACGGAGCAGGGGTTCAATGCCTGCGCACCTTATAATGGTGAGCAGTGGGCCATCGGTGCCGAGGGCGCGGTCTGCCTGAAGGAAGGCACCCGTATCCGCATCGAGCACCACATCAGCGAGGGTGCAGCCCGTGCGGCTACCGTCTTCCAGCGCCTGCTCAATGCCGGCAAGCGCCTGCTGCGGGTCATCGAGCACAACGAGGGCGGCGCCAACAAGGACCTCGCCAAGTTCGCCGACCAGATCAACGCTCTCTGCGACAAGTGGGACAGATGAGGCAGACATCCCGGCGGCATAGCTGCTCCGACAACATCGTTCTGAAATAAAATGATGGAAAACCGACCCGAGTTCGTGTACCCTCACACGGCTCGGGTCGGTTCTTTTTTGCGTCCAAAAGAGGAAAACACGGTTTTCTGTGCGCTTTTGCACAAGGTTTCGACTATTTCACGAGAATCGTTGACTTTTGAATGCGCAAAATGCTACCATATGGCACAATAAAAGGAAAAGATGACGAAATAAAGTTGTTTCATGGGCGCGGAGGCCGGCATCTGCGCGGGAAACGGCTCGAAGTTTTTGTCTGCGTGCGGATGGTATCGGCAGAAGCCTCCGCACAGGAAATGACCGCATTGCATCATTCGATCAAAAAGTCAACAAAAAGAAAGGTCGTGGTCTCTATCGCAATCAAGGAATATTCCATGTCCCGGGACTCCACCCGGCAGCTCTCACCCAACTTCAAGGTGCGGGAGTTTGCCTGCAAGGGCAGCGATGTCGTCCTCCTCGACGAGGAGCTGGTAGTGCTGCTGAAGTGCATCCGGGAGCACTTCG
>ERZ791875.2239-NODE-2239-length-10768-cov-3.132923_pt1 | contig 10768 bp, 8 predicted proteins | sample MGYA00510278_ERZ791875 | MGnify/ENA primary metagenome ERZ791875 (study PRJEB30046, sample SAMN00792078) | human gut metagenome | study: EMG produced TPA metagenomics assembly of the A metagenome-wide association study of gut microbiota in type 2...
AAGATTATGAATTTTCCTGCAGATTTAAAGTACACAAAAGATCATGAATGGATCCGTGTAGAAGGCAATGTAGCTTATGTCGGTATTACTGATTATGCACAGGGCGAACTTGGCGAAATCGTTTTCGTCGATATTACAACAGAAGGGGAAACAGTTGCAAAAGAAGAAGTTTTCGGAACTATCGAGGCTGTAAAGACTGTATCTGACCTGTTTATGCCGGTTAGCGGTGAAGTGATCGAAGCAAACGCCGAGCTGGACGACAAACCTGAATTGGTGAATGAAGATGTTTATGGCAACGGATGGTTGATCAAGATCTCTATCTCTGATCCTTCCGAACTGGACGAACTGATGTCTGCTGCCGAATATGAACAACTGATCGCGAAATGACACCTGTAGTAAGCATTATCATGGGCAGTACTTCAGACCTGCCCGTAATGGAAAAAGCAGCCAAACTGCTCGATGAGATGGAAATCCCGTTCGAGATGCACGCCTTGTCTGCCCACCGTACGCCTGCTGAAGTAGAGGCTTTTGCCAAAGGAGCCAAAGGACGCGGTATCAAAGTGATTATTGCGGCTGCCGGAATGGCTGCCCACCTGTGTGGTGTGATTGCTTCCATGACGACTGTGCCCGTAATCGGTGTGCCTATCAATTCGACGCTGGACGGTATGGACGCGCTGCTGGCTATCGTACAGATGCCTCCGGGAATCCCCGTTGCCACTGTCGGTATCAACGGTGCCTTGAATGCCGGTATCCTGGCAGTCCAGATGCTTGCCGTAGGAGACGAACAGCTCGAAGCTAAACTGGCCGCTTACAAGGAAAACCTGAAAAAGAAAATCGTAAAAGCCAACGAAGAGCTGGCGAAGGTTTCTTTTAAGTATAAAACTAATTAATTGACAATTGACAATTGGCAATTGACAATTGCGACAAGCGATATCTTAACGCTTTGCGTTTCTTGTCTCTTTCCAATTGTCAATTGTCCATTTTCAATTGTCAATTGAAAGAATGGAACATTTTTTTAACTACAGTCGTCGTAAATCCTCAGTCGTCCATATCGGTAACACCCCGCTCGGGGGCGACAATCCGATTCGTATCCAGTCTATGGCAAACGTTTCCACGATGGATACCGATGCCGCCGTACGCCAGGCCATTCGCATGATCGAGGCCGGATCAGAGTATGTGCGTTTTACCGCCCAGGGAGAACGCGAAGCCCGCAACTTGGGCGTGATACGCAAGCAACTGAATGAAGCCGGATACACCACCCCGCTGGTAGCCGATATCCATTTCAATCCGCGTGCAGCCGATGCCGCAGCCGAAGAAGTGGAGAAAGTCCGCATCAATCCCGGAAACTATGTCGACAAGGTAAAAACATTCGACCTGCTGGAATATACCGATGAGGAATATGCCGCAGAGTTGCAGAAGATACGCGACCGTTTCGTGCCATTCCTTAACATCTGTAAAGCACACGGAACCGCCATCCGCATTGGCGTGAATCATGGTTCGCTGTCCGACCGTATCATGAGCCGGTACGGCGATACTCCTGAAGGCATGGTTGCCTCCTGTATGGAATTCTTACGTATCTGCCGGGATGAGAACTTCCCCGACGTGGTGATTTCCATTAAAGCCTCCAACACGGTTGTCATGGTGAAAACCGTCCGCTTGTTGGTCCGGACAATGGAAGCCGAAGATATGCATTATCCCTTGCACCTCGGCGTGACGGAAGCCGGTGACGGCGAAGACGGACGTATCAAGAGCGCTGTCGGTATCGGAACCTTGCTTTCCGACGGGATAGGCGATACGATCCGTGTTTCCCTGAGTGAAGACCCGGAAGCCGAGATTCCGGTAGCCCGCAAGTTAGTCGATTATATCCTCGAACGCGAGGGGCATGAGCCGCTTGAAGCTTCCCCTGCTTCCGGCTATGACCCGGTCTATGCAGATCGCCGCAGTAGCCGTGCGACGGAAGGGATCGGAGGGAACTTCCCGCCTGTTGTCATCTCCGATCGCAGTAACGGTGATTTTGAATTTGACTATGCGTCTCTGCCTGATTATATATATATCGGTAAGGAAGACCCGGACAACCTGCCCGATAGCTTCCGCCTTCTGGTGGATGCCCATTTCTGGAAAGAACGTCCGAATGCATATCCTTTCTTTATCGCTTCGGAAGTCGAAGAGTTGAAGAACTATTCCACTCCGCTGAAGTTTATCCGCTTGACATATAGTGATCTGACCGACCGGGTGATCGAAGTCCTGAAACAGGATAAATCCGTAATTGTAGTTTTGAGTACTTATCACCGGAACGGTGTCGGTGCGCAGCGTGCCGCCATGCACCGTTTGCTGGCAGCCGGCTGCGATGTGCCCGTCATCCTTCATCGCGATTACAGGGAGACGGATGTCGAAGCGTTGCAACTGAAGTCGGCGGCCGATTTCGGAACGCTGCTTCTGGATGGTTTCGGCGACGGTATCATGTTGCACAATGAAGGCTGCGAAGCCATGACGACGGACAGCTGTATGTTCGGCATCCTGCAAGCAACACGTACCCGTATCAGCAAGACTGAGTATATCTCCTGTCCGAGTTGCGGCCGTACGCTGTACGACTTGCAAACGACAATCGCCCGCATCAAAGAGGCCACTTCCCATCTGAAAGGCCTGAAGATCGGTATTATGGGCTGCATCGTGAACGGTCCCGGCGAGATGGCGGATGCCGATTACGGCTATGTCGGTGCCGGCAAGAACCGCATCAGCCTCTACAAAGGCAAAGAATGTGTCCTGAAAAATATCCCGGAAGAGGAAGCGGTGGAACGCCTGATCCAGTTGATTAAGGAGAATGGGGATTGGGTAAATTAATTTGCCTCCCGAATCTTTCAATCTTTTCTCCGGTCTTCTATTGCATGTCACAACCGTATTCTTTTCATGTCACAACTGTCCTCCTTCTGTGTTACAGCTGGATCTCTTTTGTTTCACAGTTGTGACATGAATAGCGTGCAGGTGTTGAGGAACCACGCATTCCGCATGATTCATTCTATCTGCCGGGTTGTTCCTTCTTGTACGGCACTACACCCCCATGAAGTGCTGCAAAGCCATTTTACAGGCGATCTTGACTAACCCGGTAACGAACGATAAGCATTATTTAAAGAATAATGAAAGCCGTTAGGAATGGTAATCAGGGATATTTGTGTAAATTTGCCCGGAAATAAAAGAGTTTATGGAAGTAAAAATTATAAATAAGTCACACCATCCGTTGCCACAGTATGCAACTCCGCTCTCGGCCGGAATGGATATCCGTGCAAACCTGACAGAACCGGTTGTGTTGAAACCGCTTGAACGTAAATTGATCCCGACCGGATTGTATATCGCACTGCCGGAAGGATACGAAGCCCAGATGCGCCCCCGCAGCGGCTTGGCATTGAAGCATGGTATTACACTGCTGAACACGCCGGGCACAATCGATGCCGACTATCGCGGCGAGATCGGTATTATCCTGATTAATCTCTCCTCCGAACCTTTCACCATCAATGACGGCGAACGTATCTGCCAGATGGTTATCACAACCCATAGCCAGGTGGCTTGGCAACCCGTCGAAGCGCTGGACGACACCGAACGGGGAGCGGGTGGATTCGGACATACGGGGAAATAATTGAGAATTGAGAATTAAAAATTAAAAAAGCGATGCTAAGACGGCTGATTACGATATCTCTTTTTATCTTGCTGGCAGTAGGCATCCGGCCGCTGATGGCGCAGGACTCCGCGACGGAGGTACCGCAGAAGGCAGCCCGGATCAGTGCGGCTGACCAGCGGAAATTCGACTACTTCTTTTATGAAGGACTAAACTTGAAGACGGCAGGAAAGTTCGATGCCGCCTACGATGCTTTTAACCATTGCCTGGCAATCGACTCGACCGCTTCGGCCGTGTTATACGAACTATCTTCCTTTTATGCCCAGCTGAACCGTCCGGAGAAGTCGTTGGATATGCTGCGGAAGGCGGTCGCCTACAGTTCCGATAACTTCACTTACCGCCTGGCGCTGGCAACAATGAGCCGTAACCTCGGCATGTTCGGCGAAGCAGCCGAAGAGTATAGGAAGCTGGTAAAGGATTATCCCGGGAAGCCGGAACTGAACTACTACTTAGCGGATGCACTCACGCAGGAAGGCGAGTTGGGCGAGGCGATCGAGGCCTATGATGCGCTCGAGTCGTCGATCGGTATGAGTGAAGCGCTTTCGATGCAGAAATACAAGCTCTATAATGCTTTGGAGCAAACCGGCAACGCCTTCAAAGAGGTGGAAAAGCTGGCCGCCAAGTTCCCGATGGAATCCCGTTACCAGATCATTTTGGGGGATTTGCACCTGGAAAAGAACGACACCATTAAGGCGTTGGAATATTACAAAAAGGCGCATGCTATCGATCCGGAAAGTCCCTATTACATCGTCTCGATGGCAAACTACTACGAGGTGGTGGGCGATAAGGACGCTGCCGAGACACAGATACGCAATGCGCTGGTAAACGATAAGTTGGACGTCGAAACGAAAGTCGGCATCCTTTCCCGCTATATCCTCAAACTGCAACAGACCAAGAAAGGAACGGAAAGTGCGAACGCCCTCTTCCAGACCTTGTTAGAACAGCATCCCGAAGATATCGACCTGAAACAGATGTACGGCGGTTTGCTTATCGCACAGGGGAAGAACGACGAAGCCCGTTTCCAGTTCCAGCTGATTACCGAGATGGAGCCGTCGGATGCCACAGCTTGGCAGCAGCTCCTGAATCTGGCGTTGAAATCGGAGGATATTCCCGAAGTGATCCGTATCTGCACCCGCTGCCAGGAACTCTTCCCGGATGCTCCGGAATATTACTTCTACCTCGGAATCGCTTATTTCCAACAGGAGAAATACCAGGATGCGCTCGACACTTACAGGGCAGGACTGGATATTATCCCGGAAACAAACGTGGGCTTGAAGTCTGATTTCTACGGGCAGATCGGCGATATCTACTATCAGATTAAGAATATGCCGGAAGCTTATAAAGCCTATGATGACGCTCTGAAATACAATGATAAGAATGTAGTCGTCCTCAACAACTACGCCTATTTCCTCTCTTTGGAAAAGAAAGACCTGAAAAAGGCGGAACGAATGAGTGCGTTGGCGGTGAAACTGGAACCGAACAACTCGACTTATCTCGATACTTATGCCTGGATATTCTTTGTTCAGGGCAATTATACGCTGGCGAAAATCTATATCGAGAATGCGCTGGCTAACGATACGACTAAAAGTACGGAACTGATAGACCACTACGGCGACATCCTCTTTATGAGCGGCGATAAGGAAAAAGCCCTCGAGCAGTGGAAGAAAGCCAAAGAGATGGGAAAAGTAAGCGACGTGCTGGACCGCAAGATTGCGGAAGAAACTTATATAGAAGAGGAGGTTCCGAATGAATAAGACTCACCTTGCCCTTGCATTCGTCCTTTTTACAGCTCTGTTTCTGACGGGTTGTAAGACGACTAAAAAAGTAGGGACCGTCGAAGCCGGCGGGGCGAAAGCGCACAACGAATTTTTCGAGCTGGTGCAGGAACAGGCGTTCCGCTATGAGACGTTGACTGCCCGCTTGAATGTGGACTTAAACTTGCCGGGAAACAGCATGAGTTCGCGTGTCGACCTGAAGATGGTGAAAGACAGTGCTTTCCAACTCTCCGTACAGCCGTTTTTAGGGATCGAAGTCTTTCGTGCCGAGATCAGTGTGGACAGTGTGAAGGTGATCGACCGGATGAATAAGCGCTATGTAGCCGACAACTATGCCAACCTGAAAGGACAGATGCCGATCGATTTCAACTTCTATAATCTCCAGGCTCTTTTCACCAACCAGTTGTTCCTGCCCGGACAACAGACGATCAGTCCGAAACAGTATAGCCGCTTCAAATTGAAGCAGGACGGTCCGGCAGCCGAGATACAGGTCAAGGATGTCATGGGGTTGCTGTACACCTTTATGGCGGACGGGGAAGAGAAGATACTTTCCACCGGTATTTCTGATCCTTCCGACCGCTACGCCCTGCAATGGAATTATACCGATTTCCGTATGGCGGACGGCCAACCGTTCCCGATGAAGATGGATGTGCAGGTGCTGAAGGAAGGTACTTCACAAGGCGGCATTACCATGCATTTCTCGCGTGTGCAGACAAATGTCCCGGTAAAGATGGACTTCTCCATACCGGCCAAATATAACCGGATTACGTTGGCACAGATTATCAAGTCATTGAGTAATACTAAAATGTAAATGAGATTTCTCTGGTTCGTCATATTCGTCTTGTCGGTAAGCGCTGCTTGTGCACAGAACTCCGCAAGGGTTCGTGAACTTGAAAAGCAGCGTAAGGCTGCGCTTGCCGAGATCGAGATGACCAACCAGCTTTTGGACGAGGCGCGGCAGACGGCGCGCAACTCGTTGAACCGCCTGAACCTGCTCTCCAAACAAATCCTTTCCCGCAAACAGGTGATCAGCCTGCTGAACCAGGAGATCGGCGAGATTGACAAACAGATCGCCGCCTCACGCCGCGAAATCTCGCAGTTGGAAAAGGAGTTGGGCGGTAAACGGCAAAATTACGGGAAATCGGTGCAAAGCATGTATAAACGGCGCAGTTCGCAAGATAAACTGCTGTTTATCCTTTCGGCCGACAATTTTGCGCAATCCCTCCGCCGCATGCGTTACCTGCGTGAGTATGCCGACTGGCAGAAGAGGCAGGCTTCCGAGATAATCGACAAACAGAAGGAGATCGCTTATAAGCAGAAGGAACTGGAAAAGACCCGTTCCGAAAAGAATGCTTTGTTGAGTGCACGTGAAGACGAAAGCCGCAAGTTGCAGACGGAAGAATCCAGCCAGAAGGCCGAAGTGCAGCAACTCAACAAGAAACAAAAGCAATTGCAAGCCGACCTGAAGAAGAAGAAACAACAGGCCGATGCCCTGAATCGTCAGATCGAAAAGCAGATTGCCGCCGAAATAGCCCGTGCCGAGGCCGAAGCCAAAGCTGCCCGTGAGCGTGCCGCCCGTGCCGAACGGGATCGGCTGGCGCGTGAAAAAGCAGCCGCTTCAGGTAAGAAAGTCCCGGATACAAAACCCGAAACAGAGCCGGTGCGCGAAGAGCGTGTTGCCGATACGAAGGGCGGATATGCCATGACGAAAGCCGAGAAACAACTGTCCGACAACTTTGCCGGCAACAAAGGGCGCCTGCCTTATCCCGTCTCCGGCCGCCATACGATTGTGGCTACCTTTGGCGAACAGCAACACCAGGAATTGAAATATGTCCGTACGAATAACAGCGGTATCGACATCCAGACCTCTCCGGGCGCAGATGCCCGTGCGGTGTTTAATGGTGAAGTGACACGTGTATTCGTGGTGCCGGGCTACAATAATTCGGTCATTATCCGGCATGGTAACTACCTGACTGTTTATAGCAACCTGAGCCAGGTGTATGTAAAGGCAGGAGATAAGGTCAGCACCCGGCAGGCCATCGGCAAGATCTTTACCGATACCGAAGACGGCAACGCAACGATCCTCCATTTCCAGCTTTGGAAGGAGAAGACAAAACTGAATCCGGCGCCTTGGCTGGATTGATATGTAGTCTTCAAATACATCTTGATAGTGTCTGTGTCTTGGCGGTCCCGGATCAAGTCCGGGATGACTGCACCCGCCATCTCATCCTGATTGTTGTATTAGTTTAGTATGAGGTTGCGGGGCAAGCCCGCAATGACATAGGGACTACTTTAGCTTAAGCCTCTGTAGCACAAATCTTATATCTTCCTTGTTAATAAGAAACTCCTTCAACCGCGTATCCGTTTTACGACAGAAGATAGCGACAGAAAATGTCAACATAGCGCAGAAGGCAATGCTCGAACTGACGGCGGAACCGACTACCCCGTAAACCGGGATAAGCAGGTAGCCCGAAACGAGCAGGCCGAGTAAACCGACAAACGAGCTTCCGGCGCTGTAACGTATCTTCCCGCTTCCGATGAAGTATTGGCTCAGGATACTGTTGCAGGCCAGGGCGATGATTCCGGCTGCAAGCCCGGTTATGACTTTCCGTATTCCGGCAAATTCCGCACTGAAAAGGTAATCCGTGTACACCCATTCCGGTATCAGGAGGATACAGCCTGTGGCAAATGTTACGACACAGAATGTGAGCTTGAAGAAGCGCAATGTAATCTGTTTCTGTTCGGCAAGATCGTTTGCCTGGGCGACACGGCTGTATTCAATATAACCGATGCTGCGGTTGATGTGCCAGACACTTTCCGAAACCTTGGTTCCGGCATCCAGCAACCCGACGCTACCTAACCCGGCAAAGCGTTTGATCAGGAAGTAGTTAAGGCGTGTTGTCAGGATTTCAGCGATATTGTCAGCGCTTCCCCATAGGCCATAAGCAAACATCTCTTTCAGCAGTGCCGTAAGCGAACGCCCTTTTCTGGGATCTTCCTTTTTCTGTTTGAGGAAAGGAAGCAGCAACAGAAGGCTGACAAGGAAGGCAATCCCGTTCGTGAGATACATCCCCCAGAGATAAGCGGAAACATCCTGTATCTTTAATCCGTAGTAGAGGAGTAGCAGGACAAAGAAAAGAAGTCCTCCCTGCAGGATGAAAGTGAGATTGAATCCTTTTATATGATTTTTCCCGAGCAGAAAACGGGAGTTAGCGGCAACCAGCGAGGTAAGGATGGAAAGAATATAAATATCAGCGGCATACCCTTCGGGCAGTAGTCCTGCAACAGCCATGCCGCAACAGGCGATTCCTGCCCCGACCGGTGTCCAGCAATAGGAAGGCAGGAAGACGGCTTGCAGGGAATAGCGGTTCATGAAATAGACAATCGTGTTGCCTGCCAGTATCCCGCAAAACATCGTCGAGATGCTTACTGCCGCCAAGATCAGTCCGACCAGCCCGACACCTTCCACTCCCAGCACCTTGGCATTGACAAAGATCAAAGCCAGATTCAGGATGGCAATCAGGTAACGGGTTCCGATGGTTCCAAAGAGATCCTTCATATTAGTTGAAAGTTGAAAATTAAAAGTTGAAAGTTTGAAGAGAAAGAGGAATAAGCTGCAAGGGGGCTTATTCATTTTCAACTTTAAATTTTTAATTGATTAAGTAATTTGATATACGTGTCTATGGCTTCCCTGATTTCCATCAGGCCGATATATTCGTCGGCGGCGTGTGAACGGGCGGAGTTTCCCGGCCCTATCTTGACGGAAGGGAAAGGCATCAACGCCTGGTCGCTTAGTGTCGGAGAGCCGAAAGGTTCTTTTCCCATCACAATGGCGCGTTGCACAAAAGGGTGTTGCAAGTCCGTACGGGTGGAGTTGAGACGGAAACTGCGGGCTTTTATCTCACAGCCGACTTGCGGCTTGATAAGCTCGAACAGTTTTTCGTTAGGATAGAACTCGTTCGTGCGGATGTCGACGGTAAATTCGCAGCGGTCGGGAACGACGTTGTGCTGCGTGCCGGCATGGATAATTGTCACACTCATCTTTACCGGGCCGAGGAAGTCGCTTTTTTCCGGGAATTGGTATGTGTTGAACCATTCTATGTCTTTCATGGCGAGTGTGATGGCGTTGATACCTTCGTTGCGGGCGGCATGTCCGGACTTGCCGGTACTGAGACAGTCCAGCACCATCAGCCCTTTTTCCGCCACAGCCGGCTGCATCCCTGTCGGTTCGCCGACAACGGCAAAAGAGATAGGAGGCAGGTTAGCAAGCGCACTCTCCAGCCCGTTCTTTCCCGAAACCTCTTCCTCGCAGGAAGCTAAGAAGATCAGGTTGTAAGGCTGTTCCTTTTCCGACAATGCCCCGAACGCTTCATACAGTGATACGACGCTTGCCCCGGCATCGTTACTGCCAAGTCCGTACAGGCGGTCGTCCTCCGTTTCTTCTGGCGTGAACGGGTCTTTCGTCCATCCGGAAGCCGGTTTGACGGTATCGATATGGGAATTAAGCAGCAAAGTCGGTTTGTCCAGATCGAACCCGGGAGTAGTCAGCCACAGGTTATTCCCTTTGCGGTTCACCTTATGCCCTGCCTTTTCCCAGGTCTGTTGCAAGAAATCGGCAACATCCGTCTCTTCCCTGCTGAAAGAAGGCCGGGCAATCATCCCTTTCAATATGTCAATTGCATCGTAGTACATAATTTTCAGCACAACATAAATTTAGCTACGCAAAGATGGTATAATATCATAGACTATCCAAAAAAACATTCGCTTTTTATCATCCGTCCAATGACTTTTTGCTTTATATTTGTAAAAAACGAAAGAAGAAAAACTCATGGGCTTTTCTGGGAAAAAGGGCCATTGTGAGCGAAGAAGATTTCTCGTTGGACGAGTTGAAGCAGCTGATAGAAAAGATGGAAAAGGGAAAAAACTGAAAGTAGAATATTTGATAACTTGTGCTTATGAAAAACATCGGATTAACCTGTTTGCTACTGATCGGCATCTGTTGCGGATTGCAGGCAAAGAAAACGGTGAAGACGCCTTACTTCACGGCAACCAGCACGCGTTTCCTTGAGATAGAAAAGGTGACGCTTGGAAAAGACACTACCTGGCTGGAGGTAAAGATTTATGGTATGGTGGGCGATAAGGTTATGGTAGCCCCGTCCACCGTATTGCGCGCATCGGGCAAGGACTATGCTTATTGGGGATGCACCGGTCTTGTCGGAGGAGACTCCTGGACTGTGATTCCTACTTCGGGCGAACTGTCTGCAACCTTGAAGTTCATGCCTGTGCCGGAAGATGCCGAAAGTTTCGATTATATAGAAACACC
>ERZ791875.2243-NODE-2243-length-10759-cov-4.844451_pt1 | contig 10759 bp, 11 predicted proteins | sample MGYA00510278_ERZ791875 | MGnify/ENA primary metagenome ERZ791875 (study PRJEB30046, sample SAMN00792078) | human gut metagenome | study: EMG produced TPA metagenomics assembly of the A metagenome-wide association study of gut microbiota in type 2...
ACTCCGCCAGCAGCTCCGGCCCCGCCGCCGCGTGGATGGCCCCGTCCACCCCGGCGCCGCCCAGCAGCATGGGATTGGCCGCGTTGACAATGGCCTCCGCGTCCGAACGGGTGATATCTCCCACCAGAATGGAAAAGCGATCCATAGCCGTCCTCCTGTTCCCCTGTGCCGTCCCGACACATCTCGTCTCTTAACAGTATATCTCCCGCCGGAAAAAAAGCAAGCCCGGATCCGGGCTTGTCCCGCGTGGCTTCCTGCGGTATAATTTGCCTGTGAACAACCACCTGTGCCCGGCGTTCTGCCGCCGGGAGAAAGGAGTCCCTATGGCAAAACAGGTCCCCTCCTACACTGGGACGCTGCGCAATCACTCCCTGACCATCCCCGCCTGCGTCAGCGAGTGCAGCGGCATCCGTATTTTCGGCCGGCGCATCAAGTCCCTGGCCTTTTCCACCGATGTAGCCATCATCAAGAACATCAACGCGGATGCCATCATCGCCGTCTATCCCTTCACGCCCCAGCCGGTGATCTCCCAGGCCATCATCAGCGTGTCCGACGTGCCGGTATTCGTGGGCGTGGGCGGCGGAATCACCACCGGCTCCCGCTCCGTCCGGCTGGCCATCCAGTCCGAGCACCAGGGTGCCTACGGCGTGGTGCTGAATGCCCCCACCTCCGACGATGTCATCCGCCAGATCAAAAAGGTGGTGGACATTCCCGTGGTCATCACGGTGGTCTCCGCTCACACGGACATCGGCAGCCGCCTGGAGGCGGGAGCCGACTTTCTCAATGTCTCCGGCGCCGCCGCCACGCCGGAGATCGTGGCGGAGATCCGCCGGGACTTCCCGAAGGTTCCCATCATCGCCACCGGCGGCCCCACAGAGGAGTCGATCCTCCGCACCATCCAGGCCGGAGCCAATGCCATTACATACACCCCGCCCTCCAACGGCGTGCTGTTCGCCCGTATCATGAACCAGCACCGGAAGGCGCTGTGAGGTCATGGCGAAAATTTTTTTGAGGCGACGGGGTTGACAAACGTCCGTCCAGGCGGTTATAATGACGGCGAATCGGTAGGTGAGGCTACCACGGGGATTCGGAATCATCCAAAGACTGCTGCCGCACAGTTGTGGAGACACAACCAGCTGGTCAACAGGCCGCGTCGACAACAAGGCGCCGCTTAACGCAGTTGCTACGCCCCGTGAAGCTAAAGCTTGGACGAAGACGCCCATTGTGTGCAGCTCTCCCTGCCGGATTTCCGGCAGGGATTTTTTTGCTGCGGAAAAGCACGACCAAAAATTCAAACGCGCCATTTCCCCGTCCCTTCGGGGCAGCTGGAAAGGATGCGCAAAACCTCACACAGCCGATGTTCCTAACGCGCGAACGCGCATAGAGTTTTATGCAGAAAGGAGGTGCGGACCATGGAAAGCGCCAGTCAGCCACCCAGACAATACAGACGAAAGCGAGGTAACGACTATGACCATGTTCAACAAGGATCAGATCTTTCAGCTTTTGGAGAGCCGGGACGGCGAGGCGCTACGCGCCCTTTGGCAGGGCCGCGGTGCCGTGGACATCGCCGCCCTCCTGGACTCCGTGGAGGACAGTGCCCGGCAGGCGGCGGTGTTCCGCACGCTGCCCAAGGACCTGGCGGCAGATGTGTTCTCCTATCTCCCCGGTCCCACTCAGGCCACCCTGGCCCGCTCTTTCGCGGACGGGGAGCTGCAGCAGATTTTTGACGCCCTGCATCTGGACGACGCGGCGGATTTTCTGGAGGAGCTTCCCGCTAACCTGGTGACCCGCATCCTCCGCTCCGCCAGCCCTCAGCGCCGTATGGCGGTAAATGCCCTGCTGCGCTATCCGGCGGACAGTGCCGGCAGCGTCATGACGCCGGAGTTTGTCTCCCTCCGGCCGGGCGATACGGTCCGGCAGGCGCTGGATACCATCCGCCGCACCGGAATCCACAAGGAGACGGTCTACACCTGCTATGTGCTGGAGCACCGGCAGCTGCTGGGCGTGGTGTCGGCCAAGGACCTGCTGACAGCCGCGGAGGATGCCGCTGTGGCGGACCTGATGGTCACGGATGTGGTATCTGTGGGTACGCTCACAGACCGGGAAGAGGCCGCCCGGCTCCTGGCGAAATATGACCTGCTGGCCTTGCCGGTGCTGGATGGAGAGGAGCGGATGGTGGGCATCGTCACCGTGGATGATGCCATGGATGTCCTGACGGAGGCCGCCGCAGAAGATCTCTCCATCATGGCGGCGGTGACGCCGGACGAGAAGCCCTACTTCGCCGCCTCTGCCTGGGAGCACGCCCGCCATCGGGTAGTGTGGCTGCTGATTTTGATGCTGTCCGCCGCCATCACCGGCTCTATCATCACCCGGTACGAGGACGCCATCTCCGCCGTGCCCCTGCTGGTGGCCTTTCTACCCATGCTGATGGACACCGGCGGAAACTGCGGCTCCCAGAGCGCCACGCTGGTGATCCGGGGGCTGGCTCTGGAAGAGATCCGCCCCCGGGACGCGCTGCGGGTGATCCGCAAGGAGCTGGCGGTAGCCGCCATCGTCAGCGCCGTCCTAGCCGCGGCCAACGGCCTGCGGATCTACCTTCAGTACCATGACAGCGCCATCGCCCTGGTGATCTCCCTGTCCCTGGCGGCCACGGTGGTGCTGGCCAAGCTGGTGGGCTGTATGCTGCCCATTGCCGCCAAGCAGCTCCACATGGATCCGGCCATCATGGCCTCCCCCCTCATCACTACCATTGTGGATGCCGGGGCGGTGCTGATCTACTTCCAGGCCGCCGCCGCGCTCCTGCGCCTGCCCGTTTAAGGGTCCCGCCCGGTACGGGCGCAAAACAGGTGCCTGCCAGAAATCCGGCAGGCACCTGTTTCCCATTTTCGACTTTCCCCGCAGGAAGATGCGTTTCCCGCCTCGGTAGGCCTTCACGACGCCGATCCGCTGGGCACTGGGAACGCGGCCCTGCAGCTCCCGGTGCAGCGCCTCCGCGTCTGCCGGGTCCACGGCCATGAGGAGGCCCCCAGCGGTCTGGGGATCATAGAGCAGGTCCTGTCTGCACAGCGCGGTCTCCCCTGCATCCACGCCCACCTCCGCAAAGGCGCGGTTACGGTACATCCCCGCCGGCAGCAGGCCCATGTTTGCAAACTCCAGCGCCTCCGGAATCAGGTCGATGGCGTCCACCTCCAGCTCCAGCTCCACATCGCTGCCCTGGGCCATCTCATAGCTGTGGCCCAGCAGGCCAAAGCCCGTTACATCCGTGCAGGCGTGGACGCGGTACTTCACCATGGCGTCCCGGGCGGACTTGTTCAGGGTGGTCATCAGTTCCTCTGCCAAAGCCCGCCCCTCGGCCGACAGCATCTCCGCCTTCTGTGCGGTGGTGAGGACGCCGATACCGATGGGCTTCGTCAGCAGCAGCACGTCCCCCGGCCGGGCGCCGGAGTTGGTCAGCACCCGGTCCGGATGGACGAAGCCGGTGACCGCCAGGCCGTACTTGGGCTCGTCGTCCAGGATGCTGTGGCCGCCGGTGATGAGCGCCCCCGCCTCATACACCTTGTTATAGCCGCCTCGCAACAGCTGGTGCACCGCCTCTTTCGGCATGGACTCCGGCACGGCCATGATGTTCAGGCACAGCTTGGGCTCGCCGCCCATGGCGTACACATCGGAGAGGGCGTTGGTGGCCGCGATCTGTCCGAACAGGTACGGGTCGTCGGCAATGGGCGGGAAGAAATCCACCGTCTGCACCAGGGCCAGATCGTCGCTGACCTTATAGACCGAGGCGTCGTCGCTCTTGTCGAAGCCCACCAGCAGATTGGGGTCCCGATGCACCTGGATGCCGTCCAGCAGCTGGGCCAGCACACCGGCCCCCACTTTGGCGCCGCACCCGGCACACTTGGCCAGCTTCGTCAGCTTGACATCATTTTCAGGCATGATTCTTCCTCCCGTTTCCTCAGTTTGATCGTCCCCGACAGGCTGCACCTAACCGGAATACCCACCTGCGCGGTCTTTCAGCGCTCCCGTCAGGTCCAAAATCGCCTCCAGCACACCGCCGCCAATGGCCAGGGCCTTGTCGCTGGCGGTATAGCAGTGCTCCACCTTGCAGCGGGGGTCGATGTCCCCGGCCTTCATCCCTTTGTGCACCGGGGTACCATCCGGCAGGATACCCCGCAGGACGCCGTCCAGGGTGCAGGTCATGGGCACGCCGTTCACCGTGGCGGCCACATCCCCCTGCCGCACCTGGGCGCCAATGTCCAGCAGCTGGTGAAACACGCCGTCCGCCGGGGCCCGCAGCACTCGTTCCCCGGCAAAGCCGCCGATGAGCCCCGGGATCCCGGTATTGGGCAGCGCACTGCCCGCATGGATCACCCGGCCCAGCGTGTGGCCCCGCATGGTCTCCACCACCGCGTGACAGTCCACCCCGGCAGTGAAGCCCGGCCCCACGCCGATGACCACCGGGGCATCGGTGATCCGGGTGCCCAGATTCCGCTTGGCCAGGATGGCGTCCACCACCACGCCCGGCTTCAAAACTGGGATACAGATCCCCTCCGGGTCCGCCAGCACCGGGACTACATTCTCTTGCAAAAGGGCCATAGCCGCCTCCGGTGTCTCCGCCCGGCGGGCGGTGACATCCTCCACCTTTGTCTCTCCCAGCACGATGGCCTGGGAGAAGGCTACGGTCCGCCGGATGGCAGTTGGGGCCGGTATATCGGTCATAATCACCGATATATGCGCCCTTTTTAGCCGAAGAGCAATACCGGTGGCCAAATCACCGGCGCCTCGGATGATTACCAGCATGGAAAATACTCCCTCCTCCACAAACTGCCGGCCAGAACCGGACAGTCCATCAGGCGCGCCAGGACCCTGGCATCTGCCAGATTCCACAGCGTCTCCACCTGATTGACATAAACTTTCGTGTGCAGATCTTCGGATCGAAGCACCCTCGCCTCGGCCTCCGGTGTGGCCTCCGCCGCCTCCGGCACCCCCGCAAGAAGCGCGTACCGCTCCGGCCGGTGAGCGGCCGCAGCGATGGGACGGCCGAAGCCGGAGGCCCCCACCACGCAGATGGTCTGATTGGCCTCAGTTGGGATCACCGGCTCGTGGGGGGCGTGCGCCTTCAGGGGACGGCGGGCAGCGCCGTCCGCCTCCACCAGAATGTAGTCGAATTGCTCCGCCAGCACCGCCATGGGCGTCTCTGGGGCCGTCAGCTTACCCGTTCCCGGTACGTCTGTCCCGGCACACAGCAGCTGATGCGCCCTGCGCAGTTCGTCCAGCTCCGCCGCTGTCCGGGCGCAGGGCAGGTCCGAAAACGGGAGAATCTTGGTGGTGGTGCACAGCAGGACCGGATGCTGTCCGGCCAGCTCCTCGCCCAGGGTCCGCAGGAGAGTGGTCTTTCCCCCGCCGCCGATGACGGCAGTGACACCGGGACGGATATCCAGCAGCTGGGAAAGGGTCATGGCGCATTCTCCCTCTATCGTTCTTCTTTTCATAGAATAGCACCTCCTCCGTTCCTCGTCAAGCAAGTCCGCCGGGACTGCCTGTCTTTCAGGCTTTTGGCAGTGTGCAACTGCCAGTTGCCAAATTTTCAGGTCCCCTTGGTGGACTTTTGCCCACTCTCCCACTATACTGGAACCACAAAGGAGGGCGCGGTATGAGCCTTGGAACCAACATCAGCCGCCTGCGGGCGGAGAAACGCCTGTCTCAGGGGGACCTGGCGGAAGTGCTGGAGGTGAGCCGCCAGTCCGTCAGCAAGTGGGAGACGGATTCCAGTGTGCCGGACCTGGACAAGCTGATAAAGCTGAGCCAGCTCTTCGGTGTGACGCTGGATGAACTGGTGACGGGAGCAGAGCCCCAACTGAAGGTGGAGACGCCTCCGGTCATGGTGTCTCCGTCAATGCCGGGTCGGAAGATCGCCGGGATCATCCTCTTCTGCATGGCCTTTCTGGCATTTCTGATCCCTACGGTGCTGGGTGGGATCCTCGTCGGCCTGATCCTGGCCGTTCCGTTTCTAGTGTGCGGGATCATCTGCTTTCTCGTCCGAAAGCGGCCGGGGCTGTGGTGCGCCTGGGCAGCGTACTTGGCGGTTTACATCTTTTGCTACTATGGCACCCGCATCAGCTGGAATCTTTTCTTTTTCACGTTCTCTTGGGAGGAAGTCGGAACCCCCGTCTATACCTTTGCAGCGTGGATCCAATCGCTGATGATACTGGCTCTGCTGATTGGGACTGTCCGCTCCTTCTGCACATTCTCCTTTCCTCCCACCAGGCGGAATGGAGTGATTCTGGTCGTGCTATGGATTGAATTCCTGGCGTACCGATTGCTGACCGCGCCCATCGCCGACTTGCTCTCAGCACCGGAAATTCCTGTGACCTCCATGTGGGCCTTGATGGCTCTGATTCTTATGGCAGGCATCGCCTCCCTCATTCTGCTGGCCATTGTCTTGACGCTGTCGGTGCGGATGGCTGCCGCCTGGAGGGCCTCTCACTGCTGATACTTTTCGGCTCACGCCCCGACATTGGCCGGGGCGTTTTTCTTGACTTTTCCCGCAGGGCGCTTATAATATAGTATATCGTTTATCTCACTTGAGTATCACGGTTGGAGGACATTATGCGGGACAGCTGCGGACGGACAATCGACTACCTGCGGCTCAGCGTCACGGACCTGTGCAACTACCGGTGCCAATACTGTATGCCGCCCGAGGGCGTGGAGAAGCGGCTTCACAGCGATATTCTCTCCATCGAAGAGCTGGCGGAGATCGCCGCGGCGGCGGTTCGGTGCGGGGTAAAGAAGATCCGCCTCACCGGCGGGGAGCCTCTGGTGCGGCGGGGATTGCCGGACCTGTGCCGGATGCTGCGGGCCATCCCCGGGTTGGCGGAGCTGTGCCTCACTACCAACGGCTCCCTCCTGCCCCAGCTGGCAAGGCCCCTGCGGGATGCGGGGGTGGACCGGCTGAACATCAGCCTGGATACGCTGCGGCCGGACCGGTTCGCCGCCATGACCCGGCTGGGGACCCTCCAGGACGTGCTTGCGGGCATTAAAGCCGCGGAGGCGGCTGGATTCCGGAATCTAAAATTTGACACCGTCCTCATCGGCGGGTTCAACGACGATGAGATCGAAGATTTTGTGAATCTCAGCCGGGAGCATCCCTGGGAGATGCGGTTCATCGAGCTGATGCCCATGGGCCCCTGCGCCGGGTGGGATCGGAGCCGCTTCCTGCCTGCAGAAACGGTGCTGGACCGGATGGCAGAGCTGGAACCCATCGAGGCCCAGGGCGTGGCCCGGCGGTACCAGCTGCCCGGCGCGCTGGGGACAGTAGGGCTCATCTCCCCAGTGAGCCACGACTTCTGCGCGGACTGCCGCCGGATTCGGGTGACGGCGGACGGCAAGCTGAAGGGCTGCCTCCACAGCCGGGAAGAGATCCCCCTCCGGGGCCTCCACGGCCAGGCGCTGGAGGACGCCGTCCGGCGGGGCATCCTCCACAAGCCGGAGCGCCACCATCTCACAGAACGGTCCAGCGACACGCCCCGAAACATGAATCAGATCGGAGGATGACCACCATGGCGGAATTGACCCATTTCAATGAACAGGGCCGGGCCAGGATGGTGGATGTGACGGAGAAGGCCGTCACCCACCGCCGGGCAGTGGCTGCCGGGGAGATCCACATGGCCCCGGAGACATTGCAGAACATCAAGTACGGCACCTTGAAAAAGGGCGACGTGCTGGCGGTAGCCCAGGTGGCGGGCATCCAGGCGGCCAAGCACAACTGGGAGCTGATCCCCATGTGCCACCCCCTGCCCCTGACAGGTATCGACATCACCTTCGCCCTGTCCGATTCCCCTTGCATGGTGGAGATCCAGGCCGCCGTCACCTGCACCGGCGTTACCGGGGTGGAGATGGAGGCCCTGACAGCCGTGTCCGTGGCGGCGCTGACCATCTATGACATGTGCAAGGCAGTCCAAAAGGACATGCGCATTGAAAACATCCGCCTGCTGTCCAAGTCCGGCGGCAAGAGCGGAGATTACCAGATCAAGGAGTGAGCCTGTTGGCAAACGTGGTATCGGTCAACATCAGCGAGCGGAAGGGGGAGCAGAAGCACCCCGTCCCGGAAATCCAACTAAAGTTCCGCCACGGCATCGTGGGGGACGCCCACGCCGGGGACTGGCACCGGCAGATCTCCCTGCTGGCGGAGGAGAGCGTGGACACCATGCGGGCGAGCTGCCCCATCCCACTGGATCCGGGGGTGTTTGCGGAGAACATCAACACCGAGGGCATCGACCTGAAACACCTGCCGGTGGGCACCCATCTGCGGATCGGTGAGACGGAGGTGGAGGTGACCCAAATCGGCAAGGAGTGCCACAGCGACTGCGCCATCAAGCAGGCGGTGGGCAGGTGCGTTATGCCCACGGAGGGCATCTTCGCCGTGGTGGTCCGGGAGGGCGTGGTCCGTCCCGGCGATGAGATCGAGATTCTGGAGGCGGAAGCATGAAGCTGATACGGACGGAGGATGCGGTGGGCCATGTGCTGTGCCACGACCTGACCCAGATCATCAAGGACCAGTACAAGGATGCCCGGTTCCGCAAGGGCCATGTGGTGGCGCCGGAGGACATCCCGGTGCTGCTCGGCATGGGCAAGGAGCACCTGTACGTGTGGGAGATGACGCCTGGGATGCTCCACGAAGATGAGGGGGCGGAGCGCCTGCTGGCCCTGTGTGCCAACGAGAATATGGAGCGGAGTGGCGTCAAGGAGGGCAAGATCGAGCTGAAGGCATCCTGCGACGGGCTGTTCCTGCTCCGGTCGGAATCCCTGCGGGCGGTAAACGCCATCGATGAGCTGATGATCGCCACCCGGAAGGGGGGTACAGCCGTCAAAAAAGGTGACAAGCTGGCGGGGATGCGGGTGATCCCCCTGATCATCGCGGAGGAGAAGCTGACAGCCGCCAAAGCGGCCGCCGGAGATACCCCCCTGCTGGAGCTACGTCCCTGGGTGCGAAAAACCGCCGCCATCGTGGCCACCGGCAGCGAGGTGAAGAAGGGATTGATCCAGGACACCTTCACTCCGGTGGTGAAGGACAAATTGAGCGCCTATGGCATCGAGACCATCTCCGTCTCCTATTCCGGCGATGGGGTGGAGAACGTGGCAGGCGCCATCTCCCAAGCCCGGCAGACTGGGGCGGAAGTCATCCTCTGCACCGGGGGTATGAGCGTGGACCCCGACGATAACACCCCCGGCGGGATCAGGCAGAGCGGGGCGAAGATCGTCACCTACGGCGCCCCGGTGCTTCCCGGCGCTATGTTCCTGCTGGGCTACTACGATGACGGCACCCCCGTCATGGGCCTGCCTGGCTGCGTCATGTACGCCGGGGCCACCATCTTCGACCTAGTGCTGCCCTGGGTGGCGGCGGATGTAAGCGTCACCAAGGAGTGGATCGTCTCCCTGGGGGAGGGCGGCCTGTGTCTCGGCTGCCAGCCCTGCCGCTGGCCCATCTGCCCCTTTGGAAAGTAAAAATCAGCCCGCGCCGGAGCGTCCGGCGCAGGTTTTTTCCATCCGTTATCCTCATTTGAATATCACGTCAGTTTGACACCGGACTTGCAAAGCCGGGTTCAACATATTATCATCAAGAAAGGAAGATTTCACCATGAAAAAGCTTTTCTCCCTCGTTCTGGCCCTGTCCATGGCGCTGGCCCTGACCGCCTGCGGCGGCAGTGCGGACACCGACAGCACCACCACAGACGACACCACAGAGACCACCGCCAAACCGGTAGAGCTGTACGTCTTTGCCGCGGCCTCCATGCAGGAGTCCCTGGATCAGGTCATCGAGGCCTACAAGGCCGTGGCTCCGGAAGTCGCCGTCGTGGCGACTTATGACTCCTCCGGCACCCTGAAAACCCAGATCCAGGAGGGAGCCGACTGTGATGTGTTCATCTCCGCCGCTCCCAAGCAGATGAACCAGTTGGACGCCGAGGGCGGCGAGGAGAACACCGAGGGCCTGGACCTGGTGAATAGCGCCACCCGCCTGGACCTGCTGGAGAACAAGGTGACCCTGGCCGTTCCCGAGGGCAACCCCAAGGGCATCGAGTCCTTTGACCAGCTGGCGGGGCTGCTGGCCAGCGGCGATGTGTTCCTGGCCATGGGCAACAGCGACGTTCCAGTGGGCCAGTACACCCAGAAGATCTTCACCTACTACGGTCTGAATGAGGAGACCCTGGCCAGTTCCGGCGTGCTGACCTACGGCTCCAACGTGAAGGAGGTCACCACCCAGGTCTCTGAGGGCACCGTGGACTGCGGCGTGATCTACGCCACCGACGCCTTCTCCGCCGGTCTGACCGTGGTGGACGAGGCCACCGCTGAGATGTGCGGCCAGGTGATCTACCCCGCCGCCGTCATGAAAAACAGCGCCAATCCCGATGCTGCCAAGGCCTTCCTGGACTTCCTGTCGACCGACGAGGCCATGGCCTGCTTCGAGGCGGTAGGCTTCAGCCCCATGGTGTGAGTTCAAGCAGATTGGAAATAGGCGTCTGATAAGGCTGGATCGTTTAAAATGCTTTCTGACAGCCCTTGATCCCCTCATTCCAAACTCCGGATTTCTTATTTTCCAAAGGAACCTTATGGCCTGGTCCCCTCTCTACAACTCATTGCGGATCGCCGCCATCGTTCCCATTGGGCCTTGGCCCAATGGGAGCCCTTGATTTGATTTTGCTCGGCCAGGCAGAGCCCGGCCTCTCCAAGGTTTTGCTTTGCAAAACGCTTGTACGCCACTTTT
>ERZ791875.2247-NODE-2247-length-10746-cov-2.366476_pt1 | contig 10746 bp, 10 predicted proteins | sample MGYA00510278_ERZ791875 | MGnify/ENA primary metagenome ERZ791875 (study PRJEB30046, sample SAMN00792078) | human gut metagenome | study: EMG produced TPA metagenomics assembly of the A metagenome-wide association study of gut microbiota in type 2...
TATATCTCCTACATTCTCACTGTCAACCAAATAAATTTTTCCCATTCATTCTCCTGCTGACAGAATCCTTTTTTATTGTACCACATTCCGCATTTATACTGCAATGTTGTTTTTCCGCTGACGCTTCTTCACTTTCCCGTGTTCTGTTTTTATAAAATATCGATGTACTCACCCGCAAGCGCCTTGTTCATGCTGCGCACTGCACAGAATTTTCCACACATGGAACAGGTGTCCTCGTGCTCCGGTTTGCGGTCCTCGCGGATCTGTTTTGCGGTCTCGGGATCAATCGCGCATTCCCACTGTGCATCCCAGTCCAGCACACGGCGTGCGTCTGCCATCTTGTCGTCGATCTCTCTTGCGCCCCGCACGCCCTTGGCAATGTCTGCCGCATGCGCCGCAATTTTCGATGCGACGATGCCCTGCTTGACGTCCTCCACATTTGGAAGCGCCAGATGCTCCGCCGGTGTCACGTAGCACAAAAATGCAGCTCCATTCTGCGCGGCGATCGCTCCTCCGATCGCGGAAGTGATATGGTCGTACCCCGGGGCAATATCCGTTACCAACGGTCCCAGTACATAAAACGGTGCTCCCATGCAGATCGTCTGCTGAATCTTCATATTTGCTGCAATCTGATCCATCGGCATGTGACCCGGTCCCTCTACCATGACTTGCACATCTCTTGCCCATGCGCGCTTTGTAAGTTCTCCCAGCCGCACCAGTTCCTCAATCTGACACACATCGGATGCATCCGCCAGACAGCCCGGTCTACAGGCATCGCCAAGGGAGATCGTCACATCATGCTCCCGGCAGATCTCAAGAATCTCATCGTAATATTCGTAAAACGGATTCTCCTCTCCGGTCATACACATCCACGCAAACACCAGCGAACCGCCTCTGGATACAATATTCATTTTTCTTTTGTGCTTCTTGATCTGCTCGATCGTCTTGCGCGTGATTCCACAGTGCAGTGTCACAAAATCGACGCCATCCTCAGCATGCAGGCGCACCACATCAATAAAATCCTTTGCGGTCAGTGTCGCAAGATCTCTCTGATAGTGAATCACAGAATCATACACCGGCACGGTTCCGATCATAGCCGGACATTCCGCCGTCAGTTTTCTCCGGAACGGAATGGTATTCCCGTGCGAGGAGAGATCCATGATCGCGTGCGCTCCCATGTCAACTGCAGCCATCACTTTTTCCATCTCCACGTCATAATCCTTACAATCTCTGGAGATTCCGAGATTTACATTGATCTTCGTCCGCAGCATTGAGCCGACGCCCTCCGGGTCAATGCATTTGTGATGCTTGTTCGCGCAGATGACCACCTTTCCCTCCGCAACGAGCGGCCTCAACTCCTCTGTGGTCATGCGTTCCTTCGCCGCAACCTTCTTTAACTCTTCCGTCACAATGCCCTTGCGGGCTGCCTCCATCTGTGTTGCATACTGTTCCATATTTTTCTGCTCCATTTCTGCAGAGGGTGTACGAAAAAATCCGGCGTCGCAGTGACGCCGGATTCCACAAACTATCTGATCCATCATTCGCTCCCTACGACAGTATTAACTGACAGGTTCCAAGAGTCAGGTTTTAACCTTCTCAACCGTTTGCGTATGCGCACAGTCCCTCTGCGATATATTCTTTTTCCTCTAACACCTTATCTCAATTCTGTACTTCTGTCAATCTCCCTTTCCTCACGACTGCTCTTTTCTTACCAGTAACAAAGTCTGTTCAGCCATCATGACTGCACTTTTTCATAACGCAAAAAAAGAACAGCCATCACTGGCTGCCCTTTTAGGAGAAGGTATTTTTACTATGGGGTATAGCAAAAACTATATATAATGTATTGGGGGGTTTTTACGGTTATTATAGTATCATGATTCCCCAAATAAGTGTGCACAAAGTTCACAAAAATTGTAAGTTGTTTTTATGCACTTTTTACAGTGCTAATTTTTCAGTTTTCTTAAAATAAAGAAAATCCTGCACAAAAGATACGATCATTTCGTGCAGGGTTTTGTTTTTCCATATTTTACTGCTGAAACTCTGCAACAACAGAATTTCATGCAAATGCTTTTTTATAAAAGGATATGATCCGGCTCAAAAAGTGCTTCAAACTCTTTCTGGCTGATTTTCTCTTTTTCTAACAGAAGTTTGGCGCAGGCATCCAAGACGCTGCGGTTTTCTGTGATGATCTGTTTTGCTTTTGCGTAACACTCATCAATGATACGTTTCACTTCCTGGTCGATGGCTGTTGCCACACCCTCTCCGTAACCTCTCGTGTGTGCCAGATCTCTGCCGATGAATACCTCGTCATCATCATTATCATAACAGATCAGTCCGACGTTTTCCGACATACCATAGCGCGTTACCATTGCCTTTGCCATTTTGGTTGCCTGCTTAATGTCCTGGGAAGCTCCTGTTGTGATATCATCAAAAACAAGTTCCTCCGCCACACGTCCGCCGAGTGAAACCGTGATATCCTGTAACATTTTGCCCTTGGTGTTAAACATCTCGTCCTTTTCCGGAAGCGGCATGGTATATCCCGCTGCACCTGCTCCGGTCGGAATAATAGATACCGAATAGACAGGTCCTACATCCGGCAGCACATGGAATAAAATCGCATGACCTGCTTCGTGGAATGCCGTGATCCGTTTTTCCTTGTCGGAAATGATACGGCTCTTCTTCTCTGCACCGATACCTACTTTGACAAACGATTTCTTAATATCATTCTGTGTGATATAAGCGCGGTTTTCTTTCGCTGCAACAATTGCAGCCTCGTTTAAAAGGTTTTCCAGATCAGCTCCGGTAAATCCGGCGGTTGTCTGTGCGATCTGTTTTAAATCTACATCATCGCCAAGCGGCTTGTTCTTGGCATGTACGGCAAGAATCTCCTCTCTGCCGCCAATATCCGGACGACCGACATACACTTTACGGTCAAAACGTCCCGGTCGCATGATCGCCGGATCTAAGATATCCACACGGTTTGTCGCTGCCATGACGATAATTCCCTCATTGACACCAAAACCGTCCATCTCAACCAACATCTGATTTAACGTCTGCTCGCGCTCGTCATGACCGCCACCCATACCGGTTCCACGGCGTCTTGCGACTGCGTCGATCTCGTCAATAAATACGATACACGGCGCATTTTTCTTTGCTTCTTCAAAAAGGTCACGCACACGCGATGCACCGACACCGACAAACATTTCCACGAAATCAGAACCGGAAATACTGAAAAACGGCACGCCTGCTTCTCCTGCGATTGCTTTTGCAAGCAGTGTCTTACCTGTTCCCGGAGGTCCGACTAACAGAACTCCTTTCGGGATTCTTGCGCCTAAAGCTGTATATTTCTGTGGTGCACGGAGAAAATCTACGATCTCCTCCAATTCCTCTTTTTCCTCTTTCAAGCCAGCGACATTAGAAAACGTCACTTTCTTTGCATCCGGCTGCATCAGCTTTGCACGGCTCTTACCAAAATTCATCATCTTGCTGCCACCGCCGCCGGCATTTGCTGCTGCCTGATTTGTCATGATCATGAAGAAAATAAACATTGCACCAAATATGATCAGATATGGAAGCAATGTCATGATCCAGCTCTCTGCCGGAACATTCTCCATCGTATAATCCGTGATCCCCTGATCCTGCAGATAAGCTGCGATCTCATTCACATCCGACACGATCAGGACTTTCTGTGTGGAATCCGCAAAAGTAAGGCTGACACTACCGGTCGGGATCTCGCGGTTCTGCACAATATCAATTGCTGCCACATCCCCTGATTGGATGTCTCTTTCAAAAGCTGCCCGTGTATAAGAATTGGTTGTTGTATTTCCGTCTAAGAAATACCAGACACCAACTACGATCAGGATGAGCAAAAGATAAAATCCAAAGCCTCTGTAACTATTATTCCTACTATTCAAAGCTGCTCTCCTTTATTCTTCGTCCTCAAGTTCCACACATCCAATGTATGGCAGATTTCTGTACTGCTGGTCAAGGTCTAATCCGAAACCTACTACAAATTCATCCGGGATCTCAAATCCGACATAATCAACCTTCACATCGCACACACGACGGTCCGGTTTATCTAATAATGTGCATAATTTCAGGCTCTTTGGATTTCTTGTTTTCAGATTCTGGAGCAGATAGCTTAATGTTCTTCCGGAATCAATGATATCCTCGACAACAAGGACATTCTTTCCTTCAATTGTAGTATCAAGATCTTTTCCGATCTTGACAACACCACTGGAGCTTGTGCCTGCACCATAACTGGAAACAGACATAAAATCGATTTCTACCGGAGATGTGATCCTTTTTGCAAGTTCACAGGTAAAAAAGATCGATCCTTTCAAAATACAGATCAGGTATACCGTCTCATCCCCGTAATCTTTACTGATCTGCTCTCCCATCTCTCTCACACGCTCGGTAAGCTGTTCCTCTGTCAGATACTTTCTAATATTCTTGACTTTCATGATAATTTCCTCCAAAAAAATGTACTTCTAATATCTTTTCTGTGTTCGCATTGATTTTATAGTCTGCGCTGATTCTCTGACCAACTGCCCACACGACATGGGAGTCTTCTGTCAGAAGCAGCATTATATCACGCATCTCTCGCGGAACCTTTTCATTGATCAGATATTCCTTGAGTTTCTTCGTGTGTCCTGCATCATCCACCGTAAGATAATCTCCTGCAGCTCTGGTTCGAATTTGCAGTCCACATTTGATTTTATCATAATTCAGCCATTTCGTATATGATTTTTTATCAATTTCCGCGATTTCTCCGTCTGCGTTCCAGCCGCGGAACACGACATTGCCTCCCGGCACTTTAAGTTCAAGTGGTTCTCCTGTGAAAACCTGCTGCAGTTTTTCCTTCGGGATCTCAAGGAAAAAGTCCTGCTCTGCCGTCTTTTTTCCAGTCTCTTTTCTTAAGAAAATACCACGATAATTGCGCTCTGCCACCACCTGATACGGCAGCTCCACGCGCCTTCCAACCTGTGAAAAATAAAGGTTTTTCACACTCTCCACATGCTTTTTTGTAATATCTTTTTTCGATCCGGCGACCTGTGCGACTGCCCGGCGGATTACTTCACTCTGCACAACTTCGTGGCAATTTTCCCAAACGCCCCGGTAAAGCTGTATGCCATCCTCTTTTTCCAGTACACACATCTCCCAAATGCCGTCTGCTTCCGTATCGAGAAAATCTCTCATTTCCTGCAAAAAAACTGCACTCTGATTGATATGTGCTACCGCCTGCTCATTGATCTGCTTTAATTCCGGCAGCACCTGATGTCTGATACGGTTTCTGCTGTATACAGTATCCAGATTCGTCTCGTCTGTGCAATAAGTCTGTCCGCAGTCTCTTAAAAATGCTTCAATGTCTGTTCTGGACTGCGCAAGCAATGGTCGGATCAGTTCATAATCATCCTCCACCCTGCGGCGGTTCATCCCACAAAGACCGTCGATTCCGCTTCCACGCACCATTTGGAACAAAATCGTTTCTGCATTGTCCTCCGCATGATGTGCCAGCGCCAGCTTTATTTTTTTCCCCGGAAATTCCCTCCGTGCGGCTTTGGCTGCTTTCTTATAACTGTCATATCTTAAAATACGCGCAGCTTCCTCAAGACCAATGCCGTGTTGTTTTGCAAAATCAGGCACATCCACAGAAAACGTATGACATACAATCCCATGTTTTTCACACAATTCTTCTACAAATGCCGCATCGCTTCTGCTCTGCTCGCCGCGGATGCCATGCTCCACATGGACTGCTTCCAGCGTAAAATCCACCTGCTTCTGAAACTGCTCTAACAGCAGCAAAAGGCAGACGGAATCGGCACCGCCGGACACTCCTGCAAGCACCACATCCTCCGCCTCCACTAATTTTTCTCTTTTCCACTCGTTTAAAAGTTCCCGCGTCATCTATTTTTCCCAGATGCAGGCAACAAGAATCGTCATATCGTCCGAAACCTTTCCTCCTGTAAAAAGAAGCACGCGCTCCAAAATCTTTTTTGCCAGGATTCCCGGGTGGTTCGTGTTGATACTCTCGATGATCTCCTGCATCGTTTCCTCCGGTTTTGGTACATGCAGATATTCTAACACACCATCCGTGACCATGACAACAAAATCGCCATTTTTCAGGCTTGTCTTTTTGTGCTCGATCTCAGGGTTTGTCCCAACTCCGACCGGCAGAGAGTCCGGGGAAAAACTCGTGACTTCCTGCCCCCTCTTGATAAAACTTCCCGCCGCACCGATCTTATAAAAATCCGCTTCGCCGTCATAGAGGTTCACCATGCAAAGATCCACTGTCGAATACAGGTCACTCTCCCCTTTCATGACCATTGCAGAATTCATCATGCGGATCGCTGTCTCTACCGAAAAACCGGCTTCCAAGAAACGCTCCACAAGATCTAACACCATCTCGCTTTCCTTGCACGCTGCACTGCCGGAGCCCATGCCGTCCGACAGTCCAAGCAGAAGATCCCCGCGCTCCAACTCCAGAAAAGAAAAATTATCCCCGGAAATCTGTGCGCCATCTTTTTTCAGCCGGGCGATTCCCTGCACGCTCCGGTATTTTGTATCCTCGTAAAACAAAAAGTCGGTGCGCTCTTTTGAGATAAAGGAGCGGCAGTCTGCGGCTGCCCGGATATCCCTTCCGAGCGCGTGCGTGGCTGCTGCCAGAAATGATTTTACCGAGACACAGCCACCCATTTTGCTGCGAAGTCCTGCTGTGAGCCTTAAGCGTCCCTGCTGATTTTCATACAAATGCATTTCTTCAATGACAATACCGCACTCTTTTGCCCGGTAGCGTATTTCTGCCAGCGCCTTTTTTTCCTGTGCATCCAGCAGTTTTTCTTCTTTCGCGCAGTCCTTCATAATATACGCCATCGCATCTAACTGCTCCGCGATTGTCTGCCGGTTTTCCAACAAACGGTTGTACCACGCACGATTTAAACTCGCCTTTTCAAACACGCGCACAGCCTCCTCGACCATGTCTTTGCTGTGTTTGCAGTAATGGCTTAGTTCCTCCTCGCTCTCTTTCGCCGGAACTCCGATATTTAAGATTGACGCGATCATATTTGACAGGATTCCGTAGAGTGGCGTGGAATCCTCCTCCCAGCAGATCGCACAGCAGTCACAGTTGGCGCAGAGCCGCCCGGTCAGTTCATTTTGCATCTGCCCCAGCTCCTCGGCGGTGTACTGCTCCTTCTTTTTGCTCATATTCAAAAAAATCTGTGACAGTCCCTGAAATGACTCCGCGTAACCGGAAAGCCGCTCCTCTTTTCCGCGGTCTGTCGGCTCCTGCGCTGTCAGGTTCCCACGCCCCTGCCATTCCATAAAAAAGTGTATGACACGATTTAATAGAATGACTGAGCCAAATATAAAGATTCCTTCTAAAAACACCGCCAGAACTTCCGGCTGGTCTTTCCATTCCAGCAATCCGCCACAGAAAGACAGTATCATTGTCGTGATCGCAGTGAGGATTGCTGCCAGAAATGCCGGGCACCCTTCATTCGCCCATTCTACCAGCTTGATTGCCCCGGCAGTCACTAAAAGCGCCACCGCGTATTTTACCGTTGCCGTCAGCGGCATAAAATAGAGCATTCCTATGTACATCGCAACGGTCAGCCACACGCCGTTTATTTCTTCTAAAAATGCCGCCGCAAAATACGCTGGCGCAAGTGGATAGCATCCCATCATTTGTATACTGCATGCAAGGACTCCTCCTGCGATCGTTATCATTTGTCTGCCTTTGCTTTTTTTCATGACATAATCTCCTTTTTACCCTTTTCGCTAATTGCGACCGTGCCAACGATTATAGGAGTTGTCAAAAAAAATCTTTGTCAAAGGAGCGACGTGCAAAAAAAAAGTTTTCGCCAAAAGTTCCGCTCAAATGTCTTTTTGTGGTGATTGAAGGGTGTTCGGGTTTTTTAGGAAGATGAGGTAGTCCACTTATAAAAATATGTTACAGAAATATAATTTTGACACTGTACACGCGAAATTTCTTGTACTACAATTTAAGAAATAAAGTACGACTTGAAGGGAGATTTTATAATGTATATTGCAGATGAAAAACGATATGAGACAATGAAATTCCGTGCCAGCGGAAAAAGTGGTCTGAAGCTTCCGGAAGTTGAAAAAAGATATGACACGATGGTTTACAACCGCTGTGGCAACAGCGGCTTGAAGCTTCCTTTAGTATCTTTAGGATTATGGCACAATTTTGGAGATACGGGTGTTTACGAAAACATGAAGCAAATGTGTTTTACCGCTTTTGACCACGGCATCACACATTTTGACCTCGCCAATAATTATGGTCCGGCTTACGGAAGTGCAGAACGCAATTTCGGAAAAATTTTAAAAGAGGAACTTCATCCTTATCGTGATGAACTTCTGATCAGCACAAAAGCCGGTTATGATATGTGGAAAGGACCTTACGGCAACTGGGGAAGCCGCAAGTATCTGATTGCCAGCCTTGACCAGAGTTTGAAACGTCTCGGCTTAGATTATGTCGACATTTTCTATCATCACAGAATGGACCCTGAAACTCCACTTGAAGAAACCATGGGAGCTTTAGATTCTATCGTAAAGAGTGGCAAGGCGCTTTATGTCGGTCTCTCTAACTATGACGGTCCGACCTTAAGAAAAGCAACCGCGATCTTAAACGACTTAAAGTGTCCGTTTATTATCAACCAGAACCGTTATTCTATTTTTGACCGCACCATTGAAAATAATGCGTTAAAAGATACTGCTTATGAACTTCATAAAGGAATTATCGCATTCTCTCCTCTTGCGCAGGGACTTCTGACAAACCGCTACTTAAATGGCATCCCGGCAGACAGCCGTATTGCCACAGACGGACGTTTCTTAAAGGAAACTGCTTTAACACCGGAAAAACTCGCCCAGATTCAGGCATTGAATGTACTTGCTGGCGAACGTGGTCAGACACTTGCAGAAATGGCATTAAGCTGGATCTTAAAGGACGATAAAGTAACCAGCGTATTGATCGGTGCTTCCAAACCAGAACAGATCTTAGATAACATTAAGATCATCGGTCACACCGACTTTACTGCAGAAGAATTGCAAAAGATCGAAGATATTGTGCGCGGATAATTTGTTTCCTAAAAAAACGGGACTGATTTTTCAGTCCCGTTTTTCTATCTTTCGTCCTATGTATTTTCGATTTCTACTTCTGCTCTTTGAACACAACCTCATTCTCATAAAGCAGTCCAAGCTTGCTCTTGGCGACATCTTCCACATACTGCTGTGATTTTGTGTAAGTCTCGTAGTCCTCTAAATCCTTTTGTCTGTCCTGCTCATCGGAAAGTTGCTGCTCTAATTCCTGCTGCTTTGCTACATACTCCTGATCCTTCTGATAAACCTTAATAATCTGGGTTGACATAACAATTGCAAATACAAATACGATACAGGTAATGCACATTCTTCCCGCTCTATTTCCGTTTTTTCCACGTCTTCTTTTCACATTTGCCATGAATAACTCCTCTGAATCTACGCACTAAAGTTTACATAAACCCATTCTAATCACTTTTCGTAATTTTTTCAACTGTTTGCGCAAAAAACTTATGATTTTCCTGCTGATTTTACGAACCGGTCTTGTCACAAAACCAGTCATTTTTGCTCCAACGCCAAGTATTTTTTTCAAAATACATACATTGACCTTCACCACGAACCTGCTGATGAGAACGAAATAAAGCAGCATACCGAGAATCACACCACCAATGGCAAATCCACGGATCATTCCGTCATTTTTCTGATACAGCATCAGAAAGACTGCTGCTGTACAGAGTAACCAGTACAGGAAATCCTCCACGCCGATCCATACTGCTCCATGCGGAACGATTCTGCGGAAGATCCGGAAAATATCGTAGAGCAGAAACAACCCCATTCCGACCAGAATCGAAATTCCAAGAAAAACTGCTTCTGTGAAAATCCCTTCGCTCACCCTGCTTCCGGTCTCCTGCACCTGCCATGACAAAATTCCGTCCGCCAGCCGCACAAATCCAGGCATTATTTAAAAAGCCTTCCCAATAAAGACTCTGCCTGTTTTCCGGCACTTTTTACCTCGGAATAGGTCAGTGAATCAATTCGTCCTTCAATATCAATCTCTCCTTTTTCCAGAGAAAGACGGTTTACATGAAGGTCATGTCCTTTTATCAAAAGCATTCCAAGTTCTGTCTCTAATAATATTTCCGCAACATCAAAAGACAACACATCCACTACGCCGCTGAACGCACCGCTTTTGCGGTTTGCAAGCAGAACCTTGTGGGATTTTGCCACGTTAGTTTTCTCGTCCATAAATCTCCTCCTCATATATAATATTCTATATATGAAAAAGTTCCTTGATTTATGCCAGAAAAAGTACCAGCCTAGGATACATATTCAAACAAGTCTTTTGCTTCTTCTTTCTTCGTCGTATCCTGAAGATCTAACACACGCACTTTGACACTTTTTGTTCCAAATGCGATCTCGATAATGTCTCCAACTTTCACATTAACAGATGCCTTTGCAGGTTTTCCGTTCACCATTACACGCCCTGCGTCGCATGCCTCATTTGCAACGGTTCTTCTCTTAATCAAACGTGATACTTTTAAAAATTTATCTAATCTCATACTATTTTTTCCTTCCTAAATCCATGGAGAATTTTTTAGAATAAAGAGTTGCTTTGCAACTCTTTCGCGCTGATGCGCACAAGCTTTAGCTTGCATAATTCTTCTGCGCATCAGTCGCATCCTCGCGGAG
>ERZ791875.2249-NODE-2249-length-10736-cov-2.978654_pt1 | contig 10736 bp, 6 predicted proteins | sample MGYA00510278_ERZ791875 | MGnify/ENA primary metagenome ERZ791875 (study PRJEB30046, sample SAMN00792078) | human gut metagenome | study: EMG produced TPA metagenomics assembly of the A metagenome-wide association study of gut microbiota in type 2...
GGCCGCAAGGGGGCTTGCCGCTGCCAGCGCGATAATGTTGCCTGCGGTAACAAGTATCGAGATCGGCCCGAGCGCGGTGAGGCGGCCCACGGTGAGCCCGGTGGTGAATACCGCAAGGTTCTTCATGTGCCGGTGCGTCTGTACGAGGAAGTGCGTGGCCGTCGAGGAGCCGCCGTTCACTTCGCCCGGATCGTCTTGCAGGCCGTCGATGTTGGAACTCAGGCGGGCAAGGCATTCCTGCGAAAATTCGTCCATGCGCGCGGAAAAGAGGCGGAGCTTGTCTTCCCACGTGTGGAGGATGCCGCGCTGTTCGTCGAGGAACTCGTCCACGGCGCGCCGGGCGATGGCCCGGGCTTCGGTGGCGTCGAATTCCTTCCAGACGGAATCTTTGGCGAACTGATGCCCGAGATCCGCCACTTTGCGGTTCACGGCGTCCATGAGCCGCAGCACCAGCGTTTCGTGGAATTTTTTCAGTGCCTTTTCCGTGGATTCGTCCCACGCGTCCAAGTCCTTGGCGGCGGCGTTCACGACCTGCCGGGCCTGCTCCAGCGAGGAGAGGGCGGAGGCGGAAAGCTGTTTGGCGTGCGCGTCCAGCATACCGAGCAGTTCGGGGTTCGGCAGGGATTCGCGGTACTCCTGCACATGCTGGCGGAGCCGTTCGCGGGCGGAGTCGGCAATCCGGGAGTAGGCTTCCGCGATTTTGTGGCGGTATGCCTCCTTGCCCGCATCCCTGTCCATGATTTCCCGCAGGAGGGCAAGGAGCTGCTCAAGCTCTCCGCAGCCGGACACGGAACGCGACACTTTGGACAGCGTTTCCGAGAAGGCGGAACCTCCCCGGCAGCGTTCCTCGACGGCCTGCCGGGTATTGAGGGCCACGACACCGGCGAGTTCCACATGGCCGGAGCTCCGGCAGGCTTCGCGCAGCACGGTGCGCGCCTGTTCGCGGGCCGCTTCGAGGCTGGCGGCGCTGTTCAGGCGGTCGATGTTGGTCAGCACGCCGATGATGCTGACCGTGCGTCCGCTGCGGGCCAGCTTGCGGAGCAGGGACAGTTCGGAATTGGAGCCCGGATCGCGGGCGTCCATGACGAAGATGACGCAGTCCGCCTCAAGGCTTTCCTCATAGGAAAGATAATCATGAAACTGATCGGTATCATTGAGGCCGGGCGTGTCCACGAGCACGACGCCCGCCCGGAGCGTGTCCAGCGGCAGCCCCACGCTGACGCGGGCCACGAATCCTGAGAAACGCCCCTCAAGGCTGATGTAGTCGGACAGGTCGTCCCAGCAGGTGATGCCCGAAAGCAGCTTGCCGGGGATGAACGTGCCGTCGGACACACCTTTGCGGATGTGTTCGATTTTGCGGGTGAGCAGCAGGTTGTCCTGCTCGTTTTCGAGATAGTCCTCAAGCCGGGCGAACTGGCTGGAGTCGAGGAACCGCACGCTGTAGTCCGGGGCGTGGGCGTATTTGAATTCCACCACGGTGGCGGTTTCCGGCGTGGACTCGCGCACCGGGGACAGCTCCTGTCCGATGATCGCGTTGATGAGCGAGCTTTTGCCGCGTTTGCGTTCGCCCACGATGACGATTTTGAACGGCTGGCGGCGCAGCATCTTGCGGAAAATATACAGCTCTTCGCGCAGGTCCATGTCGTCGAGCGTCCACGCGATGCGGTCGAGCGAATTGGCGAAACGCTCCATATCGGCGTTGAACTGGCTTGTTTCGGGCGCGAACCAGCCCGCGATTTCCTTCCGGGAAGGCAGGACGTTGGTTGCCTTGCGGTAGAGTTCGCCGAGGCTTTCCCCGACGTTGAGCCCGAGGCCGATGCCCCGGCCCGCGCTGCGTTCGAGGCGGGACTTGCGGAAGGCCCATTCGATATCGTTGACGAGCGACCGCGCCTTTTCGTCGATCCGTTCCTCCTGCCCCCCGATGCGGGAGAGCGCCTTCAGCATGGTGTCCACGAATGTGGAGGAAACCTTTTGGGCGTCGGCCTGGTTCGCCATGTCGCGGGCGATGTCGGCGGGATCGGACGGCGGGTTCAGGAGCGCGTAGTGGAGCTTGGCTTGCAGTTCGGCATGGAGGGCGCGTTCCCCGAAAATGGCCTGCGCCGCCTCCTGTACGAGCTGGTACTCCCGATAGGTGAGCATGTCGTCCGTCGTGGCGACCGCCGCAAGCAACAGCAGGATGCGGTCGTTGAAGGAGTCGCCGGGGATCGGCTGGATGGGTTGGGGGAGCATGGACAGCATGGAGGCTGAGGTGGGACGGGAGGACATGGGGAGGCTCCTTTGCTGGTCGGTAAACGGCCCGTACCTTTTGTACCTAGCCGCAACGCCTTTTTTTTTCAATGGCCGGGAGGGCGGCCCTGCCGGGCTCTCATCGTCTTGACTGAAATGGGATCCGCTTTACATATGATCAGTTAAGGCCGCGTGAAGAGTGAGGGCGGCCTTGCGCGCACAGACAGGCGTGTCTATGAGGAGGCTAAAGTATGAGTGTCGAATATAAGGATTATTACAAAATATTGGGTGTGGGGCGCGAAGCTTCCAAGGATGAAATCGCAAAAGCCTTCAAGAAGCTCGCCCGCAAGTACCACCCGGATCTCAACCCCGGAAACAAGGAATCCGAGGAAAAGTTCAAGGAAATAAACGAGGCGTACGAAGTTCTCAAAGACGAGCAGAAGCGGAAGATGTATGACCAGCTCGGGCCCAACTGGCAGCAGGGCCAGCAGTTCGGCGGCAATCCGTTCGGCGGGGGCAACCCCTACGGCGGCGGTACGCGCTTCACGTTCAACGGGCAGGAATTCGGCGGTCAGGGTTTTGACGGCTCCGGGTTCAGCGACTTTTCGAAACCCTGTTCGGCAGCCGTCAGGGCGGGAGCGCCGGCGGCCCGTTCAGCGGCTATACGTCCCGTCCCCAGCGGGGCCGCGACATCGAGGCCGATATTTCCATCACGCTTGAGGACGCCGTGAAGGGCGGCGAGCGCAGTCTTACGCTTGAGGGCGGGGACGGCACCAAAACCCTGAAAGTGAATATCCCCGCCGGGGTGAAGGACGGCGCCAAGCTCCGCCTTGCCGGGCAGGGCTACGATTCGCCCAACGGCGGGCCGAAGGGCGATCTGTATTTGCGGATACGTTTCGCGCCGCATTCGTTGTTCCATGTTGACGGCACGGACCTCACCTACGAGGTGCGGATCGCGCCGTGGGAAGCCGTGCTTGGGGCGAAGGTCAAAGTCCCCACCCTTGACGGGAACGTCGAGCTTTCCATTCCCGCCGGGACCGGAAGCGGGAAGAAGATGCGTCTGCGCGGCAAGGGCCTTGGCCCGGCGAAGTCGCGCGGCGATCTGTATGTGCGGGTCGGCATCGACGCGCCGAAGGATCTCACGCCGAAGCAGCGTGAACTGTGGGAAGCCCTTGCGGCGGAAAAATAGCGCCGCGTTCCGTTTTTGAAGGACAACGTCAGGGGAGATGATTGTATGGAACTTTTGCAGAATACAAAGGATGTGCCGAGCCGCTCGACCCTTATCGTCTGGGGCGAATTCCTGGAACTGACCGGGACGACCCCGGATCGCCTTTCCGAACTGATGGACATCGGGTGGCTCAAACCCACGCGCACGGCGGAAGCCGCATTGTTGTTCCGGCAGGATGACGTATACCGTATCCGCAAGCTTGAGCGGCTGTGCAGCGATTTCGAACTGCACACGCTCGGCGGCTCCATAGTAATGGACCTGCTGGACCGTATCGCAACGTTAGAGTTGCGTATTCGTGAGTTGACAGATCGTTAGTACGCCTTATTGTTAGAGAGAAAGCGATAGTGATATCACTTTTGCAGTTGTGTTGCGTTCGGTCATTTTGTCTCGGGCGCCGCTGCTGCGCTACAACGCAATAGAGGTGAACCATTATGGATATCAACAGATTTACCGAAAAATCCCGTGAAGCGCTGACCACGGCGCAGGGGCTTGCCGCTCAGTACGGTCATCAGGAAGTGGACGCCGAGCATTTGGCGCTCGCTCTGGTGAATCAGGAAGACGGCTTTGTCCCCCGCGTTCTGGAGCGCGTCGGCGTCGCCCCCAAGGCGCTGGTCACGGCGCTGGAGGCGGTTCTGAAGAAGCGTCCTTCCGTGCGCGGGCCGGGCGCGGAAATGGGCACGATCACGATTTCGCAGCGGGTCGCCAAGGCTATCGCCAACGCCGAGGCCCTCGCCAAGCGTCTGCGTGACGAGTACGTCAGCGTGGAGCATATTTTTGCCGAACTGCTGCGCGAACCCGCCTCCACAGGGCTTGGCCAGGTCGCGGCGGATGCCGGCTTGTCCGCCGATAAGTTCACCGAGACGATGATGGCTGTCCGCGGCCCGCACCGCGTGACCTCCGCCAACCCTGAAGAGAGCTATGAGGCGCTCAGCAAGTACGGGCGCAACCTCGTCGAAGCCGCCAGCAAGGGCAAGCTCGACCCGGTGATCGGTCGTGACGCGGAAATCCGCCGCGTCATCCGCATCCTGTCGCGCCGCACGAAGAACAATCCCGTGCTCATCGGTGAGGCGGGCGTGGGCAAGACCGCCATCGCGGAGGGCCTCGCCTACCGTATCGTCAAGGGCGACGTCCCGGAAGGGCTCAAGAACAAGACCATTTTTGCGCTGGACATGGGCGCGCTCATCGCGGGCGCCAAGTACCGCGGCGAATTTGAGGAACGGCTCAAGGCCGTGCTGTCCGAAGTGCAGAAATCCGAAGGGCAGATTATCCTGTTCATCGACGAGCTGCACACCATCGTGGGCGCGGGCAAGACCGACGGCGCGATGGACGCGGGCAACCTGTTGAAGCCTCTTCTGGCTCGCGGCGAGTTGCACTGCATCGGCGCGACGACCCTTGACGAGTACCGCAAGTACATCGAAAAGGACCCGGCGCTGGAACGGCGTTTCCAGACCGTGCTGGTGGAGGAGCCCTCCGTGGAGGACACCATTTCCATCCTGCGCGGCTTGAAGGAGCGGTTTGAGGTGCACCACGGCGTGCGCATCAGCGACTCCTCCATTGTGGAGGCGGTGGTGCTGTCCAACCGGTACATCACCGACCGTCAGCTTCCCGACAAGGCCATCGACCTGATCGACGAAGCGGCCGCCATGATCCGTACCGAAATCGACTCGCTGCCCACGGAACTGGACGAAGCCAACCGTAAGGTCATGCAGCTCGAAATCGAGCGCGAGGCCCTGCGCAAGGAAACCGACGACGCGTCCCGCGAGCGTCTGGAGAAGCTGGAGAACGAACTCCGCAACCTTCAGATGACGCAGGCCGAGCTCAAGGGCCAGTGGGAAAACGAGAAGGGCGTCATCAACGTTGTGCGCGATCTCAAGGGCGAGATCGAGCAGACGCGCCTCGCCATTGATGATGCGACCCGCCGCGGCGATTTGCAGGCGGCGTCCGAACTCAAGTATGCGAAGCTGCCTGAGCTGGAAAAGCGTCTCCACGAAGCCGAAAACGGTCAGGAAGCGCCGCGCCTGCTCAAGCAGGAAGTGCGCCCCGACGATGTGGCGGATATCGTGGCCCGCTGGACCGGCATTCCGGTCACGCGGCTGCTCCAGTCCGAACGCGACAAGCTCATCCATCTGCCTGACAAGCTCCATGAGCGCGTGATCGGGCAGGATGAGGCCGTGCAGGCCGTGTCCGACGCCGTGCTGCGTACCCGGGCCGGGCTGTCCGACCCCTCGCGTCCGCAGGGCTCGTTCATTTTCCTCGGCCCCACGGGTGTGGGCAAGACGGAGCTGTGCAAGGCGCTGGCCGAAGCGCTCTTTGACAGCGAAGAGAACATCGTGCGCCTCGACATGAGCGAGTATATGGAAAAGCATTCCGTGGCGCGGCTCATCGGTGCGCCTCCCGGCTATGTGGGGTACGACGAAGGCGGCCAGCTGACCGAAGCCGTGCGCCGCAAGCCCTACAGCGTCATCCTGTTCGACGAAATCGAAAAGGCGCATCCGGACGTGTTCAACACCCTGCTGCAGCTCCTCGACGACGGAAGGCTGACCGACAGCCAGGGCCGTACGGTGGACTTCCGCAACACCATCGTGATCATGACCTCGAACATCGGCTCGTACAGGATGCTCGACGGCATCAATCCGGACGGCTCGTTCGCCTCGGACGTGTACACGGAAGTCATGGGCGAACTGCGCCAGCATTTTAAGCCCGAGTTCCTGAACCGCGTGGACGAGACGGTGCTGTTCAAGCCGCTGCTCCCCGAGCAGATCGGCCAGATCATCGACCTCCAGCTGCGTCGGCTCCAGAAGCGGCTTGAGGAGCGCAAGATCGCGCTGGAACTGACCGAGGCCGCCCACGAGTTCATCGGGGATGCCGCCTACGATCCGCACTACGGGGCCCGTCCGCTCAAGCGGTACCTGCAGTCCCACGTCGAAACGCCGCTTGCCAAGTTCATCATCGGCGGACAGGTGCGCGACGATCAGCGGGTGGTCATCGACGCCACCGAAGAGGGATTGACCTTCGGCGTGAAGTCGGGCGATACCGTGCAGCCATTGTAACAAGATCGGAAGAGGGCGGAAGCGGAGGCGTTTCCGCCCCTTTCCTTTATGAACCTGAAAGGGCCATCAGCGGCGTTTGTCATGCTGATGGCCCTTTTCTTGACGGCGGTACTCCGCTGGTCGCGGATGCGCCTATTGCTTTTCCACAATCCCGAACGTGCCGTCGTCGTTTGCCGTGACCTGCAGTGAAATGATGCCGCTTGTGTTGCGGGCGATGTAATCTTTGCAGCCCCTGACCATCACGCTCAACACGCCGGAAATATCCTCGGAGTCGTGCGTATGGTAGATGCTGGTGCTCCAGAGCTCTTTGTTCGTTTTGCTGCTGGCGGCGCTCAGATGGAGGAAGATGTCGCACTCCGTGACTTCCTTGGTTTCATCCTCATACCCGACCGTCCCGTAGGTTGGGGTCGTCGTGGTGGTTTTGGTATAGCGGCCCGTGGCCTTGTCATACGTGCCGTGCGTCTTTTCGACGGTCCCGGTTTGTCCGTAAATCGGCTTTTTGACGGTGATGTGCTTTGTGGATGTTTTGGCGGTGTAATCGATGGAAAGGAGTGCCGTGCCCCGGTTGCGGTCTTGCGTGAGCGAGAAGCCCGCTTCAGACAGGGTGCTTTTTACGTCCTGCTTGAGAAGCTGATAGGTCGGGTCGCTGTTTTGTTTTTTCGATGAGGCGATATAATAGGTATACTGGTCATTGGGGTAGGCGTGCCCGTCGGTTTCGGAAATGACCCGCATGGAGTACTGGGGAGAGCAGCCCGCCAGCAGGAAAAGGGCGGCCAGCAGGAAGAGGCGGGGGCGCGGGGGGATCTTGGCTGTGCACATGGGCTTACTTCCTTTCTTTGAGGCTGAGTGCGCCATCGTCGGATTCGCTGACGTCGAGCCAAGTGTCGCCGGGGGTGGTTTGGGCGAGGTAATCCTTGGCGCCCATGACCATCATGTCCAGCATCTTGCGGTTGTCAAACGAGTTCCCGGTGTAGGTGACGATCGTTTCCCACATTTTTCTCTTCGTTTTGAGCGAATCGGCGGCAAGCAGCAGAACGATCTTGTTTTGGGCCACTTCCTTTCGGGTGTTCTTGTAGCCCGTGATGCCGTAGGAAGGCGTCGAGACGGAGGTCTTGCTGCCTCGCCCCGTCCCGGTTGTTCTGGTTTCGACCCGCGTCACGCCGTAGACGGGTTCGGGAACAGTAGTCTGCCGGGCGACCGTTTGGCTCTTGTACCCCGCGAAAAGCACCGCCGTGGCATGGGGGAGGCTTTTGGTCACTTTCAGGCCCGCTTGGGGCAGGGCGCTTTCGAGGTTCCGCTTGAGTTCCAGAAAGACGAGATCGTCCTCTTGGCCCTTGACCGCCATGATATAGTAGACGTCCCCGATGCCGGCTTGGATGTCGCCGTTGGTGATGGCGTTGATTTTTATGGCGTACTGGTTGGCGACGCAGCCGGGGAGCAAAAGGCACGCCGCAAGCAGGGCGTACAGGCAGGGCCGTGGAAACGTCATGGATATGGCCTCCGGGGGAATGCGGCGTTGCCGCGTTGTCGAGCCTTGGCAGCCTCCGGAATTCCGCCTTGGGCGGGGTTTTGTTCCGGGAGGGATGGGGGTACGCTGCGGGGATGCCTTGGCGTCACCTGCGGCTGGGCGGGGCGCACAGGGCTCCGCCTTTGCGAAAGGCTTTCGCTCCTTACGCTCGGCCCCCTCTATCATCCTCTCATGCCTGTGACAATCAGGCGGGGAGGGCGGCGTTTCCTCCGCGTTCTTTCTTGACAACCGCGCAACCTTGAAGCACAATTTTTCGATTACACTTTGGTGTGGATATATAAGGAGCCTGTCCATGAGCGATTACAAAAAGAGCCTGAATCTTCCCGATACATCCTTTCCCATGAAAGCCAATCTCACCCAGCGTGAACCCGAAATGCTGCGCTGGTGGGAAGAGAACAATATTTACGGAACCATGCTGGAAGCTTCGGGCAGCCGGGGCTCTTTTCGTCTGCACGATGGCCCGCCCTACGCCAACGGCCATCTGCATCTCGGCCATGCCCTGAACAAGATCCTCAAGGACATCACCATCAAGTCCCGCAACATTCAGGGGCAGCAGTCCGTGTATGTGCCCGGCTGGGACTGCCACGGCCTGCCCATCGAATTGAAGGTTGAGCACGAGCTTGGCGAAAAGAAAAAGGAAATGCCGCCGTATGCGGTACGCCGCCGCTGCCGCCAGTACGCGGACAAGTTCATCGATATCCAGCGCAAGGAATTCAAGCGCCTTGGCGTGCTCGGCGACTGGGATCATCCCTACAAGACGATGCTCCCCGAATACGAGTCCGCCACGGCTACCGAGTTGGCGAATTTCGTGGAAAAGGGCAATGTGGTCCGCAGCAAGAAGCCCATCTACTGGTGTTGCTCCTGCCAGACGGCGCTTGCCGAGGCCGAAGTGGAGTATGCCGACCACAAGTCGCCGTCCATTTACGTCCGTTTCCCGCTGACCGACGACAGGCTCAAGACGGTCTTCGAGAACGCCGATCCGTCCCGCGCCTATGTGATCATCTGGACCACGACCCCGTGGACCCTGCCGAGCAACATGGCCGTGGCGCTGCATCCCGAATTCGAATATTCGCTGGTCGAATATGATGGCAGCCAGTACGTGCTCGCCACGGAACTCGTCGAAAGCGTCGCCAAGGCGTGCGGCTGGGACATGGGCGGCGTGAAGGCCGTGGGGACCGCTACCGGGCAGCAGCTTGAACTCGTCAAGGCCCGCCATCCGTTCTACGACCGCGAGTCTCCGTTGATCCTCGGCGGCCATGTGACGCTCGATGCCGGTACCGGCTGTGTCCATACCGCTCCCGGACACGGCCGCGAGGACTACGAAGTCTGCCTCCAGTACGGCATCGACATCTATTCCCCGCTCAACGATCGCGGCGAATACCTCGACAGCGTGGAGTTTTTCGCCGGATTGCAGGTGCAGAAGGCCAACCCCAATGTCATTGAGAAGGTCAAGGAAGTCGGCAACCTGATGGGGCAGGCCGACATCACGCACTCCTATCCGCATTGCTGGCGCTGCAAAAAGCCCGTCATCTTCCGCGCCACGACCCAGTGGTTCGTGAGCATGGAGGCCAACGAACTGCGCCAGAAGGCGTTGAAGGCCATCCGCAACGACGTGGAATGGATTCCGAGCTGGGGCGAGGAACGCATCTACAACATGATCGAGCAGCGCCCCGACTGGTGCATTTCCCGCCAGCGTCTGTGGGGCGTGCCGATTCTGGCCCTGTTGTGCGAAGACTGCGGAGAGGCATGGAACGATCCCGAATGGATGCGCGACATTGCCGCCCGGTTCGCCAAGCATCCCACCGGCTGCGACTACTGGTATGAAGCCGATATGAAGGACATCGTGCCCGAAGGGTTGAAGTGCCCCAAGTGCGGCGGCCAGCGCTGGAAGCGCGAATCCGACATCCTCGACGTATGGTTCGACTCCGGGACCAGCTTCGCGGCGGTGCTCGAAAAGCGCCCCGAACTGGGCTTCCCCGCCGACCTCTACCTTGAAGGCTCGGACCAGCACCGCGGCTGGTTCCATTCCTCGCTGCTCGCTTCCATCGGCACGCGCGGCGTCCCGCCCTACAAGGCGGTGCTCACGCACGGCTACGTGGTCGACGGCGAAGGCCGCAAGATGTCCAAGTCCATCGGCAACGGCATCGAGCTTGACGAGATCATCAGCAAGCACGGCGCGGAAATCATCCGCATGTGGGTGTCTTCCGTGGATTACCGCGAGGATGTGCGCATTTCGGCGGAAATCGTGAACCGCCTTGTGGACGCCTACCGCCGTATCCGCAACACCTGCCGCTACCTGCTCGGCAACCTGAAGGACGTCGCGAAGGCCGACCTCGTGGACGTGAAGGATATGGACCCGCTGGATCGCTATGCCCTCGACGTCGCCGCGCGCACGCACCAGCGCGTGCAGGACGCCTACCGGGACTATGAATTCCATAAGGTCTTCCATTCGCTGCACAACCTGTGCTCCACGGACTTGTCCGCGTTCTATCTGGACATCCTCAAGGATCGCCTGTATTCCTCCGCGCCCGCGAGCCGCGCCCGCCGTTCCGCCCAGACCGCGCTGTACCACATCCTGCTGATGCTCGTGCAGGACATGGCCCCGGTCCTGAGCTTCACGGCTGAGGAAGTGTTCCGCCACATCCCCGAAGCGCTGCATCCCGGCGCGAAGAGCGTGTTCGCCTTCCAGCTCATGGACGCGGAT
>ERZ791875.2252-NODE-2252-length-10716-cov-2.164806_pt1 | contig 10716 bp, 9 predicted proteins | sample MGYA00510278_ERZ791875 | MGnify/ENA primary metagenome ERZ791875 (study PRJEB30046, sample SAMN00792078) | human gut metagenome | study: EMG produced TPA metagenomics assembly of the A metagenome-wide association study of gut microbiota in type 2...
CCATCCGCCTCATTTTCCCCACCGTAAACAGAATAATAATACGGTGTGGCAGCTGCAAACTCAGCCGCGCAGGTATCTACCATCTTGAAGGCAGCACGGATGCCGTTTGCATGACGCATCTCCTTGATCTCGTTTTCCGTGAGACCTGTGAGTCTCGCGATCACATGATCCGGGAATTCAATGCGCTTTGCTTCCTTTAAAAGATCCGCGTCGAGGTTCTTCCCGGCTTTCTTTAAGGCATTCTCCATCTCAACGAGGATCATTAATTTATCGATGAACCAGATATCGATCTTCGTGATATCATCAAGAACGCCATCCTCTACTTGTGACGCCTCACAGCAAGAAGTTTTGGAAGCGGGCTTTACCTCTTCAGCTGCCGCAGCGCTGCCTGTAACATTCATTTCTGAAAGTACACTTTCTATGATTTCTTTTAATTCTCTCGTATCCATCAAATCGCCCTCCTCTACTTTCTAAGGAATACAGAACCGTCACCAGCCAGTGGTGTCAGCTTACCGTCTTTTGAGAATCCCATCTTTTCCAGCCACTGATCAAATTCGGAAATCGGTCTCAAGCCGAATACCTCACGAAGCGCTGCTGCTTCATGGTAACCTGTGCACTGATACATTAACATACAGTCGTCTCCTTCCGGAACGCCCATGATGTAGTTGCATCCTGCTGCAACAAGTAAGGTAGCCAGATTTTCGATATCATTCTGGTCCGCTTTCATGTGGTTCGTGTAGCAAGCATCGCATCCCATGGAGATGCCTGTTAATTTACCCATAAAGTGGTCTTCCAGCCCTGCTCTGATTACCTGTTTCGAGTCATACAGATATTCAGGACCGATAAAGCCTACGACGGTATTGGTCAGGAATGGCTGGAATTTTTTAGCAAATCCATAGCATCTTGCTTCCATGGTAAGCTGATCCCAGCCATTATGCGCATCTGATGATAATTCCGAACCTTGTCCTGTCTCAAAATACATGACATTCGGACCGGTTGCCTTTCCTTCTGTGAGTGCATAAGCCTGTGCTTCTGCTATCATGTCGGCAGTGATACCGAAGGCTTCGTTACCCTTCTGCGATCCGGCAATGGACTGGAATACCAGGTCGATCGGCGCGTTGAGCTTCTTTGCTGCTTCAATCTGCGTTGTGACGTGTGCAAGTACGCAAATCTGCGTAGGAATTTCCCACTTATCTCTGAATTCATCGAACTGCTTTAAGATTCTGGCTACACTTTCTACCGAATCATCTACCGGATTTAACCCGATAACAGCATCTCCGCAGCCAAGACTCAGACCTTCCATGGTGGAAGCCAGAATGCCCTTTGGATCATCCGTCGTGTGGTTCGGCTGAAGTCTTGATGAGAAGGTCCCTCTTTTACCGATTGTTGTGTTGCAGTGTGCTGTGATTTCAATCTTCTTTGCTCCGTAGACCAGGTCAAGATTGCTCATCAGCTTCGTCACACCCGAAACAATTTCACTGGTAATCCCTTTGGAAGCTCTCTTAATCATGTCACCTGATGTTTCGGTATCCAGCAGCCATTCTCTGAATTCTGCAACCGTCTTATTCTTGTGCTCGTTGAAGATCGTCTCATTGACAGAATCCTGAATAATTCTGGTAACCTCGTCGTCTTCATACGGTACTGCAGGATTGTTTCTCAGATCGTTCAATGTGAGATTTGATAAAACATACTTTGCAGCAACTCTTTCTTCTGCACTTTCCGCAGCGATTCCGGCTAACTTGTCGCCTGACTTTTCTTCGTTGGCCTTGGCCATGACTTCACGAACCGAATCGAATTCGTAGGTATGACCGAATAGCTTTGTCTTTAAGATCACTTTGTTCACCTCTTGCTTTCATCCTTTTACAATAACTTTTATCGATTAAATATAAGTGTTTTTGTTATGACCGGTACTACGCGTCCATTGGCCACCGGTTCGCCGATGTCAACGTAGTCTCCTTCCTTAACAAAAATGTTGTCGATTGATATCACCTTTCGCGTACCCATCAGATACGCCACAGCATTTCCAAGCACCTTTCCGATGTCATTCTCCACAATCAGCACCACCGGAACACTTGGATTATCATAGCCCTTGAGCCCATGGATGATGGCTTGTGCCAGCTCCTGCACTTCATCGAAGGAGCAGTAGCGCTTACCGCTGAGTGCAACCGCAACGCACTGCTGCGTATCCTTGTTTGTGTATATGTCCATTTTCTCTGAAAGGCTCGCAGAGAAAACGTGCAGATCTTCCTCCTCTTCCTCGGTCATCTTGATCACCGGAGCATTTCTAATCGGAAGGCATTCTCTTTCATACCTTATGGTGCTTCCGCTCACCTCAGTCGTATGCGTCCCTGCGCCTACCACGGTAGCGCGAATGGTTTCTATTGCTTGATACCGCTTGATTTTATCAAACGCCGCCTCTGCATTGATGGCATTTCCCAGGAACACGCCCATATCCCCATATTCAAAAGGCGTGCGCCCATCCGGATGGTAAATGACATCTGCAACACCGCCGGAGAACGTCACCCCATCCAGAACGATATCTGCTTTGATTGCATCGCCATCATTGGTATACAGGGTCTTGTGCATCTCATCCTTTTCCATCAGATTCAGTGCCATCGCAAGATGTCTGGCCATGACGGCTGCGAGCTTCTTGAACTCTCCCTCGTCGGCTTTCATTCCCTCTGAAATATGCAGATTTTCTGCTTGGATCAGTTTTCTGGTTTTCTCGTATATGTATGTCACGATTCCGTTTTCAACTTTGACCAGCCGACCGCCGATATCAAGGCAAGCGGTAGAGATCAGATTGCCTTGACGAAATACGGCAATATTGCTGGTGCCGCCGCCGATATCGATGTTCGCAATGCTATTCCTGTCATTTTTGCTCATAACATCTGTACCGGCGCCTTTTGCCGAAAGCACAGATTCAAGGTCTGGTCCGGCAGTTGCCACAACAAAGTCGCCCGCCATATGGCTTAATGCGTTCAGCACATCGTTTGCATTTTCTTTGCGGGCCGTTTCACCTGTTATGATGACCGCACCTGTCTGCAGATCCTGCTTATTCATTTTGGCTTTGTCGTATTCAGATTCAACGATTCGTTTTACCTGCGCCGCATCAATGGTAGATTTGTCTGTGAGCGGCGTAAAATAGATATCACTTCGATACACAACCTCGGTATTGACAATGCTGATCCTTGGTACTGTATAGCTGCTGGCCAGATTTTCAATTGTCAATTTGCTGAAAATCAATTGGGTCGTCGATGTTCCAATATCAATTCCCACACTGTTAATAATCTCTTTCATTTCCGTCACCCTCTATAACATAAAAACAATTTTTACTTTCGTTCCATTTTCTCCGGATTTTACGGTAACATGTCCCTTTAGCTTTTCTTTGACCAAAGACCGGATGATAGTCCATCCCATGCCATCTTGATTGATTTTCTCAGGGTCAAACCCGCATCCGTTGTCTGTATATACGATTTCAACATAATCGACTCGCTTCATGAAGGCCATAATCTCAATTTTGCCTTCCTTGCGATTTTTGAAGGCGTGTTTGATGGAGTTCTGCATCAGCTCATTCAGAATCAGCGCCAGCACGTTTCCCATATCAAATTTGATCGCAAAGTCTCCGCCATGATATTTGATATCCAGCTTGAAATCATCACTGGCAAAATAAAGCTTTGCATTATCACCTACATTCGCAACAACATCATTGAGCTTCACCTCATCCATGTCATTTTCCACTAGGATCTGATGTGTCGATGAGATCGCTAGGATTCTGGTTATTGTCTCGTTCAATGCCTGCTTGACCGCTTCCGACTCCGCATTGTTTCTTTGCAGCCTCAGGAGTGCCGCGATGGTCTGCAGATTGTTCTTCACGCGATGGTGCATTTCCTTAGAGGCAACCGATTTATAGATCAATTCCTCCTCCTGCAGCTTTCGGAGCGTGATATCGGATATGGTTACGATGTAGTGGATATCCTCATTGTCGATAAAAACCGTCTTAACGTTGAAATAATAATCTCCTAATTTGACCTCTTGGATGGTGATATTTCCGTTAGATGTATCCTCCGGTACCTTTGCTATGCAAATTTCCCGGTAATTCGCCCCCATGATGTCGTTGAGAAAACCCAGTCTTTTGTGAATCTCAACAGCCGCCATATTCCGGAAAACGACCTTGTCCTGATTGTCGATGAACAAAACGCCTTCATCGATATTATCTGCAATCGGATTTGTTCCATCGTTTTCCGCATCCATAATTCCATGGTAAGCGTCCACTTTCCCATCGCTTCGCCTGCGCCCTCTGGAGGAATCTGCAAAAAACACTTGGTCCATTCTCTGTTCTACAATGAAGACGCCAATGACGCCATTCACAGAAAGAATCGGCTCGACCGTCTGCACAACGTGTTCGTTTTCCTGCGTCACCGCCTTCATAAACTTCGTCGGCACAGCCAGCTGAAAGGTCCTACATACCGCGGGCTCCTTTTCCTTCGTTGCCACCAGCCCGACAACCTTATTTTGATAGGAAGATGCTCTGTTGACGGGTTTTGCCTCCGCAACGACGATGGCATTGCCGCTGCCGTCCTCCAAGGGACAGTCTATGAAAGCGTCTGCATCAAACATACTTGCCATTGCAGGCAGGGATTGGGCTGCGATCTGTATGATTTCTATTTCTTCGTCTGTAAGATTGGTGTATTCACGACACAATTTTTCTATTGCATTTTCATTGATATTATTTTTCATATTGATCGATCATCATCTCCGCAACCTTGACCATAGCCATATTTCTTTTTTTGCTGATATCCCGTATATAGTGAAAAGCTTCCTCTTCTGACTTGTTCCTGTGCTTCATGAGCAGGCCTTTTGCCTTTTCAATCGTTTTTCTCGATGCCAGCTGCTCATTTGCCTTATCGATGCTATTTTTGTATTCCGTAAGCTCCTTATTTCTCACCACTGCCACTTCAATATTCGGCACAAGGAGTTTTTCATTGATCGGCTTGAGCAGATAACAGCTGATTTTGTTCTCTTTGGCTTTATCGATGTACTCACCCTTGCTGAAAGCTGTCAGCATAATGATCGCCGTATTCGGACATTCCTCGCCAATCACCCGCGCTGCAGACAGTCCATCCAGATTTTCCATCTGGATGTCGAGCAGAATCACGTCAGGCATCAGCTCCTTGCAAAGGTCGATCGCATCAAAGCCGTCAGAGCCTTGACCTATCACGTTATAGCCTGCATTCTTGAGCATCGCAACGATGTCCATCCTGATGATCGGTTCATCATCCACCACTACAATATCCAGTTTTTTTCTTTCCATTTCGAGCCCCTCACTTACTATTTCAAATAATCCAATAACGCCTGAAGGCCTTCCTTTGTGTAGCTGCTGACACGAAAAAGCTTCGCTGCGCCCGCAATTCTCAGCTTGTTTTCTGCATCCTCTATCTGTTTCTCATCAGCAAGATCTATCTTTGTGACGATTCCAATGACTTCCTTCGCGAAAGAACCCGCATAGCAAGGGGAAAACATATTTCGCTCTTCCGTTGCAGACTGTACGAGTCCGATGATCTGTGCATCTGCCGATGTCGTCATCAAGGCGCCTCGCATCTGGGCTCTCTCGAGAAATTCTCCCGGCGTATCCAATATGCTGCCGCCGACAACCTCAACAGCCTGTGTCTTTTTGTAGGAAATTTTCTCCCCCTTGATTGCCTGACTTAATGTGGTCTTCCCACATCCGATCGTTCCGATAAAAATAATGTTCTTCATCTTAGCTCTTTGTTATCTCCGCCGGAGTAAATTTCATCTCGTCACATAAGACCTTCATAACATCGATCATTGCTGCCTCGACTGCGGCTACGTCTCCATAGATAAGCAAGGACCCGTTAAACCTGTCAATGAAACCGATTTTCACATCCGATGCCTTTGTTGCAACGTCTGCCGCAATGATTGCAGCCTCACTTGGCGTTATGGTAAAGATGCCGATTGCACCTTTAATATCTATTATACCAAGTTTTGCATATAAATCATCTACAGGGTTGGCAATCACATGTGCTAAGGTTATCTGTCGTCCGGGAACAAACTCCTGAATAATTCTTTCTTTATTTTCTAATCCCATCCTGTTCACTCCATCTTATATTCTTACGCAACCCTTACTCAAATTTGTTTACTGACTTTCCATCATAGGCACGCATAAACAGTCCTCTGATTTCCTCAACAGTACAGGTCCTTGGGTTGGTCGCCGTACATCTATCCCGATAAGCTGCCTGCGCCATCTCATCCAGTGCTTCCATAAAAGCCTCTCTGTCGATTCCCATTTCTCGTATCGTTGCCGGAAGCTCCAGCTCATGGATAAACTTCTTTACAGACCTGATCAGGTTCAAAGCACTCTGCCGGATGCTCGAAGATTCGACGTGTATCAATCTTGCGATTCTGGCATAAGCCCGCGCATGCTCCGTCAGCTGGTCATAGCAGCCTGCATTGAAGCCCATGACATACGGAAGCAATACTGCATTCGCCTTGCCATGCGGGATGTGAAACTTACCTCCCAAAGCGTGCGCCATACCGTGGTTCAGTCCAAGACCGGCGTTATTAAATGCAACGCCTGCCAGACAGGAGGCATGGTGCATAGCCTGTCTTGCCTCCAGATTTCCCGGCTCCCGATAGGTTTTCAGTAAATTGTCTCTGACTAATTTAATCGCTTTCTCCGCCGATGCATCCGAAAAATCTGTTGCATGCTTTGATACCAGGGCTTCTATGGCGTGTGTCAAAACATCCATGCCCGTATAAGCGGTAATCGACTTTGGAACCGTAACAGTCAGCTTTGCGTCAAGAACCGCGACATCGGGCAGAAGGCTTTCATCCACAATGGGATACTTGATCCCCTGCTCCGGCGCAGTGATTACAGAGAAATCCGTCACCTCTGACCCTGTCCCGCTTGTCGTTGGTATCGCAACAAACTGAACATTTCCAATCAGCCCCTCTTTTTTCGCAAAGAACAGCATCGCCTTGCAGGCATCTATAGCAGACCCGCCGCCAAAGCCCACCGCCATGTCCGGCGCTGAATCAACCAGATGTCCAATCCCCTCTGCGACTAAGGCCACGCTTGGATCCGGTTGGATGTTCGAATAAACATCATAGCTTACGCCCATCTCCGTAAGGATATCTGTCACATATTTGACAGTACCCGATTCCTCAATAAAAGGGTCGCATACGACGAAAACTTTTTTTGCTTCGCCGAACAACGCTTTTAAGCTTGCAGAGCCCATGAGAACTTTTCTTGCCCCCTTGAATACATCCATGTTGATCACCTTTCCCTAAAAAAACCTTTCCCCTGCGCATAGGTAAAATTCCAACTCTTTTTTCAAAAACAAAAAGCGCCAAATCCCTAAGGAAATGACGCTTCTTCGCTTCTTACCTGACTACGTCGCCAGATAACCTTAATAAAAGAATAACATAGTCTTTTTTGTAAGTCAAGTAAAAAAATCGATGTTGTGGGGTGCTTCATACGGGTTCCTAGCTGTCCCTGCAAAATTCTGTCCAAAAATCGCTGCGTTCCCATCGCGGCGGGTCTCCTGCATGCTACTCCTCGCGGCCAAGGTTTTTGCCGCTGTTTTTATATTTTTTGAGCAGTTTTTCCAGCTGTTCGTTGCGTTCCTGCTCGGTCGCTCTGACTTTCTGTTCATATGGGGTCAGATGATCGATATCCTTCATGTGCTTGCGCACCGGTTTTGGCACGAATGCGAAATAGATCAGCGGGGAGAGCAGCAGACAGTCCAAGAGGACCCATGCGGCAAAGAGTCCCAGTGCGGGCAGCGCCGTCAGGTTTTCCTTGAGACCGAGCATCAGCATGCCCACCAGCCCCAGGAAGAACACAAGGCTGGTCACATAATAGCGTTCGAGCTTGCGAACCACGCCGCCGAGCGCCTCATCGAGCCAGATGCGCTGCAGGCTTTTGCACACATATTTCGCACCGCGGAACTGGACGTTCGCTAGGTATACGCAGGCTTTGAAGTCGTCAAAGGTCGCTTTCTCCGCCGGAATCTCCACCGGAAACAGTTCTTCCTCCATACCACTGTAGAAGATCTGCGCGCGAACGGTCACACCCTCGCCCATGATGCTGTATTCCGCGGTTTCATCTTTTTCATAGTCCATAACGAAAAGCTGTCCCGGCTGCAGCATTTGCGTCTTGTCGCCGAGACCGACGATGAGATAGCCCTCCTTGCAGTACAGTGCATGCGTGCTGAGCGGCAGATCTGTCTCATGCGAGGCGCCAAACATCTGCTTTTCGCGCTGCGGCTCGATCACGTCCAGATAGCCCGCATTGCCCTTGCGGACCATCAGATTAAAATCTGTGATCCTGCCGTAGCTTTTGGTCCGCCAGGCGCCGTCAAAGCTGTCCTGCTCCAGTGTCCCGCACTTTGCGACACGTTCGCCGTTGTATTCCAGCACGACCTCTCCGTCGAGTACCATCAATACGCGGTCATAATCCGGCAGTCTGGTAAAGTCGGATTCCTCCGTCTCTATGGTCGCGGAACTCAGCCGCCAGATAAAATCTCGGTCAATATATTTTTGCCCTCTCGGATAAATGGCAAGCTCTTTGGTCTGGCCGCCCGACCACGCGCTGACGCTGAAATTTTCTTCCTTATAATAATATGTTTTCATAGGTTCTCCCCTCAAACTGCATGCCCGGCGCTTGCACACCTTCTTTTGTCTATGATACCATTTTGAGGTTTTCTGTGTCAAGCCGCAAAGCGGCGAAGATTGCGCATACATGTGCGGCACGCGCTTCAGCATTTCAACAAAAACCGCGCACGTTTCTTTCAAAATTTTCCTACGAAATTTCCCCCTTTATGCCACGTGTTTCGCACATTCGGCGCGTATGATAGTTTCATCACAAACAAGGAGGTCCAAGACCATGCAGCAATATCCGGACACCGGTCTGCCCCCGCAGGGCGGACAAGGCATGCAGTTCGCGCAGACAGCAGATGCAGACCCAGCTTTTGCGCCCGCGCACCGTTGTGCGCTACAGCCGCGTGCCGTTTGTCTACGCACCCGGCAATGTCCGCGTCACCTTCGACTGCAATCTCTGTACCGGCCTGTCGGCAGACGCGTTCCTCGACGATGCGGCGCTCGCGCTGTGCAGCAGCCCGGCGCGGGGCGGCATCATTCTCGAGGTCAAATACGATGAATTCCTGCCGGACGTGATCCGCACCGTCGTGCAGCCTTACTGCAGTCGTCTGCAGGCATTCTCCAAATATGCGCAGTGCCGCAGCTACGGCTGATCCGCGCGCGGCGTAAGCCTAAAGGCTCGGCTGTCCGGCATCAGCATCAGTGCACAGCCAAGCCGCATGCAAGCACGCTGCTACGCAAACCACAACATAGCTTTCCTTTCTTTCATAATACATACATAGCCGGAGTCGACGGGTTTCCGTCGGCTCCGACCTGTTTTCTCCTATATGCGCTCGGACTGACACACCGCCCATCGCTGCCCATCGCCGCCGAAAACTCCGATAATACTCTTGACACGCGCCCCGCTACCATCTATGATAGTCTCAGGGTCTCAGAGGTTCCGAGAATCCAAACATCGACACAAACACTGATTCAAATATTACAACCACCAAAGGAGGTTTCCCATGCACCTTGCATTATCCCAAGAACTGCTGGCGTTTCTCGATGCCAGTCCGACCTGCTTCCACGCGGTCGAAAACTTTACAACACAGCTTTCCGAAGCAGGCTTTATGCCGCTTGCCGAAACTGAAATTTGGGAACTCGCACCCGGCGGCAGCTATTACGTCGAACGCAATGGTTCCGCACTGATTGCCTTTACCATTCCTATGGGCGGCATCCATAGCTGGCGTGTTTCTGCCAGCCACAGCGATTCGCCCTGTCTCAAGCTCAAAGAAAACCCAGAGCTAGCCGCAGAGGGGCATTACGTCAGACTCAATGCGGAAGGCTACGGCGGCATGATCGCGCCGTCCTGGTTCGACCGTCCGCTCTCGCTGGCCGGCCGCGTCATCGTCCGCGCAAACGGCGAGCTGCAAAGTCGGCTGATCAACTTTGACCGCGATATGCTGCTGATCCCGAGCGTCGCCCCGCACTTCAAGCGCGCCGGCGAAAAAGACGAACTGAACATGCAGATGGATCTGCTGCCGATCTACGGCGACGGTGCCGCCTGCGGGACATTCCTGCAGATGATCGCGGAGTCCGCCTGTGTCTCCGAAGAAAATCTCCTCGGTCACGATCTTTTCGTTTATCCGCGGCAAAAGGGCAGCATCTGGGGACCATCGGGCGAATTTATCGCGAGCCCGCGTCTGGACGATCTGCAGTGTGCCTTCGCCTGCTTCAAGGGATTTTTGGCAGGGCAGCGGCAGGCGCATGCTCCCATGTTCTGTCTGTTTGACAACGAAGAAGTCGGCAGTCTGACCCGGCAAGGCGCAGCTTCCACTTTCCTCAGAGATACGCTGGAACGCATCTGCGAAAGCCTCGGCATGAGCAGGCAGGCGTATCTGACCGCCGTTGCAGGTAGTCTCATGGTTTCGGCGGATAACGCACACGCGGTTCACCCTGCCCACCCCGAAAAGTCAGACCCGGGCAACCGCCCATATCTCAACGAAGGCATCGTGCTCAAATACAATGCCGCCCAGAACTACTGCACCGATGGGCTTTCCGGCGCAATGTTCAAGGATATCTGCCGCCGCGCAGACGTCCCGTATCAGGTCTTCA
>ERZ791875.2254-NODE-2254-length-10715-cov-8.824484_pt1 | contig 10715 bp, 8 predicted proteins | sample MGYA00510278_ERZ791875 | MGnify/ENA primary metagenome ERZ791875 (study PRJEB30046, sample SAMN00792078) | human gut metagenome | study: EMG produced TPA metagenomics assembly of the A metagenome-wide association study of gut microbiota in type 2...
TACGCCGTGCAGGCGAGGCCGGGCCGGTTCGCCGCGCGGCAGTGCCGGGAGCGCACACCACGGCCAATGCGTTGCTGGGCAAGCTGTTCCCGGAGATTGAGGAGCGCGTTCCGGTGCTCTTCTCCGAAATCGCAGCCTCCGTCGAACGGGGCGACTACGACGCCGGGGTGCTCATCCACGAGGGGCGTTTCGTCTACCGGGAACGGAAGCTGGAGCTAATCGCCGACCTGGGGCAGCTGTGGGAACGACGTACCGGGCTTCCCCTGCCGCTGGGCGGCATCGCGGCCAAGAAAAGCCTGCCGGAACGGGTGCGCCGCCAAATCACGGGCCTGATTCGGAAGAGCATCGAATATGCTTTCGCACACCCCGGGGCGTCGCGCGCCTACATCCGCGAACATGCGCAGGAGCTGGACGACAAGGTCATCGACGCGCATATCGCGCTCTTCGTCAACGACTACTCGCTCGGGCTGGGCGACGAAGGCCGCCGGGCCGTCGAAACGCTGACGGGCGTCGTCCCGTAACCGGGCCCAATCCCGGCTGAAACGGGGAGGGCGGAAGCAAACGCAAAGAAGCCGGCCCCCGGAAAGCACGGATAAGCAGTCCGGCACGGAAACTCCGGAGCACAGCGAATACCCTTGCGGCAGGCACGCTGCAACCGGGCAGCCTCCCGGAACACAGCCCGGCCGGCCCCCGGACACCCGGCCCCTGGAAGCAGACTCCGGTACGCTCACGCAGGGACCCGCACAGAACAAAACAGGCATGCCCCGCAACCCCGCATAAAAACCAACCCAACCCCGTCCCACGACATGTACCGCACGACCAACCTCCCCAACACCCGCATCCACGTCGCCGACGCCCTGCGCGGCATCGCCGTGGCGGGCATCATCCTTTTCCACGCCCGCGAACACTTCAACCTCTACTGGAGCGCCCTCGATTTGCCGCGCGCCGGGTTCGGCAGTTGGGAGCAGCCCGCGGCCGACGCACTGGGATTCCTGCTCTCGGGCAAGATGTACGCCATCTTCGCCCTGCTGTTCGGATTGAGTTTCTTCATCCAGAGCGACAACCAGGCCCAGCGGGGCCGCGACTTCTCGCTGCGCTTCGCCTGGCGCATGGCGCTGCTGTTCGCCATCGGGCTAATCAACGCCACGCTCTACAACGGCGACGTGCTGACCTACTACGCCCTCTTCGGGCTGCTGCTCATCCCCATCGGCAAGCTCTCCAACCGCTGGGTGTGGCTCATCGCGGCCGTGCTCTTCATCCAGCCGCTCGAGTTGTGGCAGTATTTCAGCGGGCATACGCTCGCAATCCGCCATATCGAAGGCATGGACACGCTCTACCCGACCCTGGCCACGGGCTCGTTCGCCCAGAGCGCCCGCGTGAGCCTGCTCTACGGCCCGCTCAACTCCTTCAGCTGGGCCGTGGCCAACGGCCGGGGCACGCAGACGCCGCTGATGTTCATACTGGGCATGCTGGCGGGCCGCTACCGCCTGTTCTACGACGAGGGCCGCAACCTGCGCATATGGGGCGCGCTGCTGCTGCTGGGCGCGCTCGGCACCTGGCTCGTGCCGTTCCAGGCCATGCGCAACCTGGCAACGGCGACAGCAATCGTCGCCGCCGTGGTGCTGCTGTGGTACCGGTGGCCGGGGTTCCGGCGGGCGCTGCACGGCATGACCCTCTTCGGCCGCATGAGCCTGACCAACTACCTGCTGCAATCGCTGCTGGGAACCGCCCTGTTCTACAACTGGGGGCTGGGCCTCTACCGCCACGTGGACGTCATCTACGGCACGCTGGCCGGCGTGGGCATCATCCTGGTGCAGTACCTGTTCTGCCGCCTCTGGCTGCGGCGCCACACGCACGGCCCCGTCGAATGGGTGTGGAAAAAACTGACCTGGATCGACATTCCGTTTTTCGACCGCAAAATCGCCTCGTAAAGGGCGATTTTTTCACCTCCCCGTTTGGTTATCCCGATTTTTTTGTATATTTATAGTCGGCTAATCGGAAAATGCCCGGCCGCGCGCCTTTCCGCAGCAGGAAACCCGCCCCGCAGAGCATTCCCGACGACGCCCGGAACCACCGCAAAACCTTAAAACCATACGGGAATATGAAAAACTATTCAGCAAAAGAGCTCAAGAACATCGTACTCATCGGCGCGCCCGGCACGGGAAAAACTACCCTTGCCGAAGCGATGGCCTTCGAGGGTAAGGTCATCGACCGCAGGGGTAGTATCGAGGCGAACAACACGCTCTCGGACAACACGGATATCGAGCACGAATACAAACGCTCGATTTATTCGACCATCCTCTTCACCGAATTCATGGACCGCAAGTTGAACATCATCGACTGCCCGGGCTCGGACGACTTCTGCGGAAGCCTCTTCTCGGCCTTCAAGGTGGGCGACGTGGGCGTATTCCTGTTCAACGCCCAGAACGGCTGGGAGGTCGGCAGCGAAATCCAGGCCCGCTACGCGCGCCTGCTGAACAAACCCGTCATCGGCGTGATCAGCCAGCTCGACGCCGACAAGGCCAACTTCGAGGCGGCCGTCGAGTCCATCCGGGCCTCGTCGCGCGTGAAGCCCGTCATCGTGCAGTACCCCGTCAACCAGGGCCCGGAATTCAACGCCTTCATCGACGTGCTGCTGATGAAAATGTACCGCTTCAAGGACAACGACGGCCACCGCGAGGAGCTGGACATCCCGGCCGAGGAGCTGGACAGGGCCCAGGAGCTGAACAAGGAGCTGGTCGAGATGGCCGCTGAGCACGACGAAGCGCTCATGGAGCTCTATTTCGACAAGGGCACGCTCACGCAGGACGACATCCGCCAGGGGCTGAAAATCGGCCTCTCGAACCGCGAGGTGATGCCCATTTTCTGCACCAGCGGCAAGCGCGACATCGGCACCAAGCGCCTGATGGAGTTCATCATCAACGTGGCCCCCGGCCCGCTCAAGGCGCCTGATTTCCGCTCGACCGAGGGCGAGGCAATCGCCGCCGACGATACGGCGCCCGCCGTGGCGTTCGTGTTCAAGAGCCAGGTCGAGCAGCATATCGGCGAAATCACCTACTTCCGCGTCATCCGCGGCAAAATCGCCGAGGGCACCGAGCTCATCAACACCCGCACGGGCAACAAGGAGAAGATTTCGCAGCTGTTCGCCGTGGCGGGCAAGAACCGCGTCAAGGTGACCGAACTGATGGCCGGCGACATCGGCTGCACGGTCAAGCTCAAGGGCACGCGCACCAACGACACGCTCGCAGCCGCCGCGGCCCCCGTGACCGTCGAGCCGATTGTCTTCCCCGAACCGCGCTACCGCGCCGCCGTCAAGGCCAAGGAGCAGGGCGACGAGGAGAAGCTGGGCAAGGTCTTGAACGACGCCAAGTTCGAAGACCCCACGATTCTGGTAGAATACTCCAAGGAGCTCAAACAGACCATCATACAGGGACAGGGCGAACACCACCTGAACATCCTCCGCACGCGCATCGAAAAGGAGAACAAACTCTCCTACGACTACATCGCGCCGAAGATTCCCTACCGCGAAACCATCACCAAGGTCGCACAGGCCGACTACCGCCACAAGAAACAGTCGGGCGGCGCCGGCCAGTTCGGCGAGGTGCACATGATTATCGAACCCTACTACGAGGGCATGCCCGAACCCAAGAACTACAAGGTTCCCGGCAAGGGCGAGATGGTCGTCAACCCCAAGACCAAGGAGGAGTACGACCTGCCGTGGGGCGGCAAACTGCAATTCTACTCGGCCATCGTGGGCGGAGCCATCGACGCACGCTTCATGCCCGCCATCCTGAAAGGCATCATGGAGAAGATGGACGAAGGCCCGCTGACGGGTTCCTACGCCCGCGACATCCGCGTGGTGGTCTACGACGGCAAGATGCACCCGGTGGATTCGAACGAGATTTCGTTCAAGCTGGCGGCTCGCAACGCATTCAAGGAGGCGTTCCGCAACGCCGGGCCCAAAATCATGGAGCCGATTTACAACGTCGAGGTGCTCGTGCCCTCGGACTACATGGGCGCCGTGATGTCCGACCTGCAGAACCGCCGCGCCATGATTGCGGGCATGGAGTCCGACAAGGGCTTCGACCGCCTGAACGCCACGGTGCCCCTGGCCGAGCTGTACCGCTACTCGACGACGCTCTCGTCGCTCACGTCGGGCTCGGCGACCTACACGATGAAATTCGCCAGCTACGAGCAGGTTCCCGCCGACGTGCAGGACAAACTGCTCAAAGCCTACACGGATACCGACGAGGAGTAGCTCCCCGCCCGGAAAAGGAAAAGGCAGGACACCGCGTCCTGCCTTTTTTCGGTGAATTGCTGCAGGCCATCTGCTTTTTGCGGAAAAAGGTACATATCCTTGCGCGGGTTCCGGCAATTGTTACAGTTGTTACATTGTTTCATGCGTGACACGCCCCTGTAACAATGTAACAACCGCAACAGCCGCGCGCACCCCGCCGCCCGCGGGCCGGCGGTCATGTTAAGTTAATGTTAACAATGGAAGTCGAAACCGTTTCCTCGGAAAAAATGGCGTAAATTTGTTCACAATTTGCACTAAAACCCAACATGAGCGAAATCTACACCGTAATTGTCGTTATTCTGGGAATCCTCGCCATTTCAGGTCTTTTCGTCGGCGTCACGAACGACGCAGTCAACTTCCTCAACTCCGCCATCGGCTCCAAAGCCGCCTCGATGCGCGTCATCCTGGCCGTCGCTTCGGTGGGTATCCTCGTGGGCGTGGTCACCTCGAGCGGCATGATGGAAGTGGCCCGCAGCGGCATGTTCAACCCCGGACTTTTCACCTTCCACGAAGTCATGATGCTCTACCTGGGCGTGATGTTCGCCAACATCATCCTGCTGGACCTCTACAACTCGTGGGGACTGCCCACCTCGACCACGGTGTCGCTGGTTTTCTGCCTGCTGGGCGCCGCCATCGCCGTGTCGATTTACAAGATTTCGAACGACCCCGAAATGGGCGTCGGCTCGCTCGGGCACTTCATCAACACCTCGCGCGCCATGGGGATTGTTTCGGCGATTCTGCTCTCGGTGGTCATCGCCTTCACCTGCGGCACGGTGGTCATGTACATCTCGCGCATGATTTTTTCGTTCCGCTACACGGTGCTTTTCCGCCGCTACGGCTCGCTGTGGTGCGGCGCCTCGCTCACGGCCATCGTCTATTTCGCCATCTTCAAGGGACTCAAGTCGCTGCTCGCGGGCCACGCCTTCGTCGAGCTGGTCGACCGCAACCTGCTGCCGTCGCTGGTGATATGCTGGGCGGTGTGCTCGCTGCTGCTCTTCTTCATCCAGCGGTTCAAAATCAACATCCTGCGCATCACCATCCTCTCGGGCACATTCGCCCTGGCGCTGGCCTTCGCCGGCAACGACCTGGTCAACTTCATCGGCGTGCCCGTGGCCAGCTTCGACGCCTTCTCGATTGCCCGCGCCGCGGGCGACCCGCAGATGCTCATGGGCGCACTCAACGAGAATGTCCCGGCCAATTTCCTGGTGCTGGTGGCCGCAGGCGCCATCATGATACTCACGCTCTGGACGTCGAAAAAGGCCATGCACGTCACCGAAACCGAGCTTTCGCTCTCGGCGCAGGGCGACGAGGGCACCGAGCAGTACGGCTCGTCGGTCATGTCGCGCACGATTGTCCGCGCGGCGCTCAACATCAACGCCGGCATCGAGCGCGTCATTCCGCCGCGCGTGCGCGCCGCCATCTCGCGCCGCTTCGAATACGAGGATGTCGAGCACAGCGGCGCCCCCTACGACATGATACGCGCCACGGTCAACCTCACGACCTCGGCACTGCTGATAGCCATCGCCACATCGCTCAAACTGCCCCTTTCGACCACCTACGTCTGCTTCATGGTGGCCATGGGTTCGTCGCTCGCCGACCGGGCCTGGGGCCGCGAGAGCGCCGTATACCGCATTTCGGGCGTGATGACCGTCGTCGCCGGGTGGTTCATCACGGCGCTGGGCGGCTTCCTGATCGCCTTCGTCGTGGGACTCGCGCTCATTTACGGGGGCACGGGTGCATTCATCGTCGTCACCGTGCTGTGCGGCTACATGCTCATCCACAGCAACTTCATGAAAAAAGGCAAACCCGCGGCTGCCGAGGCCCAGGCCCAGGCCCAGACCTCCGAGGACATCATCGGCAACCTGCGTGAAGAGGTGTGCCGCACGATGGAGTGCGCCACCAAGATTTACGACCGCACGCTGATTGCCGTATTCAAGGAGAACCGCAAGGTGCTGCGCGACATGGTCAAGGAGTCGAACGACCTCTTCTACCAGTCGCGCGAACGCAAATACACGCTGCTGCCCACGCTCAAGAAACTGCAGAGCAGCGACGTCAACACGGCCCACTATTACGTGCAGGTGGTGGACTACCTCAACGAGATGACCAAGGCGCTGATGCACATCACGCGCCCGGCCTTCGAGCACATCGACAACAACCACGAGGGGCTGTCCAAGGAGCAGGCCAAGGACCTGATGTCGATCAACGACGACGTGGAGTCGATTTACCGCCACATCAACCAGATGCTGCGCGACGGCGACTTCACGGAAATCGAAATGGTGCTGACGCTGCGCGACCAGTTGTTCGAGTCGATTGCCGACGCCATCAAGTCGGAGCTCTCGCGCATCAACGAGGCCCGGTCGAACACCAAGGCCAGCATGCTGTACCTGACCATCCTGACCGAAACCAAGAACATGGTGCTCCAGTCGCGCAACCTCCTCAAATCGCAGCAATACTTCCTCAAGCACCGCACGGGGCCGCAGAAGTGGATTAAATAAGCGGCAGGGGGCTCCGGGAATACCGGCCCGATGCCGCAACGTTCTTTCTCTTTTGCAAAAAGCGGACACCCGGTTTTGCCGGAAACAAAAAACGCATACGAAATGGATATAGCCAAAGCCAAACGACGCGAAAATATCGCCGAATACATACTTTACCTCTGGCAGCTCGAGGATTTGCTGCGGGCGCTGCAATTCAGCCCCGAGGCGATTTTCTCGACGCTCATTGGCCCCCGCAAGGACATCGCCGAAGAGCAGAAGCACGTCTACCTGCTGTGGTACATGGATTTGGTCAACCTGCTGCAACAGGAGGGCAAAGAGGAGAAGGGGCACCTGGAACACACGCTGCACCTGATAGCCGACCTGCACGACCTGCACCTCCAGCTGATGAAACTCCCCGTAGGCGAACATTACCGCCGGACCTACGCGCGCCTCGAGCCCGAGCTGCCGCGCCTGCGTGCCGTCGTGGGCAACCCCGGCATGAATGACACGGAACTCTGTTTCAGGGCTTTGTACGCCGCGATGCTCTACCGCATCAAGGGCGAGGGCGACAAGACGGCCGTCACCGACACGCTCGAATACATCTCGCCCGTCGTCGCCGAGCTCGCGGACATGTACGGCAAAGTCGAGCGCGGCGAAATCGATTTGTTCAAAACCGCCTCCCCGAAATAACGTTTGATTCTACGTATTTTCTTCGAAGAAAGCACCAAAGAACCCGCGCCGACGAACATGCCGGGCTGCCAATCTCCGCATGCCGTTTGCAGCGGAATAAGGGCGGCTGCGGCACCGAGCGCCCGGAACGGGCGGGCGGAAAGCGCAGTCTTTCGTGACCGTTCAGCGAGGCGCCGCGTCCGCTCCCGCGAAAACGGCATGCGAATGGGTTTCGGTACTTTTCGCCACCGAAAAGCAGATGGTCGCTTTTGCCATCAGAAGGTACGGTATCGCCTTTTTGCAAAATGGCGAACCGGAAATCCGAATAAATCCCTATCTTTGCATTGCAATCCGTACTGCGGATTGTCTTGACCGGCGAAAAATCTGGAAAATTTATTCGAAACGGTCAGGCGCATATCCTGCTTTGCGGCGCCCGCGCCGTATGGTACAGGATGTGTATGCTCCTACGTCATTACGGCGCGGGCTATATGTGCTTATTTGTTTCAGGGTTTTCCAGAGCCTTTCGCCGGATAAGTAACAGTAGTCCGCGTTCGTTTTGCACGGCATTCCGGGCGCGGCGATACCGACTTTTTAAACCTTTGTCCGCCATGACACCCGCTTCCCGCCGTCCCCGCAGCAACGATTTCCGGTATGCCGACGAACGGCTGCGCTTCGTAATCCGCGCCTCGGGGCTCCACACAGCCCTTTTCGCACGACGCATCGGCGTCTGCGCAGAAACGCTCTACGGCATGCTCCACGCCGGCGCGCCCATGACACCCGAAATCGTCGGACGCATTCACGCGCACTACCCGCAAATCGACCCCGTGTGGCTGCTCTGCGGCCCGCAACGGTAACGGCCAGCACCCGCAGCGGCAACGACCGGCGCCTTTGGGGCGGATTGCCCGGGTTCGGGGCACGGGGCTGCGACGTATTTGTTTTTGCGAAAAATCGAGACGCGGGCCGTCCCTACCCGATCTCCAGCCCCATGATATAGTCGTTCATGTAGAAACCGTCGCCGATCGGGAAATCGCCCTCGCGGAGCTTCCGCATCCCCATCTTCTCGTAGAAATGCAGCGCCCGGTTGTTGCGGTTGACGTTCAGCTCCATACGGCAGGGCGCGGGATGCACCGAACGGATATACTCCACGGCGTGGCGGAAGAGGAACTCCCCGGCGCCGAGGCCCTGGAAGCGGGGCAGGACATAGATTTTCTGCAGGTGGAAAAGGTCTTCCGACTCGTGCTGCACCGACAGGTAGCCGCAGGGCTCGCCGTCGGCCGAGGCGACGAACCACGCGAACTCCCCGCGCATCTCCCGCGCCAGCACCTCGGGCCCGTACATCCACTCCATCATATAGGCCGTCTGCGACGGCGTGATAATCCCGCGGTAAGTCGCTGGAAACACCTCGTCGGCAAGGCTCCGTATCAGGCCGCAGTCGGCCTCCGTCGCTCGTCGGATTGTCAGCATATCGAACAGTTTTTAAATTTCAGGACTCCGCCCTTCCCGTGCAGCGCCCACGGCATCCCGCAGCGGAAACCGGCCGCAGCGGGCAAAAAAAAAGGCCGACACGAAGTCGACCTTTTTAATCGTTTCCCCGGGGGAATTAAGCGTACTTGAACGTCGACTCGTCCGATACGGTCAGCTTCTTGCGACCTTTCGCACGACGTGCAGCCAGCACCTTGCGGCCGTTTGCCGTAGCCATACGGGTACGGAAACCGTGCTTGTTGATTCTTTTCCGGCGCGAGGGCTGGTAAGTTCTCTTCATTGCCATAGCTATATACTTTTTATTGTTTCAGACATTTTTACGGATTGCAAAAGTACAACAAAAAAGTTATCCGCAAAAATTTTTCACGAAAATATTTCGAAAAGCCGGGTAAAAAGCACGAAATCTTTTTATCTTTGTCTGACAAGAGAGCGAAAGCCCGCACGGTTCCCGCCCCGATCGGGATGCCCTGCGCGGCGACGGACTGTCTGCGGCGGGAAACGGTTTCCGCCGGAAATTTTCACGAATTATGGCGATTTTCAAAGTCGAAGGAGGCCACCGGCTTCACGGTAGCATTACGCCCCAGGGCGCCAAAAACGAGGCGTTGCAGATACTCTGCGCGACGCTGCTGACCCCCGAACGGGTCACGGTGCACAACATCCCCCGCATACTCGACGTCATGCAGCTCATCGAACTGCTGCGGTGCATGGGCGTCGAGGTCGAACAGCTCGCGGAAGACACCTATTCGTTCTGCGCCCGGGAAATCGACTTCGACTACCTCCGAACCGAGGATTACCGCCGCCGCTGCACGCGCCTGCGGGGTTCGGTGATGCTCATCGGCCCGATGCTGGCGCGCTTCGGCGTGGGTTACATCCCCAAACCGGGCGGCGACAAAATCGGCCGCCGCCGGCTGGACACCCATTTCATCGGGTTCCAGAAGCTGGGCGCGAAATTCAATTTCGACATCGCCGACGAGTTCTTCATGGTCGAGGGCCGCGAGTTGAAAGGCACCTACATGCTGCTGGACGAGGCTTCGGTAACGGGCACGGCCAACATCGTGATGGCCGCCGTACTGGCCAAGGGCTTCACGACCATTTACAACGCCGCGTGCGAACCCTACCTGCAACAGTTGTGCAAGATGCTCAACCGCATGGGCGCCCGCATTTCGGGCATCGCCTCGAACCTGCTGACCATCGAGGGCGTCGAATCGCTGGGCGGCACGGAACACACGCTGCTGCCCGACATGATCGAGGTGGGCAGCTTCATCGGCATGGCCGCCATGAACCAGTCGGAGCTGACCATCCGCAACGTGTCGTACGAAAACCTGGGCATCATCCCCGCGCAGTTCGCCCGCATGGGCATCCGTTTCGAGCAGCGCGGCGACGACATCCACATTCCCCGGCAGGAGCATTACAGCATCGATACGTTCCTCGACGGCTCGATTATGAACATCGCCGACGCGCCGTGGCCGGGACTCACACCCGACCTGCTGTCGATTTTCCTGGTCGTGGCGACGCAGGCCAAGGGGGCCGTGCTGATTCACCAGAAGATGTTCGAAAGCCGCCTGTTCTTCGTCGACAAGCTGATCGACATGGGGGCGCAAATCATCCTCTGCGACCCGCACCGCGCCACGGTCATCGGCCACGACCACCGCATCCGCCTGCGGGCGACGCGCATGACCTCGCCCGACATCCGCGCGGGCGTGGCGTTGCTGATTGCCGCCATGTCGGCCGAGGGGGTTTCGACAATCCAGAATATCGACCAGATCGACCGCGGCTACAAGGACATCGACGGC
>ERZ791875.2255-NODE-2255-length-10710-cov-2.090099_pt1 | contig 10710 bp, 8 predicted proteins | sample MGYA00510278_ERZ791875 | MGnify/ENA primary metagenome ERZ791875 (study PRJEB30046, sample SAMN00792078) | human gut metagenome | study: EMG produced TPA metagenomics assembly of the A metagenome-wide association study of gut microbiota in type 2...
GGCTGCGATTTATTTTTTGTTGCTCAAAACGTGTAAGCTGGCATAAATTTTTGCACAGAAGCTCCCTTGATATTTTATGCAAACTGACAAAATTGCCGTAAGCAAACTTTTTATAACACTCTATTGGTGCTTTAAATCAAAAAGCTGTTGCATTTTGGTGAAATTTGTGGTATAATTACTTGTGTCTATTTTAATTATTGTTTATTTCTACCGACCACGAAAAAATGGTCGGTGCAGTGAAAGGAAAGATTTATTGTATGAAAAAACTAATGCTTGGAAACGAGGCGTTTGCAAGAGGTCTGTATGAGGCAGGCTGTAAGGTTGTATCATCTTACCCTGGTACTCCGTCAACTGAGATAACAGAAGCTGTTGCAAAATATGACGAGGTATATGCTGAGTGGGCGCCTAATGAAAAGGTGGCAATGGAAGTGGCTCTTGGTGCTTCTATAGGTGGTGCAAGAAGCTTCTGCGGAATGAAGCACGTTGGTCTTAACGTTGCCGCTGACCCTCTTTACACAGCAGGCTACACAGGCGTAACAGCAGGTATGGTAATAGCTGTTGCCGATGACCCTGGTATGCACTCGTCACAGAACGAGCAGGATTCACGTCACCACGCTATCGCTTCTAAAACAATGATGATAGAGCCTTCCGATTCAGGAGAGTGCAAGGAGTTTGCTAAGGCTGCCTTCGAGCTTTCTGAAAAGTTCGATGTTCCTGTTATCGTAAGACTGTCCACCAGAGTTTCTCACTCTCAGTCAGCCGTTGAGCTTTGCGAGAGAGAGGAAAGGGAGAATATCCCATATGAAAAGAATATCCAGAAGTATGTTATGATGCCTGGTAACGCTATCCGCCGTCACCCTGTTGTTGAGGCAAGAATGAAAGCTATCGCTGATTATGCCGAAACTTCACCGCTCAACAAGGTAGAGATGAACGATACAAAGATAGGCGTTATCACAAGCGGTATCTCATATCAGTATGCAAAGGAAGCTCTGGGCGACAAGGCTTCATATCTCAAACTCGGTATCGTAAACCCAATGCCAATTCAGATAATAAAGGACTTTGCCGCAAAGTGCGAAAAGGTCTATGTAATCGAGGAACTTGATGATGTTATCGAAACACACTGCAAAAAGAACGGTGTGAACGTTATCGGCAAGGAGCTTTTCAGCCTTATGGGCGAGATATCACAGACTATCGTTGCCGAAAAGATACTTGGCGAGAAGCCTGAGTATATCACATTTGAGGATAACGTGCCTGTAAGACCTCCTGTTATGTGTCCGGGATGTCCTCACAGAGGTCTGTTCTATTGCCTGCATAAGCTGGGCGTTATGGTATCAGGCGATATCGGCTGTTACACTCTTGGCGCAACAGCACCGCTTTGTGCTATGGATTCAACTATCTGCATGGGTGCGTCTATCAGCGGACTTCACGGCTTCAACAAGGCAAGAGGTGCAGAGGCTGAGAAGAAGTCTGTTGCCGTTATCGGTGACTCTACATTCATGCACAGCGGTATGACAGGTCTTGTGAACGTTGCATATAACTCCACAAATTCAACTGTTATCATTCTCGATAACTCTATCACAGGTATGACGGGTCATCAGCAGAACCCTACAACTGGTAAAAACCTCAAGGGCGACCCTGCTTATGCCGTTGACCTTGAAATGCTCTGCCATTCACTTGGTATCAAGAGCGTAAGAGTCGTTGACCCATATCACATGGCTGAAACAGAGGCTGTTATCAAGGAAGAGCTTGCCAAGGAAGAACCAAGCGTTATTATTTCAAGACGTCCATGCGCACTTCTTAAATATGTAAAGCACAATCCACCGCTCAAGGTAAACAAGGATAAGTGCGTTGGCTGTAAGCAGTGCTTGAAGATAGGCTGTCCTGCTATATCTATCCATGACGGCAAGTGCGTTATCGACCATACACAGTGCGTAGGCTGCGGCATATGCAAGGAAATGTGTAAGCTCGGTGCGATATGCGACTAATGATAACATATATTTCGAGGTGTAAATAATGAAAACAAGATCAATTATGATAGTGGGCGTAGGCGGACAGGGCTCTCTGCTTGCGTCAAGAATAATAGGAAACGTGCTTCTCTCACAGGGCTTTGATGTCAAGGTCAGCGAGGTACACGGAATGAGCCAGCGTGGCGGCTCTGTTGTTACATACGTTAAGTACGGCAGCGAGGTATGCTCGCCTGTAGTTGAAAAAGGCGAAGCTGATATCATCATCAGCTTTGAACAGCTTGAAGCCGCAAGATATGTTTCATATCTCAAGAAGGGCGGACATATCATCACTTCAACTCAGCAGATAGACCCAATGCCTGTTATCACAGGTGCGGCTGTTTATCCTGAGGATATCATAGGCAAGCTTAAAGCAGAGGGTGTTGACGTTATCGCTGTTGACGCACTGGCACTTGCGGAGCAGGCTGGTACTGCAAAAGCTTCAAACGTTGTTCTCATGGGCGTTGTGTCAACTAAAATGGCTTTTGACGAGGATGTTTGGCAGAAGGCTCTTGAAAACTGTGTTCCTGCAAAGTTCCTTGAACTGAATAAAAAGGCGTTCGCTCTCGGCAGAGAGGTAAAATAATGGACGAGATAAGCGGTCTTATCATAAAAATGACTGAGTTTTTCGGCGGCGACCCTAAGCGTATACAGCACTTTATAAAGGTGCATACCTTTGCCCGTGTTATCGGCAGGGCAGAGGGGCTTGATATCCGCACTATGTACTGTCTTGACGTTGCGTCGGTGGTGCATGATATAGGCATAAAGCCTGCGGAGGAGAGATACGGCAAGGGTCACTGCGGCGGAAAGCTTCAGGAACAGTTAGGTCCTGAGTCTGCACGGAAAATGCTCACAGAGCTTGACTTTGACGAGGATATCATAGACAGGGTGTGCTTTCTTATCGCACATCATCACACCTATGAGGGTGCCCAGGGGCTTGACTGGCAGATACTCTTGGAAGCAGATTTCCTTGTGAACGCTTTCGAGGACAGCCTTTCCAAAGAGAGCATAAAAAGCTTCCGTGACAAGGTGTTCAAAACGAAAACAGGCATTAAGATGCTTGAAGAAATGTACGGCGTATGATACTTGTGCAAAGTTGATACCCGAGTAATATGACCGAAACCATTTTAACAGGAGGTGTGTTCCAATGGGAAAATATTGGAACGAAGAGATCGAGTGCATGGCGCACGAGGACATGAAAAAACTCCAGAGCGAAAGACTTGTCAAACAGGTCAAGCACGTCTGGGACAATGTGCCATACTACAAGAAGCTTATGGAAGAAAAGGGCGTAACGCCTGATGATATCCACGGCATTGAGGACCTGCACAAGCTGCCGTTCCTTTCAAAGGCTGATCTGCGTGAGGCTTATCCTTACGGTCTGCTTGCAAAGCCGCTTTCAGAGTGCGTGAGAATACATTCAACAAGCGGAACCACAGGCAAGAGAGTTGTGGCTTTCTACACTCAGCATGATATTGACCTTTGGGAAAATTGCTGTGCAAGAGCTATAGTTGCCGCAGGCGGATCAAAAGACGACGTTTGCCACGTTGCATATGGCTATGGACTTTTTACAGGCGGAGCAGGTCTTAACGGCGGCTCTCATAAGGTGGGCTGTCTTACTCTGCCGATGTCATCAGGAAACACAGAAAGACAGATACAGTTCATGCAGGACCTTGGTTCGACTATCCTTTGCTGTACTCCGTCGTATGCCGCATATATTGGCGAAACTGTAAAGGAAATGGGCATAAAGCCGGAGGAGCTTACACTTAAAGCTGGTATCTTCGGTGCTGAGCCTTGGACGGAGGAAATGCGTCACGAGATAGAGAATCTTCTTGGTATCAAGGCTTACGATATCTATGGTCTGACAGAAACAAGCGGTCCTGGCGTAGCTTTCGAGTGCGAAGCACAGTCCGGTATGCACATCAATGAGGACAACTTTATCGCAGAGATAATCGACCCTGACACAGGCGAGGTGCTTCCTGAAGGCTCAAAGGGCGAGCTTGTATTCACAAGTATCACAAAGGAAGCTTTCCCTCTGCTGAGATACAGAACAAGAGATATTTGTATTCTTACAAGAGAGAAATGCTCATGTGGCAGAACTCTCGTCAAAATGTGCAAGCCAATGGGCAGAAGCGACGATATGCTCATCATTAAGGGCGTAAACGTGTTCCCATCGCAGATAGAGTCAGTGCTTCTTAAGATATCAAAGGCAAGCCCTAACTATCAGATAGTCGTTGACAGGGTGAACAATTCTGATACTTTCGAGATAAGAGTCGAGCTTAATGACGATATGTTCTCTGATACTGTCAAGTCTATCGAGGATCTTGAAAAGAAGATATCCAACGATATCCATAATATCCTTGGCATCAAGGCGAAGATAAGACTTGTTGAGCCAAAGAGCATTCCACGTTCTGAGGGCAAGGCAGTAAGAGTTATCGACAAGAGAAAGCTTGTCTAAAAGACAGGGGGTAATTTTATGACAGTAAAACAGCTTTCGGTTTTTATTGAAAACAGACCTGGCAGATTGTCTGCCGTTACAAAAATACTTGGGGATAATGATGTGAATATCCGTGCAATGTCTCTTGCTGACACAAAGGATTTCGGTATTCTCAGACTTATCGTTGACGATTTTGAAAAAGCAGTTTCAGCCTTGAAAACAGAGGGCTTTTCCGTTACCACCACTCAGGTGCTTGCAGTGGAGATAAATGACCGCCCAGGCGGACTTTCAGAAGCAATGAAAGCTCTCTACAATGACAACATCAGCGTTGAGTATATGTATTCTGCATTTATAAACACTAAGGAAAACACGGCTTATCTTATCCTTAGAGTAGAGAACGTTACAGCCGCTCTGGAAGCTTTGAGTGAAGCAGGATTTGCACTTATCTCACAGCAGGAATTGGCAAGCATCTAGCTGATTAGTGAATACTAACTGAAAAATCACTTAAAATCTATGTGAAATTTTTATGAAATGCCGAAAACCTCTTGATTTTTTCAGAAAATGTGTTATTATATAAGTATAGTATTTGATATGATACTTGTAGAATTTATGCAAGGAGGTCTGTGAAAATGGCTTATAAGATTAGTGATGAGTGCATCGGCTGCGGCGCTTGCATGGACGCATGTCCAGTAGGAGCTATCTCCGAGGCTGATGGTAAGTGTGTTATTAACGCTGACGAGTGCATCGACTGCGGTTCTTGCGCAGGTACTTGCCCTGTAGGAGCACCTCAGGCTGAGTAATTTACTTAAACTAAGAGAAAACGTCTGTCATATGGCAGGCGTTTTTTGCACTTATTTTTTGTGTATTAGTTTTCAGCACACTATCATAAAACTGTCACATTGGCGGAGTATAATATAAACACAATAAGAGAAAGACAAAAAAAGATGAAATTTACACATATACTTTTTTCTCCATATATACTTCATATACTTCAAAAAGGGAACGCTGGCTTGTGTCAGCGTTCTTTTTTTGCGTGGGTGATTTTGTGGATAGATATGTAAAATATCGTGGAAAATATGGGCTTTTGTAACGCAGGTGTCCGTTTTTCGGTATTATTAATAAAAGTTTTGCGAAATTTGTTAAAAGTGATAAAAATAGAACCCTTATTGTCGTTCCTGGGATATAAAATGTACAATGGTTGTAACTTGACGTTCATATAAACTTCATAAACGAGCGAAAAAACGGCTTGAAAATTACAATTTGATTACAATGCCCCTTGACTTTTGTAACCTTATTCATTATAATATGGTGTAGTTTATCACATTTGAAAGGAGCGTTCTGAATTGGGTTATTTGAAGTCGGGGATATCCCGCTGTGTGGCTGTGCTTTCTGCCTGCGGAGTTGTGACAGTATCTGCTGTGACTTTTGCGACACTTGATAAAAACGTTATCCAGCCATGTGCAGTCATGCCGCCTGAAAATGCAAAGGTCATTTCTGCTGTTTCTGACAAGGAAACATCTGAGCAGATCGGGAATATCACAACTGTTCTTACAACATCAGCCGTCAAGGAAACTGCGAAAAATTCTCAGACCGAGGCTGTAAAGGCTGTAAAAACTGCAAAAAGCGAAACAACAAAGGCAACAAAGCCAGCTTCCGAAACAGCTTTGAGATCAGAGAGCGTAACGACCTCTGTAATATCACAGAAGCCAGCGTCAGTGTCCGCAGTGCAGAGCGTGACTTCCGCTGACACAAAGCTTAGCATATCAGTAAGCCTTGTGACAAATAAAACTCAGCAGGCTTCAAAGTCTGAAACAAAGGTTTCTGCTGTTACTTCCGCCCCTGTCAGCACTACTGACAGCGATACTGTTGCCTCAAAGGCTACAAAAAAGACTACAACAGCGAAAACTACTACTGCCAAAACTACTACCACTGCAAAGACAACAACTGCCCCTGTTACGACCACAACGCCTGCGGTGACTACTACCAAGAAAAAGACTACCACCGCTAAGGTGACAACAACTAAAAAGCCTGTTACAACTACAACCACTGCGCCTGTTGTCGATAACGGCAAGACCCCTGCACAGCGACTTAATTCTGCAGTGCTTGAGCCAAAGGCGACGCTCAGCGCAAAGGAAGAAAAGATACTTCTGAAATATCTCGATAAGATAATATCAGATGATATGACAAACTACGAAAAGGCTGTGGCTTGCTACGATTATATTATAAAGAACACGGTCTATGATTACGGCGGCTGGGCAAATCCTGTCAAGGCTGTTCTTGAGGACGGTTACGGCACTTGCACAGAGTATTCTTATGTTTACGCCGCAATGCTTAACTACATAGGCTTTGACGCAAAGACCGTTGACGGCAAGACCGCTATGGCGGCAGGCGGTTACGGCTATCATATGTGGGTGGAGGTAACGATAAACGGTCAGGTATATGTTATGGACCCTCAGGTGGACGATAACATGAGCTGGGGAGCGTATATCTCCCATGACCGCTTCTGCAAGACCTACAGCGAGGTCAAGAACAAGTATATAAAAGACTGATATTGTATCGGGTGGAGTTATCTGCCCGATATTTTTTTACTGTGTTTGCGTGTGGTTTGTTTGCAGTACGTTTATTTGTACATTAAATGAGAATATCCGGCACTCTTTTTGTGACAAATTTTTCAGCCTATCCTATAGACAAAAGGAAAAAAGCATGATATAATTATTCTTGATACATTGTCGGCAAATGCCGAACGTCATTTTGTACAGGAGGATAATTGATGACGGAAAATTCCACAAAAATAAAGAAAAAGACTGCGGCAACTGTGAAGAAAAACAGCTCTGCCAAAGGTTCGTCAAAGAATAAGAAAAGAAAGAAAAAACGCAACAATATCGGCATTATCTGCGGCACTGCGGCAGCGGCTATCGTGATAGTTGTGGGCGGAGGATATTTCATTGGAAGAGCTTACTATAGCAACAGATTTCTGAGCGGCACAACAGTGAATGGCGTTGACGTGGGCGGAAGGACATTTGAACAGGCTTGCGACCTGCTCGGGGTGAACGATATGCCTTATGAGCTTACGGTCAAAACTATCGACGGCACGCCTGTTGTTTTCAAGACGGCTGATTTTGATTACAGACTAAGCGGCAAGGACGAGCTTCAGAAGATCTATGACAGCGTGAACAGAAAAACATGGTTCTCTGGATTTATACAGAACTCCATCTATAGCTTTAATGAGGACATCACATTTGATGTTGAGAAGCTTCAGAAGCTTGTGGAGAAAGCAAACTGGGGCGATGTTGAAACTGCCGATGCAAAGCTTGGCCTTAACGAGGATAAGACGGCTTATGTTATCACCCCTGAGGTGCAGGGAAACAAGATAACCGATATGAAAAAGCTTGAAGCTTATGTTACGCAAAGCGTGGCGGCAGGTGAGCTTAGCGTTGAGCTTGACAAGGACACAGGTTGTTATTCTCTTCCAAAGGTGAAGAGCGCAGACCTTGAGGATGATTGCAAGAAACGAAATGATGTTTTCCAGCTTTCTGTCACATACGATTTTGACTACACCACAGAAACTCTCACGGGCGAGGAGCTTATGAAGATCATAAAGCTCAAAGATGACGGAAGCTACACTGTGGACAGAAAGAAAGCCATGGAGTATGTGGAAAAGCTCGCAAAGAAGTATGATACATATAATACTAAGAGAAAATTCCACGCCACTTTGCAGGGCGACATAATCGTGCCGACAAGCTCTGATGCTAAATACGGCTGGTGGATAGATCAGGAAAAGACTTGTGACGATCTTGTGGATATGCTTGAAAAGGGCGAGAGCGTTGACAAGGTAGACCCTATCTATTACAGTACCGGTTATTATGACTTTACAGGCGTTGAGTCTGCGAGAAGCAAGGACGATGATATAGGCGACACTTATATTGAGATAGACCTTACCGACCAGCACTTGTGGTATTATGAAAAGGGCAAGAAAAAGCTTGATACCTATATAGTTTCAGGTCAGACCACATCTAAGGCGAGAACAACTCTCCCCGGTGTTTATAAGCTGTGGTCAAAGGAGACCAACAAGCGTATGAAAGACACAAATGCCGACGGCGACGAGTGGGATACAAAGTGCAACTTCTGGAACAACGTTTCTCTCTGCGGAATAGGTCTTCACGATTCAACGTGGCGAGGCGGATATTTCGGCGGTGAGATATACAAATATAACGGCTCTCACGGCTGTATAAATATGAGCTATGACGACGCCAAATATGTTTATGACAACGTGCCTTACGGTACGCCTGTTGTTATGTACTACAAGTCTGCGGATAAATAATAAGGACGGTCAAGGTATCATGCCTTGACCGCTTTTTGTAAGGAGTGTTTTTTATGGAAAAGATATTATACAGAGAGGGCTTTACGGCTGAGGAGCTTCCAAATGAGGTGATAGAGCGTATCAAAGGCGTTTCCTATAAGGAAAATCCCTATGTGAAGCTGGGCGACCTTGCCTATCTGCGTGTGAGATATTATGACTTTGAGCATAAGGTGCAGTCTGGGGAGCTTATCGTGGCGAGGAAGCTTGCACAGGAGGTTCTGGATATTTTCTATGAGCTTTTCGAGGGCGGTTATGAGATAGAAAAAATCAGGCTTGTGGACGAGTATGACGCTGATGATGAAAGGTCAATGGCGGATAACAATTCCTCTGCCTTCAACTATAGGGTGGTGGCTGGTACCAACACTATTTCGGCTCACAGCTACGGCAGGGCGATAGACATAAACCCTCTTATAAATCCTTATATAGTGGGGAATAAGGTCATGCCTGCCAATGCCGCAGAGTATGCAGACCGTGATAAGACTTTTGATCACAAGATTGACAGAACAGACCTTTGCTATTGCATTTTCAGGCGTCACGGCTGGAAATGGGGTGGTGACTGGAACAATTCTAAGGATTATCAGCATTTTTACAAAGAGTATGATTCACCGCTGAAAATGGCTATAAAGAAGCTGAAAAGAGCGTTGTTACGTTAGTTTACAAGGTTTACCTAGGAAAGCGATATGAAATCATAAGTTATATATGTATACCGATTAACTAAAAATTAATAATGAATTTATGCAAGTTTTATCATTCACTCTTGCATTTTGTTGTAATGTGTGTTATAATGATTAAGCCGTCAAAAAAGACGGCAAAAGGCTATTTTCTTGCATTTGTGCGAAAAGCCACGCTTTAAGTTTATTTGCATTTATGCAGGATTGCAGGATTTTAATTTCTTCCTGCAAATTTTTTGTTAAAAACAGCTAAAAATCGGCTATGTGCCGTGAAATAACATACGTTGCTGAACGATAAGCTATAATTTTTTTACAGTTTGGCAGGAAAGGGTGATAAAAATGGAACGCATGGAGGATATGACTAATGTAAAAAGCCTGTATTCACCGAAATTCGAGCATGATAACTGCGGAATAGGTGCTGTTGTGAACATTAAGGGCAAAAAGAGCCACGATACTGTTGCAAATGCGCTGACTATCGTTGAAACGCTTGAGCATCGTGCTGGTAAGGACGCAGAGGGCAAAACAGGTGACGGAGTAGGTATCCTGCTTCAGATCTCACATAAATTCTTCAAGAAGATCGCTGCCGCTGAGCTTGGCATCACGCTTGGCGAGGAGAGAGATTATGCTGTTGGTATGTTCTTCTTCCCACAGAACGAGCTTGCGAGAAATCAGGCAAAGAAGATGTTTGAGATAATCGCTGAAAAAGAGGGTCTGGAGATCCTTGGCTGGAGAGTCGTTCCTGCAAAGCCTGAGATGCTTGGCAAGAGAGCTGCCCAGTGTATGCCTGCCATAATGCAGTGCTTCATCAAGCGTCCAAAGGGCGTTAAAAAGGGTCTTGACTTTGACCGCAAGCTATATGTTGCAAGACGTGTGTTCGAGCAGTCAAACGAGGACACCTACGTTGTATCACTTTCAAGCAGAACTATAGTATATAAAGGAATGTTCTTGGTGCAGGATCTCAGAAAGTTCTTCCCTGACCTTCAGGATAAGGACTACGAGTCTGCTATCGCTATGGTACATTCAAGATTTTCTACCAACACAAACCCAAGCTGGCAGAGAGCGCATCCTAACAGAATGATCGTTCACAACGGTGAGATAAACACTATCAGAGGCAATGCTGATAAAATGCTCGCTCGTGAGGAAACGATGAAGTCTGAGCATTTGAAGGGCGACCTTGATAAGGTCACACCTGTTGTAAACACAGAAGGCTCTGACTCTGCAATGCTCGACAACACACTTGAA
>ERZ791875.2257-NODE-2257-length-10708-cov-3.470384_pt1 | contig 10708 bp, 5 predicted proteins | sample MGYA00510278_ERZ791875 | MGnify/ENA primary metagenome ERZ791875 (study PRJEB30046, sample SAMN00792078) | human gut metagenome | study: EMG produced TPA metagenomics assembly of the A metagenome-wide association study of gut microbiota in type 2...
AGAAAGATTTAAAAGAATTATGTAACGGTGAGAAAAATATCTTTTCAATGCTTTATGATAAGTATATAGCATTAAAGAATGAAACGGATTATGATAAATATATAGTAAAACATGAGGCAGAAGAAGAGCTGCTTAATTAAGGAGGTTGATACCCTCCTTTTTTAATGAAAATAGAAGAAGTATATTAGAGATGATAACAACCGAATTTATTAAAATTAAAATAATAAACAAGACAATAATTATAAGAGTATAGTATAATAAAATATATTACATAATAGAACTTGGAGTAATAATGGCAAATATTAGTAAAATAGAAGAATTTTGGGATGATAATCCTATTGATGTATCAGCAGAAGTTAATTTTATATGGTCTATTGCAAATAAATTAAGAGGGCCATATCAAAGTGATAAATACAAAGATGTAATAATTCCTATGGTAATTATTAGACGTTTTGAATGTGCATTACAGGAAACAAAAGATGCTGTTGTTGCACAATATAAAAAGATGCCAACATATCCTGCAAAGGCTATGTATAAGATTTCTGGCTATCAGTTCTATAATACAAGTGAATTTACATTAGCAGAACTTGTAAATGATGCGGATCATCTTGCATCAAATTTTAAAAGCTATATTAATGGCTTTTCTGCCAACATTCAAGATATTATAAAAAATCTTGAGTTTGATAAACAGATTGATAAGATGGATAAGCATAACAGACTTTTAGCAGTAGTAAAAGCATTTAGTGAAATAGATTTAGATCCAAAAGTCATTGATAATATGAAAATGGGATATATCTTTGAAGAACTTATTAGAAAATTTTCTGAAAATGCCGAAGCTGGTGATCATTACACAGGTAGAGATATTATAAAAGCAATGGTTTCAATTCTACTTGCAGAGGGTTGTGATGATATATTTGATGATGGAAAAATTGTAACAATATTAGATCAAGCCGCTGGAACTGGCGGTATGCTTTCAACTGCAAACAATTATATTAAACGTTTTAATCCGACAGCAGATGTAAGATTATTTTCACAAGAAGTAAATCCAGAGTCTTATGCTATGTGTCTTGCAGAAATGCTTATTCGTGGACAAAATGCGGATAATATCAGATTACAAGACACAATGAAAGCAGATTGCTTTACAGATACAAAGATGAGATTTGTTATAGAAAATCCACCATTTGGTTGTGCTTGGGGTGGTAAGGATGCACCAGAAGGTGACGAAGAGGCAGTAAAAGCAGAAGTATTAAAAGGAACATCTGGAAGATTCCCAGCAGGAGCACCAAGTTCTGGAGATATGCAGTTATTGTTTATTCAATCGGCAATAAATAAGATGGATGATGAATGTGGTAGAGCCGCTATTATTGAAAATGGTTCACCTTTATTTAGTGGTGGTACATCATCTGGTGAATCACAGATCAGAAGATGGTTACTTGAAAATGACTATATAGAAGCAATTATCCAGTTAAGTACAGATATGTTTTACAATACTGGAATTGCTACATATATTTGGGTACTTTCTAAAAATAAAAGAGCAGAAAGAAAAGGCAAAATACAGCTTATTGATGCATCACACCTTTGTAACAAACTTAGAAAAAATCTTGGTAATAAAAAATGTGAAATCGCACCAAAAGATAGAGTTGCTATTACAAAGTTATATGCAGACTTTAAAGAAAATGAGCACTGCCAGATTTATGATAATACAGAATTTATCTATCGTGAATATGCGGTTATGCAACCACTTCAAAGAAGCTATGCAATAACAGAAGATAGAATAAATGCAATGCTTTCAAGTGGTGCGTTATCAACTCTCTATGATGAAGCAAAAGTTGATGAACTTGAAAACATGGATGAATTGACAGGTAAGGATAAAAATAAATTAGATAATTTTAAGAAAAATAAGCCTATATATGATGCTATTGTTGATGCTCTAAATAATGCTGTATCTGACAAGGTATATAAGAATCCAGAAACATTTACACCAGTAGTAAATAATATTCTATCTGGAATTATTTCAGATGCAAAAGATTTAAAAAAGATTGCTGATAAAATCATAAAAGGTTTATCGGTAATGGATAAAACAGCAGATATTCAAAGAGATAAAAAAGGCAATGTGATTTATGATACAGAAACAAAAGATACAGAAATAGTACCATGGGAAACAAATATTGATGATTATATGGCAAGTGAAGTATTACCACATGTACCAGATGCAAAGGCATTTTTTGAAGAAGATTTAGGTAAAAAGAATCCTGTAATAAAGACTGGTGCAGAAATACCATTCACAAGATATTTTTATAAATATCAAGCTCCTGCATCAAGTGATGAACTTGCTAAAAGATTCAATGAATTAGAGGCTTCCGTTGATTCAAGAATTAAAAAATTATTCGGAGGTAATTAATATGGCAGAAATGAAAGATAGTGGTACTGCTTGGCTTGGTATGATTCCTAAAGACTGGGAATTATCTAAAATTAGTAGTATATATGAACTTAGGACGCAAAAAGTAAGCGATAAAGATTATCCACCTTTATCTGTAACAATGAATGGGATTGTTCCTCAATTAGATTCAGCGGCAAAAACAAATGCACATGATGATAGAAAACTTGTAAAAAAGGGCGATTTTGCAATTAATAGTAGATCGGATAGACGTGGTTCTTGCGGTGTATCAGAATATGATGGTTCAGTTTCATTGATTAATACAGTTATGAAGCCAAGAGATGAAATGAATCCAGATTATTATAATTGGCTTTTTCACACAATACAATTTGCAGATGAATTTTACAAATGGGGACATGGTATTGTAGATGATTTGTGGACAACTAATTGGCAGGATATGAAGCACATTGACATTCCAGTTCCAACATTAGATGAACAAAAAGTAATTGCGGATTATCTTAATAAAGCAATTCCAGAAATAGATGCATTGCATACGGATATTGAAAAGCAAATAGAGACACTTGAAGAATATAAAAAATCAATTATCACAGAAGCAGTAACAAAAGGATTAATTAACATCAATATAAATGGCACACAAGTAGATTTTACAAATACGACAGATGAGCAATGGGAATGTAAAAAATTAAAGTTGCTTGTTGCTATGCCAATAATAGATGGTCCACATGAAAGTCCAGAATTATGTGATACAGGGATACCATATATATCGGCAACAGCAATAGTAGATGGAAAAATAGATTTTAACTTAATGAGAGGTTACATATCTGAGGAATATTGTACAGAATGTGAGAAAAGGTATAAACCACAGTTAAATGATATTTTGGTTGTTAAATTGGGGGCTGGAACAGGGCAAGTTGCAATGGTAGATGATAATAGAAAATTTAATATTTGGGTTCCATTGGCCGCTGTACGATGTAATGAATTAGTTATACCTAAATTTATATATTACGGATTTCAATCTGATTATGTTGTTACACAGATGGAACAATCATGGACTTATGGCACACAAGAAACATTAGGGATTAAAACAATAGAAAAATTAAAATTTTTTATTCCAACCTTAAACACACAACGAAAAATTATTCAGTATTTGGATAACAAATGTGTAAATATAGATGGTGCTATCGAAGAGAAAAAAGAGCAGTTAGATACACTTGAACAGTATAAAAAGTCGCTTATATATGAGTATGTGACAGGAAAGAAGGAGGTCAAATAGATATGGCATTTGAAGAAGAATTAAATACACTTGTGCAACGAACAAAAGTAAATGACGAAAATCCGTCAAGAACAGCATCATATGAAACATTTAATAGAACTTTAAATGAAAATAAAAAAAGACATGAGGTTTGGATGAATGATGTTGATATTTTTTACAACAAATATTTAAAAGAGCATCCGCTTGCTCAAAAAATCGACACATGGTTGTTTCACAGAAAATACGATCAGTTAGTAGCGGCATTGGAAAGTATAAGTGAAGATAAAGATTTTATAAATAAAATGAATGGTATATCAACTGTGGAAGTACCAAAATATAAAGCAAAAATGCTACCAGAATATGATGTGTTTATTTCTCATGCTAATGCAGACAAAGAAGCTCTTATAGAAGAATTGTACAACTCGCTTAATAAATTAGGAGTTAAGATATTCTATGATAAAGAAACATTAGAATGGGGCGATAAATTCAAGGATAAGATTCTTGAAGGAACTAAAAAATCAGAATTTGCAATTATTGTTATATCAACAAATTTCTTTGATAGAGAATGGACAGAAAGAGAACTATCAGAATTTTTGAATAGACAAAATCAGAACGGACAAAAATTGATACTTCCAATTTTACATAATATAACGATTGAACAGTTAAAAGAAAAATACCCATCAATAGCAGATATACAGGCGATTGATTCATCAAAATATACTTGTGATCAAATTGCGTTGTTATTTGCAAGACAGTTTATTAAAAGATTAAAAGCATATTAGTGGAGAAAGTACAAATGAATGAAATATTGACTGAAAAGCAGTATCAACATTTCATTATGGACTATCTAAAAAATAACAATGGTTATGTTGTAAGAAAAGATAAAGAATATGACCGCTTACACGCAATGGATAGAGAAATGTTATTCAAATTTTTGAATGATACACAACCAGATGAAATGGAAGCATTAAGAAAAGTATATAAACATGATTTAGAAGAAACACTTGTAAATTATATCAATGAAGAAATTACAAAGGCACGTAGTAGCTTACTTGATGTTATAAAGCATGGTATAGAAATTTCAAATATAAAACTTGATTTGATGTATACAAAACCCGCAACAGACTTTAACAAAGAACTTGTTAAAAAATATGAAAAAAATGTATTCTCTGTTATGGAGGAAGTTTGGGCATCTGATAAAGAAAGAATAGATCTTGTAATATTTTTAAATGGACTTGCTATTATGACATTTGAATTAAAATGTAATATGGCAGGTCAGAGCTATGAGGATGCTATTTATCAGTACAGAACAGAAAGAAATCCAAAGACAAGACTATTTTTATTCAAGGCTGGTGCATTAGTAAATTTTGCAATGGATTTAGAGCAGGTTTATATGACAACCAAACTTGAAAAAGATGCAACATTCTTTTTACCTTTTAATATGGGTAATGGTGAAGGCGTCAATGCAGGTGCGGGAAATCCAATATTTAAAGATAAATATAGTGTTTTCTATATGTGGGAAGATGTACTTAAAAAGGATTCTATTCTTGAAATTATAAGCAAATTTATGTTTATTGAAGTGAAAGAAAAGGAAGATGAGGCTACTGGTAAAAAGAAGATAAAAGAAAATATTATTTTCCCTCGCTTCCATCAAAGAGATGTATTACACAAGATACTTGCAGATGTATATGAAAATGGTTCTACACAGAATTATTTAATACAACATTCTGCAGGTTCAGGGAAAACAAATTCTATTGCGTGGCTTGCTTACAGATTATCTTCACTTCATGATGCAGATAACAAAATTATTTTCGATAATATCATTATTGTTACTGATAGGGTAGTGGTAGATAGACAGTTACAAGCGGCAATTATGGGAATGGAGCATAAATCTGGACTTATAAAAGTTATGGATGATAAATGTAATTCGTCGGATCTTGCTATTGCACTTGATGGTAATACAAAGATTATAGCAACAACTATTCAAAAATTCCCATATATTGTAGATGATGTTGCAAATCTGAAAAACAAGAAATTTGCAGTAATCATAGATGAGGCACATTCGTCAACAGCGGGAAAAGATATGGCTGCTGTGACAATGACTCTTAGTTCTGGTGAAGTAAGTATAGATGAAAGCACAACTGAAGATTTAATTGTTGAAGAAATTGCAAAGCATGGAAAACAAGAAAATGTATCTGTATTTGCATTTACAGCAACACCAAAGCAAACAACAATACAGTTATTTGGTAAGGTGAATAAAAAAGGGCAAAGAGAAGCGTTTCATATCTATTCCATGAAGCAGGCAATAGAAGAAGGTTTTATTCTTGATGTCTTACAAAATTATACAACATATAAGACTTATTATCAGATTAATAAAGAAATTGCAGAAGATCCAAAGTGTAAGACAAACAGTGCAAAAAGACAGATTGCAAGATTTGTTGAATTGCATGAAACTAATATAGCGCAAAGAATAGAAGTTATTGTTGAACATTTCAGAACAACAGTTATGGATGAACTTGGTGGAACTGCAAAAGCTATGGTAATAACTAATTCAAGGGAAAGTGCGGTAAAGTATCGTCAAGCATTTGAAGATTACATAATTAAAAAAGGATATAATCATATTCGTGCGTTAGTAGCATTTTCTGGAAAAGTAACATTAAAGGATGATGAAAAAGAATATACAGAAGCAGGACTAAATGGATTTGGTGAAGATAAATTAGCAGCAGAATTTGATAAGGATGATTATAAGGTGCTGCTTGTTGCCAACAAGTATCAGACGGGTTTTGATCAACCTAAATTATGCGCTATGTATATTCTTAAAAGATTAAGAGGCGTAAATGCTGTACAAACATTATCAAGACTTAATAGAATCTGTCCACCATATGACAAGAAAACATTCATACTTGATTTTGTAAATGATTATGAGGATATAGAAAAGGCGTTTTCTAAATATTATACAGTAACATTTTTATCTAATTCAGTAAGACCTGTATCAATATATGATATAGAAGCTAAATTGGATGGATATTATGTAATAGACCCAATTGATATAGAAGATGCAAATGATGTTATATATAGTGATAAAATTATTGCTAAAGATAAAAAGAGGCTTATATATCTTTTTCAGAAAACTAAAAAGAATATAGATAAGCTAGATATAAATGAACAAAAAGAAGTGATTTTAACAATGCGGAAATTTGTTCGTTTTTATGAATTTTTATTGCAGGCAACCTGTTTTAAGGATGTTGAACTTCATAAAAAATATAGATATGTTTCATTATTATTAGCATATGTGAATATAAAGCATCCTGGTGGAGGTTTTAATTTGGATGGCAAGATAAGTGCATCAGATTTTGTACAGAAAAATAAAGGAACTCACCAATCAAATTTAAAATCTGATCCAGTAACTAAACTTCCTTCAGCAGATTATTTTGTACTTACAGAAGAAAAAGAAGAAAAATTATCACATATTATTGCTGAAATTAATAGTAGAGCCGGAAAAAATTATAATAATGATGTAGCTATAAAAGCAATGTTACAAATTAAAGATATTATGATGGATTCGGATGCGCTCAAAATGGCAGCAAAAAATAATACAGAAAAGAATTTTGAATTCGCTTATTTTGATACTATAGATGAGGCATTGATACAAGGATTAGAGCAAAATCAGGATTTCTTTAGTTTGTTGCTCAGTAATGAGGAAATGAAAAGAAATGTTTTGGGTATTTTTGCAGAGGAAATATATAATAGTTTAAAAAATGCAAAATAATAAGAATTACACGAAATAAGTTAAAGATATTTATATTGTGTAATATAAACTTTCCCCCTCATATGACGATATACATATTGCTAGGATGGCGCTTTATTTCAACGGATTGATGTGAAATAAAGTGCCATTTTTGTATATTTTATAAGTATACAAAAAATATTAACTATTACGAAAGTACTGCTTGGACCTTTACAGGAGAGCAGCGTGGTTGTGAACGACTGAGCAATCACAGAAAGGATAAGGATGAAAGTAAACACAGGATATGCAGACAGTTATTATACGGGATACAGGGCTGCGACAGGGACAGTTAATGATGAAACATTTGCAGAGAGCATGGCAAAGGCAGGAAGCGGGGCTGTGACAGGAACTGGCGTGGATGAAGCTAAAGAAAATGCTTCTAAGTCACAGGAGAGTACTTCTTCAACAAATATCAGGGATATGAGCGATAAGGAATGGGATAAGCTTATAAAACACGTTGATAATTTTATTGAAGATTTCAAGGAAGCTGTTGAATATGAGAAGGAAGTAAGCGAGGCTAACAAAGAAAAGTCAGAGGAAACTTCCAAAGACTTAGTAGAAATGCTTGCTGACAAGGTGACAGCTAACAGAGAGTTTACTAAGGTGCAGGAGCTTGCATTAACAGGAAGTACAGAGGAAGGCGTAAGCAGTGTAGATGGCACAACAGAATGTGCCTCTGTCGAAAATATCGGTGAAGCTAAGACAACATGGACAGTTACAGCCTTTAGCGAGGATGGCATCATATGTAAGCAGTTTAAAGATGGCGAAGAAACAGAGCTTTGGAGAATGAGCTATAAGCATGAGGGTGATTATAAGAAGATAACAGACTTTCTTAACACTTTTGATAAAAAAGCTGATTTTAAGTTTGCAAGTTCTAAGAGCTTCTGGGAAGACTTTCTTGATGGCAAGATAAGCGATGTAGAACTCAAGAAGTTACATGAGGTATAATGATATAAGTATCTTTAATATGTATTAAACTATAAAAAGGCAAATATAGAAAATCACAAAGATTAAGTTATTTTTGTTATTGTTCCGCTATACTTAAATAAATCATAAAATACGGTTCTAAACATTACTTGGGGGTAATTTTAGAACCTAAAATGTGTCCGGAACATGTACAAGGTTATACAATATATCATATTTGCTTATTTATAGCATTTATATTGCCATAAGTAATAACGGGATAACAGTGGATTTTCCTAGCGAATTCACTGTTATCCCGTTTTGTTAAGTATTATTAAATGTCTACTTGCTTAAGTCAAATTTCTTGATAAGGTCACTAAGAACTGCTGCCTGTGCTGCAAGTTCTTCTGATGTAGCAGAGCCTTCCTGTGCTGTGGCGGAGGTATCCTGAACAGCCTGAGCGATGTTGTCAATTCCTGACTGCATCTGCTTCATATTCTCCTCCTGCTCAACAGAAAGTTCAGCGGTGTGCGTAACCATATTACTTAAGTTGTCGATGTTATTAACGACTGTCTGAAGAATATCAGTTACTTCATTGGCTATGTCAACACCTTTGGCAATCTCATCTATAGATACGCCTATAAGCTCCTTGGAGGTTGTTGCTGCATCCGAACTCTGTGCGGCAAGTGAACTTATCTCAGAAGCGACAACAGCGAAGCCACGGCCTGCCTCACCAGCTCTTGCGGCCTCAATAGAAGCATTAAGAGAAAGAAGATTAGTCTGGTCGGCAATTTCTTCTATAGTATGTATAATACTGACTACTTTGTTAGAAGTTTCGCTAATCATTGCCATGGCATCAATCATTGCCTGCATCTGTTTCTTGCTGTTATTGGCAAGAGTAGAAACGCTCTTTGCTTCCGCTGCACAGTTTAAGGCATCTTCTTTACTGTTCTGAAGTTCTGTTACGATATTGTCAGTTGTAGCAACAAGCTCTTCAACGGATGCAGCCTGAGTTGTAGCACCCTCAGCAAGAGTCTGGGCTGCCTTTGCGAGGTCGTCTGAACCGGCAGAAACCTGATTAGAACTTTCACTTATGCCAGTCATAATCTCTGTCATAGATGCTGAGATGTTAAGAAGAGCATCTTTAATTCTGCTGAAATCACCAGTGTATTCCTGCTTTAAGTGAATGGCGAGAGTACCATCTGCCATCTTTGCAAGTACATCGGCCACTTCATCTATATAGGCAATATATACCTTAAGTCTTTGGACAGTGAGCTGAATAGAACGGCCAAGATTTCCTATTTCATCGTTGGTTGTAACTTCAAGATGAACATCGAGGTTGCCATCTGCAAGCTCTTTGGCTGCAACGTCAAGAGACTCTATAGGTTTTGTTATGGAACCAGATACACGGACTATAGCAGTAAATATAATTACAATGCCTATAACAAATATAACTATCATTATAATAATCATTCTTACTAAGCTCTGTGAGTATTCACCAGATGATAAGCTGCTAAATACAACATAACCTGTATTATCAATGGCTGTTACATAGCCATACTTTGTTGAACCGCTTATCTTGAACTTAACAAAGCCATTTTTATCAGAAGTTACAAGATTAGTGACATTAGAAGAAATGTCAATGTTTTTTAAAGACTTCTGTATAAGGGATGAGTCGGGATGATATATAATAGTGCCATCAGTTGCTGTCATTACAATATAACCGGTATCGCCGATAGTACACTGACTGAGAAATTCATTTACATGCTCTAATGATAAGTCAAGACCTGCAACACCGATAACCTTTCCTGAAGCATCAGTTACAGGGGCAGCAGCGCTTACAATATTTGTACCCGTACTTGCATCTACATATGGTTTTGTAAGCATAACAGACTTTGTCTGTGTGACAGAATACCATTCACGCGCAGTTATCTGGAAGTCCCTGCCGCTTGTGTAGCCGTCAGACTGTGTAAGAACATTGGCATCAATCGAAGCAATCCATACAGCCATGATATTGGCTGAGTCCTCCTGCTGCATACTTAACATATACTGGAAGACAGAAGGATAATCAGATGTCTGTGTTATAGGGGTATCTGCACTGGCAGAGGCAATAGTGTTCTTAACCTGAGGGTTTACAGCAAGATGGCTTACTGACTTCATATACTGCTGGAAAAGTGTGTTCAGCTCGTTAGCTGCTGACTGTGACTCAAGAGTAAGTTCACGCTCATTAGAAGTGTCAAGCTGTACTTTGACTACAACTGCCATTACCACAGCCACAATAAGGAATATAATACAGGTTGGTGTACCAATCCGGTTGGCAATTTTCTTAGCTATCTTTTCCTGCTTTACATTGGCTGTGCCTGTAGCG
>ERZ791875.2263-NODE-2263-length-10672-cov-2.861920_pt1 | contig 10672 bp, 9 predicted proteins | sample MGYA00510278_ERZ791875 | MGnify/ENA primary metagenome ERZ791875 (study PRJEB30046, sample SAMN00792078) | human gut metagenome | study: EMG produced TPA metagenomics assembly of the A metagenome-wide association study of gut microbiota in type 2...
ATCACTTCAAGCGACGCTGTAATCGCTGCTCCTGCCGGTGTAGTTGTTGTAGCTGTTGAAGGCGAAGAAGCTGTTAAAGCTATCGTTAAATAATTGATGCATTTATTAATTAAATAAATCAATCTGCTCCTCCTTTCGTGAGAAAGGAGGGCGGAAAAACAAATAGGCCTTTCCGGTAGAAATATCGGAGAGGCTTTTTGTGCTTATATGTGAACGGGTAAAAGGGGGTATGAGGTGGACTTTAACCTTCGGAGAGTGCGATATTTGAAAACGATCCTGTATAATCCCCCAAATATGCGATTCTGACGGACTTTAGGTAGCCAAAATGTGAGCTCTTTTCCGACCTGTTGAAAACTTTTTTTTACTTTTCTCTTATATTTCTTGGCGGTTAAATTAGGAAATGTGTATTTTTACCATCCGATAGGGTGATGTATGTGCAAATCAATCAACTACGGGCCCTTATTTTAAGGAAAAGTTTAACACAGAGTAGCGAAGGAATGGAAGAAAAAGAAGTCTGTTATCATGTGCCGGTAATGCTTCGTGAAAGTTTGGAAGGAATGGACATTCAGCCCTCCGGGACGTATGTCGATGTGACCTTCGGAGGGGGAGGACACTCCCGCGAGATATTGAACCGGCTGGATAACGAAGGAGAACTGTATGGATTTGATCAGGACGCTGATGCTGAAAACAATATTCCGGCCGATCCCCGTTTTGTCTTTATCCGTAGTAATTTCCGATATTTATACAACTTTATGCGCTACCACGATGTAGTGGGTGAAGTCGATGGACTGTTGGCGGACTTAGGTGTCTCTTCTCATCATTTCGATGACAAGGAACGCGGGTTCTCTTTCCGTTTTGACGGTGCGTTGGATATGCGGATGAATACCCGTGCGGGACAGACTGCGGCGGATATCGTCAATACATATACGGAAGAACAGTTGGCAGACCTGTTCTATCTTTACGGCGAACTCAAGGTGTCGCGTAAGTTAGCCTCCGTGCTGGTACGCAGCCGGGAGGCGAAGAAGATAGAAACGATCGGTGACTTTTTAGAAGTGATAAAGCCCTTTACGGGAAAAGATAAGGAGAAGAAGTTCCTGGCTCAGGTCTTTCAGGCGCTCCGTATCGAGGTCAACGACGAGATGCGTGCCTTGAAGGAGATGTTGCAACAGACGCTGCAGGTGTTGAAGCCCGGTGGCCGGTTGGTGGTGATCACCTACCATTCCCTGGAAGATCGCCTGGTGAAGAACTTTCTGAAGACAGGAAACTTTGAGGGTAAGACGGAACAAGATTTCTTTGGAAATATCAAATCGCCCTTCCGTTTGGTGAATAACAAGGTGATTGTCCCTTCGGACGAGGAGATCGAACGTAATCCCCGTTCCCGGAGTGCGAAGTTGCGGATCGCTGAAAAATTGTAGTTAATATATAGGGTTATGGACGCAGGGAAGAAGAAAAAGAAGAAGGAGAGCCGTTTCTCCTTTTTGTACATACTGGGCGGTGGAATCCTGAAGGAGGATTTCATTGTTAAGCATACGCGTATGATTGTGCTTATCGTCATCCTGGTGTTTTTCTTTATCGGTAACCGGTACACCTGTATGCAGAAACTACGCGAGATCGACCGTCTGCAACAGCAATTGCGCGATGTCCGTTTTGAAGCACTGTCCATTTCCTCGGAACTGACAGGCAACAGCCGGCAGTCGCAGATCGAACTATTGATTGAAGAACAAGGTATAGAACTGGAAACGGCGAAGAATCCGCCGTACGAATTGTATAAGTAAAGATGGCTGAAGAGATCGAACCAAATGAACTTGCCCCGAAGAGTAACCGGATTTTATTCTGTTACTTTTTCATCGTGTTTCTGCTCGGAGGGGTGGTAATCGCCATTCTGGCGCGGGCTTTCGACACGGCTTTCGTAGAAAGGGATACCTGGCTGAAGGTGGCCGAGAGCCAGAAACGTCCGAACCGCCTGATCTATCCCAGCCGTGGGAATATCTATTCTTCCGATGGCAAGCTGATGGCAACCAGCGTGCCCTGTTTCTATATGTATGTCGATTTCAATGCCGATTGCTATTCCCATCCGACCTCTAAATGGAATAGCCTGGACACGCTCCTGAAGAGCAAGAATAACGGGATCGATTCGCTCTCGGTCTATCTCTCCCGTAAGTTGAAGAACCGGACGCCTGCCGGATATAAAGCTTATTTGTTGAGCGGTTTGAAGAAGAAGAGCCGACAGTTCCCTGTTTATGAGAAAAAGATATCCTATTCGGATCTGAAAGAAATACAGAAATACCCGTTCTTCCGCTTAGGACGGTTCAAGAGCGGTTTCTATACGCGCGAAATGGTGGAACGGCAGAAACCGTTCGGCTCATTGGCGTCCCGTACGATTGGCGATACCTTCCGCGATATCGACCCGAAGACAGGGCTTACGAAAGGCAAGAATGGCCTGGAGTTGCAATACGACACCCTGTTGCATGGCGAAGCCGGTCTGAACTCCGTGCGCCGTGTGGGAGGCGGATGGACAAACGTCGTGGAAATCGATCCGGTGGAAGGAATGGACATCCGTACGACAATCGATATCAATATCCAGGATATAGCCGAGAAGTCTTTGCTCGATATGCTGAAGAAGATCGATGCCGCATCCGGTACTGCTGTCGTTATGGAAGTGGCGACAGGCGAGGTGAAAGCTATTACCAATATGGGACGTATCCGCGAAGGGGTTTATGGTGAAGATACGAACCACGCTGTTGCGGACGAGACGGAACCCGGCTCGACGTTCAAGGTCGCCTCCATCATGGTTGCCCTCGAAGACGGCGTTTGCCAGCCCGGCGATACGGTGGATGTCGGCAACGGTATTTATATGTATAAAGGCGCCCGTATGACAGACCATAATAACAATAAAGGCGGTTATGGGCGTATCTCGGTAGAACAGGCGATCTGGAATTCCTCCAATATCGGAGTTGCCAAGACCATCCTGAAAGGATACGAAAAGAATCCGACCAAGTATGTGGAAGGGCTTTATCGCCTCGGTCTGAATGAAGACCTGCGTCTGGAAATCCCCGGAGCCGGCCGTGCCAAAATACGCCGCCCTGATGATACGGTCCGCTACTGGTCGAAGACGGCGCTCCCCTGGATGTCGTTCGGTTATGAAACGCAGATACCGCCGATCTATACGTTGGCTTTCTATAATGCCATTGCCAATAACGGGAAAATGATCCGTCCGATTTTTACTAAAGAGATCATGCATAACGGCAAGACCGTGCAAAGTTTCTCGACCGAAGTGATACGGGAGTCGATTTGCTCGGAACGTACGCTGAATATTATAAAAGATATGCTGTTAGGCGTCGTGGAGAAAGGAACGGGTAAAGCTGTCCGTTCCGATTTCGTCCGGATAGCCGGAAAGACCGGTACGGCGCAGATCGCGTCGGGCGGTGTCTATCGCCAGGCTGGCCACCAGGTCGCTTTCTGCGGTTATTTCCCCGCCGATGCTCCGAAATATTCCTGTATCGTCGTGATCCGCCAGCCGCGTATCGGTTATCCTTCGGGAGGAACGATGTCCGGTGGTGTGGTCAAAGCGATAGCGGAAAAAGTATATGCCAGCCATATGTCTTTCGATATCCGCGATATGGAACGCGATTCGCTGGCTGTCACGATGCCGCGTCCGAAGGCAGGCGACCGGGTTGCCTTGGATGAAGTGTTGGACAAACTGGACATCGATATGAATACGGATGAAGCTGCCTCCCGATGGGTGGCTACTTCCGTCGATGACAGCCTGCAGGTTGTCAAACTGAAAGATATACCTGTCCGGGAAGGGCTTGTGCCGAACGTGGTCGGCATGGGGGCCAAAGATGCCGTCTACCTGCTGGAAAGTGCCGGGTTGCGGGCTTCCCTGAATGGTCTGGGGCGTGTTGCTTCCCAATCCGTATCACCGGGCGCCAAGATATCGAAAGGACAAACAGTCTCATTAACGTTAAAATAGACTATGGAACTAAAAGAACTCATTCGTCCGTTGGAAGTACTTGAGATCGTCGGAGACGCAAGTGTCGAGATCACAGGTATCCAGTCTGATTCCCGCAAAGTGGAAAAAGGCTTTTTGTTTGTGGCCGTACGCGGTGTCTCTGTCGATGGTCATGCCTATATCGAAGGGGCAACCGGGAAAGGAGCTGCCGCAATAATCTGCGAGGAAATCCCTTCGGATGGAGACATACATACATCCGGAAATAATCCTGTTTTTATCCGGGTGAAAGATTCGGCGGAGGCCTTGGGCAAGGTGTTATCAGCCTGGTACGAGAATCCTTCGGACAACCTGATCCTGGTCGGTGTGACCGGGACGAACGGGAAGACGACGATCGCAACTCTCCTGTACGAGATGTTCCGCAAGATGGGGCATAAAGTCGGCTTGCTTTCGACAGTATGCAACTATATCGATGGCGAAGCGATTCCGACTGACCATACGACTCCCGATCCTGTAACCCTCCACAGCCTGATGGCGCGGATGGTGGAGAGTATGCCTTTATGGAAGTCAGCTCCCATTCGATCGACCAGAAACGTATCAGCGGTCTGTCGTTCGACGGTGGTATCTTTACCAACCTGACACGCGATCATCTGGATTATCATAAAACAGTCGAGAATTATCTGAAAGCGAAGAAGAAGTTCTTCGACGACCTGCCCGCATCGGCTTTTGCCCTTACGAATGCGGACGATAAATCAGGCTTGGTGATGTTGCAGAATACGGCGGCCAAGAAGCTGACCTATTCGCTCCGCACGCTCGCTGATTTTAAGGGAAAGATATTGGAATCCCATTTTGAAGGGACCGAGATGTTGATTAACGGCCGCGAGGTGATGACCCGCTTCGTTGGACGTTTTAATGCTTATAATCTGCTGGCCGTATATGGCGCGGCCGTTTCGTTAGGGAAAGACCCGGAAGAAGTGCTGGTCGTATTGAGCGATCTGCATTCCGTCTCCGGACGCTTCCAGACCCTGCAGTCTCCGGCAGGATATACGGCGATCGTGGATTATGCCCACACGCCCGATGCATTGGTGAATGTGCTGAACAGTATCCATGAAGTCCTGGACGGCAGCGGCCGGGTAATCACCGTGGTCGGTTGCGGCGGTAATCGCGATAAAGGCAAACGTCCTATCATGGCGAAAGAAGCATCCCGCTTGAGCGACCAGCTGATCCTGACATCCGACAATCCCCGTTTTGAGGAGCCGGACGAGATCATCCGGGATATGGTTGCCGGACTGAATGCTGCCGATATGGAGCATACGCTCTGCATCACGGACCGTACACAGGCCATCAAGACCGCTACCATGCTGGCAAAGAAAGGCGATGTAATCCTCGTAGCCGGCAAAGGCCATGAAGATTACCAGGAGATAAAAGGCGTTAAGCACCATTTTGATGACCGTGAGAAGCTACGGGAAATATTTGCAACACAACAACAATAAAAGACATGCTGTACTATCTGTTTAATTATTTGGATCAACTCGATTTCCCGGGTGCCGGTATGTTCAAGTACGTATCATTCCGTTCCGGGTTAGCATTGATCCTGTCTTTGTTCATCTCGACGACTATCGGACGCCGTATCATCGACAAGCTGCAACTGTTGCAGATAGGCGAGACGGTGCGCAACCTCGGCCTCGAAGGGCAGATGAGCAAGAAAGGGACGCCGACGATGGGCGGTATCATTATTATCATTGCCATCGTGGTGCCGACATTACTCTGTGCGAAGTTGACGAATATATACGTGATCCTGATGTTAGTGACAACCATCTGGCTGGGTGCATTAGGGTTTGCCGACGACTATATCAAGGTGTTCCGGAAGAACAAGGAAGGCATGCACGGCAAATTCAAGGTGATCGGACAGGTCGGTCTGGGACTTATCGTTGGCTTGGTTCTCTTTATGAGCCCGGATGTCGTGATCAAGGAGAATATGGAAGTGCGGCATGACAATGTAATCGAGGAAGTACGCTATCATACAGTGGAGAAGAAGTCTACCAAGACGACGATCCCTTTTGTGAAGAATAACAATTTCGACTATGCGCAGTTGGTGAACTGGGCCGGTCAATACAAGGAAGAGGCAGCCTGGCTGGTCTTCGTCATAATGGTTATCTTTGTCGTCACAGCCGTGTCTAACGGGGCGAACCTCACGGACGGTCTGGACGGACTGGCGGCGGGAAGTTCCGCCATTATCGGGGTCGCGCTCGGGATTCTGGCGTATATGTCGTCTCACTTCGAGTTTGCTTCCTTCCTGAATATCATGTTTATTCCCGGGGCGGAAGAGTTGGTGGTGTTTGCGGCAGCTTTTATCGGGGCGACGGTCGGATTCCTGTGGTACAACTCATATCCGGCGCAGGTGTTTATGGGAGATACGGGCAGTCTGATGTTAGGCGGTGTCATCGCTGTGTTTGCGATTATTATCCGGAAGGAATTGCTGATTCCGATCCTTTGCGGCATCTTCCTGGTCGAGAACCTGTCAGTCATTATGCAGACGGCTTATTTCAAATATACGAAAAAGAAATATGGCGAAGGGCGGCGTATCTTCAAGATGGCACCCCTTCACCACCATTTTCAGAAAGCCGGTAATGCGGGCATACAGGCGATGATACAGAAACCCTTTAACGTCGTTCCCGAATCGAAGATCGTGGTGCGTTTCTGGCTGATCGGTATTATCCTGGCGGTGATTACGATTGTAACATTAAAGATGAGATAAATGAAGAGGATTGTTATTTTAGGAGGAGGCGAAAGCGGCGCAGGTGCCGCCGTGTTAGCGAAGGCGAAAGGATTCGATGTGTTCCTTTCCGATTTCTCGTCCATCAAACCTAAGTATAAGGATATGCTGGATGCCCACGGGATTTGTTGGGAAGAGAATCAGCATACCGAAGCCGACATCCTGAATGCCGACGAAATCATCAAGAGCCCCGGGATTCCCGACAAGGCCCCCATTATAAAGAAACTGAAGGAGAAAGGTACGCCTATCATCTCCGAAATAGAATTTGCCGGACGTTATACCGATTCGAAGATGATCTGTATCACCGGAAGTAACGGCAAGACGACGACAACCATGCTGACTTATCACATCCTCCGCCAGGCGGGTGTCGACGTCGGTCTGGCAGGTAACGTCGGCAACAGCCTCGCCCTTCAGGTGGCTGAAGACCCGCACGCCGTCTATGTGATCGAACTGAGCAGTTTCCAGCTCGACAACATGTACGACTTCAAGGCGGACATCGCCATCCTTCTGAATATAACGCCAGACCATCTGGACCGCTATAATTACGAGATGCAGAACTATGTGGATGCCAAATTCCGCATTATCCGGAACCAGACGGCAGCAGATGCTTTCATATTCTGGAACGACGATCCTATCATTGCCCGCGAAATAGCCAAACGGCACCCCGAGGCAACTCTTTACCCGTTCGCCGAGACTCATGAAGCCGGCGTAAAGGGCTATACGGAAAATAAAAAGATAGTAATTGAAACCTCAAACGGAACGTTTACAATGGAAGAAGATTCATTAGCATTATCGGGAAAGCATAATCTGTATAATTCCTTAGCTTCGGGTATCGCCTCCAAAGTGGTGGATATCCATGACGAGAATATACGGGCTTCGCTGAGCGACTTTACCGGGGTGGAACATCGCCTCGAGAAAGTGGCGCGTGTACGTGGAGTCGATTATATCAACGACTCGAAAGCTACGAATGTGAACTCCTGCTGGTATGCCCTGCAGAGTATGACTACTCCGCTTGTGCTGATACTCGGCGGAACGGATAAGGGAAACGACTATTCCGAAATTGAAGAGCTGGTGAAGCAAAAGGTGCACGCCCTGATTTTCCTCGGTGTGGACAATGCCAAGCTGCACGGCTTCTTTGACGGCAAAGTGCCGGTGATCGAAGATGCCCGTTCAATGGAAGAAGCTGTATCGAAAGCATATAAACTGGCTGAAAAGGGAGACACTGTCCTGCTGTCGCCCTGCTGCGCCAGCTTCGACCTCTTCAAAAGCTATGAGGATCGGGGCGACCAGTTCAAGGCCTGTGTACGGAATCTGTAAAAACAAATAAACAATGGATCTGGCAAGTAAACTATTCAAGGGAGACCGGGTGATATGGGTGATCTTCATGTTCCTGTGTCTGATCTCGGCAATCGAGGTCTTTAGCGCGACGAGTACGCTCGCCTACAAGAGTGTGACGCATTGGGACCCGATCGTGCGGCATGGTTCGTTCATGCTCGGAGGTTTCGTGCTCGTCTTGCTGATGCACAATGTGCCTTGCCGGTTTTACGCTTTGCTTGCCGGTGGTGCATTCCTTTCGGTTGTATTGCTGCTATTGTTGTTTGTTCCGGGGTTGGCTGTGGTGATAAACGGGGAACCCCGTTGGTTGAATTTGTTCGGCTTCACGTTCCAGCCGTCGGAGATTGCGAAAATCACCCTGATCGGATATACGGCTTTTGTCATGAGTAAACAGAACTGGTTCACGGACAAGCAGATGTTCTGGTGGATAGAAGGAGGGACGCTTGTTATCTGTGGCTTGATCTTCACGACCAACGGTTCGACGGCTATCCTGCTTTTCTGCATCATTCAGATGATGGCTTTTTTCGGCCAGATATCGTTTGCCCGTCTGGCAAAGTTCTGGGGAATCCTGATTGCTGCGGGGGCATTGATGGTGGGCTTGCTGTTTGTGACGCCGGAGAGCGTGATGAAATATATGCCGGATCGCGTCCATACCTGGAAAGCGCGTATCGAGCGGTTCACCGATCCGACTCCGCCCGTGCAGTTCGAGCCGGGAAAGGCTGTCAATATCGATGGCGACGACTACCAGGTTGTTCACGGCAAGATTGCCATTGCCAGTGGCGGCATCTGGGGCAAGTTCCCCGGACACGGACAGCAGCGCGACTTCCTGCCGCAGGCTTATTCGGACTTTATCTATGCTATTATCATTGAAGAGATGGGGATCGCCGGAGGAATCTTCGTCCTCTTCCTCTATATAGCCCTGCTTGTCAGGGTCGGGATGATTGCCCGCAGATGTGATAAACTGTTCCCGAAATTCCTGGTTTTGGGCTGCGGGTTGCTTCTTGGTGTCCAAGCCCTGACGAATATGGCGGTGGCCGTAGACCTGATACCGGTCACCGGTCAGCCGTTGCCGCTGATCAGTCGCGGAGGTACGTCGACCGTGATCAGTTGTGCCTATATCGGCATCATTCTTAGTGTAAGCCGCTTCGGCGCCAATATGGGAAATGAGGACGATACGGACGCACTGGCATCGGATGAAAATTCCATGGGCATCGAACCGGAAACGGATGGGCATCCGTCGGAAAATGGGTCGGCACCCGTTGAAAACGGGACGGGAGCCACAGAAAATGGGACAGGAGCCACAGAAAACGGGACGGGAGCGGATTTCAACCCCCTCGAAGCCATTGCCGAACTGAAAGAAGAAATAAGAACGGAAACAACAACAGAAACTAAAATATGAAACAGTACCGAATCATCATAAGCGGCGGCGGGACCGGAGGACATATCTTCCCGGCTATCTCGATTGCCAATACCTTCAGGAGACGTTTCCCGGAGGCGGAAATACTGTTTGTGGGAGCTGAAGACCGGATGGAGATGGAGAAAGTCCCGGCCGCCGGTTACCGCATCGTAGGGTTGCCGGTGAGCGGTTTCGACCGTGCCCGGTTGATGAACAATATCCGCGTTGTCGGCCGCTTGGTCAAAAGCCTCCGGCTTGCCAAAAAGACGATACGCGAGTTCAAACCCGATATCGCCGTCGGTGTAGGCGGTTATGCCAGCGGGCCGACCTTATGGATGGCGGCTTCCTTAGGGATTCCTACCCTGATACAGGAGCAAAACTCCTATGCCGGTGTTACGAATAAACTGCTGGCTAAGAAAGCCAGTAAAATATGTGTGGCCTACGATGGCATGGAAAAGTTCTTCCCGGCCGACCGCATTGTCGTGACCGGTAACCCGGTCCGGCGCGATCTGGAAGAGGCGCAGGGGAAACGCGAGGAAGCATTGGAGTTCTTCAAGCTTTCGCCGGAGAAGAAGACGATCTTAGTGGTCGGCGGAAGCCTGGGAGCCCGGACGATCAACCGCAGCATACAGGGCGATTTAGACAAGCTCTTTGCCGCCGAAGGCGAGGTGCAGGTGATCTGGCAGACAGGGCGTTATTATCAGGAAGAGGCCTTGAAGCACCTGAAAGCCTATCGGGGCATGCGCATCTGGTGTTCGGATTTCATCACCCGTATGGATTATGCCTATTCGGCAGCCGACTTGATTATCTCCCGTGCGGGAGCCAGCTCGATCTCCGAACTTTGCCTCTTGCGGAAGCCGGTAATCCTGGTTCCTTCGCCCAATGTTGCGGAAGACCATCAGACGAAGAATGCCCTGGCGCTGGTCGAGAAAGATGCCGCTATCATGATCGCCGACAAGGATGCCGAGGCACAACTTGTCTCGAAAGCCCTCGAAGTCGTCCACGATGAAGAGCGTCTCCGCACCCTGAGCCGCAACATCGCTACGCTGGCCCATCACCAGAGTGCCGAACATATTGTAGATGAAATTGTAAAGATCATCTCGTAAAAGGAGGCTTGGGAATGTGTCAAAAGTAGGTTCTAACGCTTTAGCGTGTCATTGCGGGCTTGACCCGCAACCTCATACTAATCATTGTAAATCAGTTTAGTATGAGGTTG
>ERZ791875.2265-NODE-2265-length-10660-cov-2.207355_pt1 | contig 10660 bp, 10 predicted proteins | sample MGYA00510278_ERZ791875 | MGnify/ENA primary metagenome ERZ791875 (study PRJEB30046, sample SAMN00792078) | human gut metagenome | study: EMG produced TPA metagenomics assembly of the A metagenome-wide association study of gut microbiota in type 2...
TATCAGAGAGTTGTCTCCTACATCTTGAAAAAGAACGGCTACACTGTCCAGACCTGCTCATCTGCCTTGCAGGCACTGGAAATTTTGGCACATACAGAGTTCAATCTCGTCATGACTGACCTTAAAATGCCGGACATGGATGGAGTGGAACTGGTCAAACAGGTAAAGGACTCCTACGAAGATATCGACATCATGGTCATCACCGCTTTCGGGTCCATCGAAAGTGCTGTAGAAGCCATGAAATACGGAGCCTGTGGCTACTCCATCAAGAACAGCGAGCCGGAAACACTTCTGGCTGACATTGACCGGTTAGCCAAGCTGAAGCTGTTAGAAGATGAAAACAAAATCCTTGCCGAGCAAAACGGCATAGACAGCGATATGTTCCTTACCAGTGAAAGTCCTCGCTTTCAACAGGTTCTCGAAACCTGTCGCCAGATTGCAGCTTCCGATATTAACGTCCTTATTTTAGGAGAATCCGGTGTCGGCAAAGAAATCATTGCCCGCTATATCCATCGTCTCAGCGGCCGCAGTAAGAACCACTTTATTCCGGTCAACTGTCAGGTCTTTGCTGAAGGTACTCTGGAATCTGAACTGTTCGGCCACGAAAAAGGTGCATTTACCGGTGCGACAGATAAACGTATCGGTCGATTCGAAGCTGCCAGCGGAGGAACTCTTTTCCTGGATGAAATCGGAGACATTCCCCTCAGTCTGCAGGGAAAGCTTTTACGGGTCATTGAAAATAAAACGATTGAACGAGTTGGAAGCAATAAGCCGATTGATCTGGACATCCGTCTGCTTTCTGCCACCAATAAAGACATTGAAACAGAGATTAAACAAGGAGTCTTCCGAGAAGATCTGCTCTACCGGATTAATACGATCACTATTACAATTCCGCCTCTCCGCCAGCGAAAGGAAGACCTGCCCGGTCTGATCGAATATTTTGTCCGTCAGATTGAAAAAGAACAGAAGAAAAAAATCCTGGAGATAGATCCGCTTACTCTGGAATTTCTCTATCAGTATGATTACCCGGGCAATGTCCGGGAACTGAAAAATCTCTTGGAGCGTATGGTCGCCCTCAGTGAGGACGGCATTCTCCGAAGCCGTAGTTTCAGCAGAAGTCCGATTCCTTCAGATACTGGCGTCTCTGCTGCAAAACAGGCACCCGTCCTGCCGCTCCGAGCTGCTCGTGGGATCTTTGAAAAAGAACACATTGAAAATGCCCTGCAGGCAACCGGCGGCAATGTCGCAGCCGCCGCAGAGCTTCTGGAAATTACGAAAAGGCAGCTCTGGAATAAAATCGCCGAATACAAAATCCAGCGATGATCGGTACTCTAAAACTATCAAAATGCTAAAAAGCGATCAAAAGCAAGAAACGCTGTGAATGGCGATGAAAAAAATTTCATTCTTTTTAGTGAAAAAAATCGCACCTTAGTGAAATTAATTTCACTAATTCTGTCGAAAAACATTGAAAAATACAACATTCTGCAGTGGCACACTTCTTGCTTTAATAGAAAGTGTCACTGACAGAGGAAGGAGAAAGAGTTGGAAGAGAAAGCGAAAAAACGACCAGCTCTATGGCTGTCACTTGTCCCGTTTGTATCCTTGATCATTATCATGCTCCCCAGTGTGATAATCTTGGGTGCAGACCCCCAGATCCCACTGATCATCTGTATCGGGATCACTGCCGTTATCGGCATTTTCGTCCTCGGATATTCCTGGGAAGACATTGAAAAATCCATGATTGCAACCAATGCGGCTGCCATGCAGGCCAACTTCATCATTATGATCGTCGGCTGTCTGGTCGGCGTATGGATGGCCGGAGGTATCGTACCCGGACTTATTTATTATGGTTTACAATTATTTACTCCTGGCATTTTTCTGGCATCATTGCCGATCATGTGTGCAGTAATCTCTATGTCAACTGGATCCGCATGGACAACAGCAGGAACCATCGGTGTTTCTGCCATGGGTGTAGCGGCAGGTCTTGGGATTCCGTTTCCCATTGCAGCCGGCGCCATCATCACAGGCGCTCAGTTCGGCGATAAGCTTTCGCCTCTCTCAGACAGTACCAATCTGGCTGCCGGTATTACCGGTGTCAGCCTCTTTGCTCACATCCGGCATATGCTGTGGACGACAATCCCCAGTTTTGCCATTGCCGTCGGTCTGTTCGCTTTCTTAGGTACAGGCTACAGCGCAAGCAATGTGGATGCGAGTCAGATTCAGCTTATCTGTGACACGCTGAAAGAAAATTTTAACATTTCGCCGTGGATCCTGCTGGCACCTCTTTCCATTATTCTCATTATGGTTATGAAGGTTCCTGCAGTTCCTGGCATGGTAATTGGCACAGTCATCGGTGTCATTTTCGCACTGATGCAGGGAGATGATCTTGGAAGCATTATCAGTCAGATGGTTTATGGCTTTGAAATCTCATCCGGAAACGATATGATCGACCGCCTGCTGAACCGCGGTGGCATGCAATCCATGATGTACACCATTTCCCTGGTAATCTGCGCACTGGCATTCGGCGGTGCTGTGAAATGTATCGGATGCCTGGATGTACTGACAGAAGCGATTCTTTCCAGGTGCCGTACCCGTGGCTCTATCATGATTGCTAACATCGTTACCTGTATTGCCATAAATTTCCTTGCAGCCGACCAGTACATGTCCCTCGTGATCCCCGGGCAAATGTACAAAGACACCTATAAAAAGCTGAACATGGATCCTGTCAATCTTTCCAGAGTACTGGAAGACGCCGGAACCCTGACTTCGGGCATCGTACCCTGGTCAACCTGTGGTGCCCTCTATTACTCCGTCCTTGGCGTCAGTGCATTTGTCTATTTTCCGTATTGCTTTATGGCTTTTATCAACCCGCTGCTTTCGGCAATCTACGCTGTGACCGGATTCACATTAAAACCGCTGGATCCGTCTAAACCCGTCCGCAGTAGACTGGATGAAATAGAAGAGCTGTAATCTCTCAGGAAAACAGAACGATAATATCAGGAGGAGATTTTCAAATGGAAGAAATCAAAACAAAAGCTGCAAGAATGCCGAGTAAGGTTGAATCACTTATTCCAATTATATTCTTATTGACCATCATGATCTGCAACTTCGCCCTTGGCTGGGGTCAGGATCCGCACATCCCGGTTCTGATGGCCTGCTGTGTGGCAGTAATCGTAGGTAAAGTCTGCCACTTTACTTTCGCAGATATGCTAGCCGGTGCTTTAAATGCGGTAAGCCAGTCCCTGGAAGCAATCATCATCATTCTCTGCGTAGGATGTCTGATCGGTTCCTTCGAATGGGCAGGAACAATTCCGGCTGTTGTGTATTATGGTCTGAAACTAATCAGTCCTAGCCTGTTCCTTCCGCTGGCATGTATTTTATGTGCCGCTGTAGGTATTGCAATCGGTTCTGCGTGGACTGTTACTGCAACTCTGGGTATTGCGTTTATGGCAATCGGTACAACGATGGGTCTGAATCCGGCTCTGGTTGCCGGTATGATCCTGTCCGGTGCTTGTTGCGGAGATAAATTTTCCCCACTGTCTGACTCGACAAATCTGGCTGCAGGTTCTGCGCAGACCGGACTGTTTGACCATGTAAGAGCCATGGTTACGACAACTTTCCCAAGCCTTGTGATTGCTATCCTCATTTACACTATCATTTCTTTAAAAGGATCTGCTGAATATGATCCGGAACTGGCTAACGGACTTTCTCAGGCAATCATCGATCACTATGATTACATGAGCCCGATCCTGCTGCTTCCTCTGATTGCCATTGTGGTAGTAGCACTTTTAAAGCTTCCTGCACTGGCAGGTGTTTTGATCGTATCCGCTGTCGGCTGCGTTTTCGCTGTGATTTTCCAGGGAGCTACTTTCTCTGACTGCATCACAATGACTCACTATGGATATTCTGCAGAAACTGGAAATGAACTTTGCGACACACTGGTGAACAAAGGCGGCATGAACGCTATGCTGTGGACAAATAACCTGGTAATTGTTGCTGTTGCTTTCGGTGGAATCCTGCAGACTATCGGAGCTGTAGAGTCTCTGCTTGGAAGCCTGATTAAGAAAGTAAAAACTCCGTTCCAGCTGATTGCTGTTACCATCATAACTTCAGTCTTCTGTATTACGACAATGTGTGACCAGTATCTGGGACTGATCATTCCTGCCAGCATGTATAAAGACAAATTCGACGAAATGGGTCTTTCCAGAAATATGCTGTCCAGAACATTGGAGGACGGCGGTACTCTCTGGTCACCTCTGGTTCCGTGGTCATCCTGTGGTGCTTATCACTCCAGCATTTTAGGTGTACCGACTTTATCTTATATCCCATACACGTTCATGAACCTGATCAATCCAGTCTTCGCCCTCGTAACGGCTGCTTTCGGACTGAACATTATGTACGCGGACGGAACCAGAACCAATATCTTCGGAAAGCTTGTACAGGGATCTGTTGCCGGTGCTCCTAAGGAAGCACACGAAAAGGCCCTTGCCGCACTTGCTGAAATCAGAAAGAACGAAAAATAGGATTTGCATAAAATTTAAAAAAATGACAAACGACAAAGATGTGAATCGAAGTCTCAGGTTTCAAGAGCTTCGATTCACACCTGCTGTTCATTTCTGTGCGGCGCATTGCAAGGCATGCTTGTCGTTATTCCGAAAATATCACAAAACGGTATTTACTATATAATAAAAAAGGAAGGACTTTTACTATGGAATATAAAGGAATTATCAAGCAAAGAGAAAACTGGATGACCGCTGTGCTTTTCATCGCATCTGTTTTTCTTCTGGTGCGAGAATTTATGACCGGGCAATATATTTATATTCCGCTGGTCCTTTTGGTCATGGTTGCCTGCTTCTTTGAAAAAGAGCATGTTGTTTCAGAGGAAGGTGTCGATATTAAATACATCATCTTCAAAAAAATCGTCAGACATAATTACTGGCGGTGGAATGAGATCACAACCATCCATCCGGACTATAAAAAAGCCCGTCCTAATGTTATGATCCACATTGGTAAAGATGTGGTTACCAGAACCTTCACAATGAAGCCATCGCAATGCCGCGGAGTCGTTGACCTCGCCCGCCGGATGAATCCATCCATCTATATCGATGACATCACTGCAGAAGAGCAGGAAGCACGGGAGCAGGAAATCCTGCACCGGCAGGAAGTTGCCAAAGCCCAGCGTGCCACTACCCTGAGAAGAAAAAAGAAAAATTAGCCCTGCTGCATTGCTGCCTGCACTTCGTTTGGCAATCGATGGACCAAGGCTTCTGCCATAGTGAGCCTATGTCAAGATTTTCTGCACATCCACGTACCCCGAGATCTGTATGATCTTCATAGTGCTGGATTGCATCAAGCTTAAGAGGATCACTCATTTAACTCGTTTAAAACCTTTGCCATAGGTGCCAGATAGTTTATGGTGCAGGAGGCTCCGGAAATGATGTTGTCCTCAGCCTTAAGTATTTCGTGGTTTACGCCGTATACGATGGTAGGCTGATCGTTTCCTGCAGGAGCCGAAATAAGCACCTTCTTTGCTCCGGCGTCGATATGTACCTGTGCTTTTTCTTTAGATGTATAAAATCCGGTACATTCAAGAACCACGTCTATGCCAAGCGATCCCCAAGGAAGGCAGCGAGCGTCCGCCTGAGCGTAGATCGGAATACTCTTTCCGTCAACCGTAATGGATTTTTTGTCCCATTCCACGGTATGCCCTGCATATTTTCCCTGCACGGAATCGTATTTTAAAAAATGTGCAAGCATCTTGGGCGCCGTCAGGTCATTTATAGTCGTAACCTCCATATCGGGATCCTCAAATACCTGTCTGAAGGCGAGCTTGCCTATTCTTCCGAATCCGTTGATTGCAACTTTAATCATATACTTTTCACCTCTCGTATCATCTATTTTGCATTATTCATTGCTACCTGTGCAGGGTAACCACGAAAAACGATTTTTTGTTTTTAATTTCCTAACAAAAATTTTTTCACATGAACAGAAATCATGCGGAGGATTGACATGAAAAAGGTTTTAGAATTGGATGAAAATATTGCTTAAGAGATTTCATGCCCGGCACGTAGCGTTTCGGCAAGCTGAAAAATCGATCGAAAAAGTCTCCCAAAAGACATTGACCGCCTAGCTGCGCGATATGGTTTCATTTACAATCGCGGCGTCCACAAGCCTGCAGTACTGAAATCCGTCTTCTTCATACATTTCAAGGGTGCCGGTAACTGTGATCTCCGTGTCCGGCTCCGGATAATCGTCCGGATAAGTATGCGCGCCGGCCAGAACAAATTCCAGCCCCTGTGAGCAGCAAGCCATCGCATCCGCGATCATGCAGGCAAAATATTGATCTTTTGTGTCAGGGTTCTCGTAATACGCGAACTGCCCCTCCATTTTAATGGTTTTGCCGATATAGTCATCGGGGTTGTATATTAGGTGATAGACCTCGGAATATACCATGGTGCTGCTTAGCTTCGTAAGATCAACATCAACAAGGTCCAAGCCTTGCATCGGTTCAGCGCCTGCCTCCGGGGGAGTTTCTTCTGCAGACTGCGCTTGTGATGCCGCAGGATCGGATGCCGAAGCATCCATTAGATCCCCTGACTCTGTGTTTTTTTCACTTCCGCAGGCTGCCAGAGAGCCCAGCATCAGAAGCATCCATAGTACGCAAAGCAGTTTTTTCATTTTCTCACACCTCCCATCACCTTGCCTGCCAGATGCGACAGAGCAAAAACGCCGATTTGAACGGAAACGATGGTCGAGCCAACCGGCGTACCGGCCAGAACCGACACCAAAATGCCAATCAGCGCACACAAAACCGAAAGCACCGCTGCGCAGATTGTGACGCTGCGAAAGCTTTTGAACATCTGCATAGCGGACAGCGCCGGAAAGATCACCAGTGCGGAGATCAGCAGAGAGCCGACGAGATTCATCGCCAGCACGATGATGACCGCAACAATGATCGCGATCAGAAGGTTGTATCGTCCTGCTTTCGTACCGGTCGCCCTCGCAAAAGCCTCGTCAAAGGTCACAGCGAAAATTTTATTGTAAAACAGGATAAACGCTGCCGCAACAAGTGCCGACATTCCGACGCACAGCCACACCTCTGCAAGGGACAGTGTCAAGATGGAAGTCGAGCCGAACAGCGTACTGCACACATCACCCGAAAGATTCGCCGAGGCAGAAAAAATATTCATCAGCAGATAGCCGATAGCCAGTGCGCCTACTGAAATCATGGCAACCGCGGCGTCGCCCTTGATCTTCGTGTTCTGCCCGGTACGCAGAAGCAGTACTGCGCTGACAATCGTAATCACCATAACCAGCGGCATTTCATTGCTGATTTGCAGCACAGCAGCAATCGCCATCGCTCCGAATGCCACATGAGAAAGTCCGTCCCCAATGAAAGAAAAACGTTTCAGCACCAGCGTCACGCCCAAAAGCGACGAGCAAAAAGCGATCAGCACGCCGGCAATGAGCGCATAACGGACAAAGGGATATTCCCAATAGAGGATCAGTTTTTGCAAAATTGCTGTCATTGCAGATCACCGCCTTTCTCTTCGGCAAACTGCATGACCTGCATCTCGACCATTGCTTCTGTCATGAGTTGTTCTTCTTCTTTGTTGTAAGCGGGACGGCTGTAAGGTGAGAATTGTTTTCATAAGTCTACTCTTGCCGGAAGCGTTTTCTCCTACCATGCAGAGGTAATCGCCTGCAAGAGCCTCAAAGCTGAGGTCTTGCAGAACGCTCTTCCCGTCATAGCCGACACAGGGATTTTGACAGGTGCGCTGATCCATAATCTTACCTCCTTAAGCCAATGCTTCTTTCAGCACTGCAAGATTTTTCTCCATCACAGAGAGGTAGGTCGTGCCGCTTGCCACATCCTTTGAAGTCGTGGACTGCATGGAATCCATCGTTAGAATCTTTTGGCTTTTTTGGGCGGTGTTTTTCACAATAGTTTCCGCAATCTTGTGATGCTTGCCCTCAATGGTCAGCACGCAAGGCAGGTTCAATTCGTCTGCCTTCTTTGCAAGGAATGAAACGGTCTCAAAGCTGGCTTCCGTTTCGGCGGAGCAGCCAATGAAAGCAGCATAATAGTTCAGACCGTAGTCATCCACCAGATAGCGGAACGGGAAACGGTCGCCGAACAAAACGGTCTTGCAGCTTGCATTGTCCACAGCCGTTTGATACTCCGCATCAAGCGCAGCCAGCTTTTTCACATATGCACCGGCATTCTCCGCATAGATCTCCTTGTTCTCAGCATCCAGCTCCTGCAAGGCATTGGAAATCGCACCGACCAGTACTTCGGCGTTCTTCAGAGAGAGCCATACATGCTCGTCCGCTTCCTCTTCGTGCTCATGCGCTTCGCCATCTTCATGCTCTTCGCCTTCCTCGTGTTCGTGTTCGTGTTCTTCCTCCTGCATACCTTCCACCACTTCTTCGCTCTTGACCTTGTCACCTAGCACATCCAGTAAGTTGATGATCTTCCTATCCTTGTTGGTGGAGTTTTTCAGCGCATCCTCGACCCAGCCTTCGGACTCACCGCCGACATAGAGGAACAGGTCACAATCGGAAATTTTAACAATATCATCTGCGGTAGGCTGGTAACTGTGCAGGTCAACCCCGTTATCCAGCAGCATCGTGATCTCAGCGTGTTCTGCCTGATCGCCAAGGACTGCTTTGACCCAATCGTATTCAGGAAAAATCGTGGTGACAATGCGCAGCTTCTCAGTTGTATCATCTGCATCATCATCGTTCTGCTTTGCGCAGCCGGCAAGCATGCCGACTGCCATCAAAAGCGCAAGCAGCAGCGCAATCATTTTTTTCATCATCTTTGTTACCTCCAAAATTATCATAAAACTTAAAAACAGGCGCAAAAATACAAGGGCAGCGACCAGCGCCGAAAAAGCCTATCCGAAACAGATAGACGCATGCCCTTGTAAAATGTCCTTATTTTTAATTTGTCAATTTCACCTTGAGGGAAACCAAAGTATTTCTTGGAATGACATCTGCACAGGCAAAACTCCCCCTGCACAGCGTATAGCTAAACACCGCAGGAAAGGCTGCGATGCATACAGTAAGGGAAAAGACCTTCAGAATGTTTTGGCAGACGGTGATCTGATCGCAGATCGGGCAGTTTTCACCTGCGCAATCGTGATCAGCTTCTGCGGCGATAAAAGCGGCAGAAAAGAGCAGAACAAGCAAGATCGTCACAGCAAGAAATGCTGCTGCGATTCTCTTTTTCTTTTCCATCCTGCTCACCACCCCTCTATTTTCTGCAATCGGCACAAATGCCGTACAGGATCGTTTCCGATTTATCAATCCGAAAGCCTGTGCTTTCTAATGTTCCGCGAATCAGCTGCGTCGCTTCCTGCTCTCCTAAATGAATACTCTTTCCGCAGACGCGGCAGGCCAGGTGCAGGCTGTCTTTGCATTCTTCTGACGCAATATATTGGTAAAAGACTTCCCTTGTCCCTTCCCGCACGCTGCGTTTGAGAAGTCCTTCTTCTTCCAAAGCGGAGATGTTGCGGTAAACAGCACTGATGCTGATCTGATCCGCCGCCAGATCTTCGGCAATCTGCCGCGCGCTTATTTGCTCGTCTGTATGCTCGGAAAGATATTCCAAAAGCCGCTTGCGCTGCCGCGTCAGATATTTTGCCATCCCCTATGCCTCCAATTTGCAATCTATTTGCAAATTATTATACCGCACCATAATCCCTTTGTCAATATGCGAATTAGTCGCAAATTAAGCGCTGCTATTTTTCTAACAGCCAATCCGGCAGATATTTGACCTGAATGCCGTCGTAGTTTCCGAGCGTAAGCCTATCGCCGGTCAGGACGATCTTCTCATAGTTATCTCGGATGCACCGAAGCGGCTTCATCTCTCGTTCAAAGGTCTCTTGTGCTGTCATATCTGCCGTAACCTGAAAATAGGTGTAGGTTCCCTGCTTTTCAGCGACGAAATCCACTTCAGTGCTGCCGATCTTGCCGATCATGACGCGGTATCCGCGCCGCAGAAGTTCAAAGTATACGATATTTTCCAAAGAAAATCCGAGGTCATACTGTCTGCGCGGCAAAATATGATTTCGCAGACCAAGGTCTACGATATACATCTTCCGATTTGCTTTCAGCAGCTGCTTGCCGATAATATCAAATCGTTCCGCAGGATAGAAGATGAATGATTCCATTAGTGCCTCTACATAGTCACTGACGGTATTCGGAGAAATCTTTCTTCCGTTTGAAATGAAATAATCCGTGATACTCCGAATCGAAACCGGATTTCCGACAATGCTTGCCAGATACCTTGCGATCGTCTTGAGCAGCAGAATGTCGTTGATTTTTCGTTTATCCGAATCACTTTCTTTCCGAGCCTGCCGATCTTCAATATCCTTGACGATTACTGTATTGTAAATTCCCTCTAAATAGGTTTCCACCTTTTCCGGCGTGCGGTCCATGACAGCAACATACGGCAGTCCGCCATCCCGCATATATTCTGAGAACCCCTGCTCTTGCCCGCTTCCGGTGATCTCCAAAAATTCATAAAAAGAAAGCGGCAGCATTTTGATCTCTACATATCGCCCTGTCAGCAGCGTTGCAAGGTCGCCGGAAAGCAGGTAGGCATTGGAACCGGTCACGTAAAGGTCCACCTGTGGCTTTACATACAAACTAT
>ERZ791875.2268-NODE-2268-length-10645-cov-2.939566_pt1 | contig 10645 bp, 10 predicted proteins | sample MGYA00510278_ERZ791875 | MGnify/ENA primary metagenome ERZ791875 (study PRJEB30046, sample SAMN00792078) | human gut metagenome | study: EMG produced TPA metagenomics assembly of the A metagenome-wide association study of gut microbiota in type 2...
CTTTCAAATAGTGGAAGTCTTTTCTTTTTTTACGGCCCTAAAAATACTATTATATTGATAGTGTATTGACCCTTAATTTCTCTCATAAATATTCTAAAGTTCTCCAATAATACTAAATAAGTCGCATCTTTATGTGGCTCATTTGTAGTTAAAACAACTTTTCATAATTTTATCCCCTATATGAAAAACGTCTGCGTAAAAAAGGTAGAAACGAAACGTGAAATGAACGATTTCGTGAAGTTTGCAGGGCAGTTATATGATAATTGCCAATACTACGTACCCGACTTGGATATGGATATTATGAACTCATTCAATCCAAGTAAAAATGCAGGGCTGGAATATTCCGAAATACAGCCCTTTATAGCATATAATGCCACAGGAAAACCTGTCGGTCGCATAGCCGGTATTATTAATTATCGTGCCAATGAAAAATGGGGAACAAGGAATGTCCGATTTGGCTTTATCGAATTTATCGACGATTTGGAAATATCGGCCGCCTTACTGAACGCAGTGGAACAGTGGGGCAAAGAGCGTGGCATGGATTGCATTCAAGGACCGATGGGGATTTTTGATTTTGACAAGGAAGGCATGCTGGTGGAAGATTTTGACAAGTTGGGGTCGATGATAACAATTTATAACTACCCCTATTATCCCAAGCACATGGAAGCTCTCGGTTACGAGAAAGAAGTGGACTGGGTGCAGGTAGCGATTGAAATCCCTCCGGAAATTCCTCCCAAGTACGTCCGTGTGTCAAAACAGGCGAAAGAAATGTTCGGGCTGCATGTCAAGAAATTGACTAATTCCGATATCTCAAAACGTGGATATGGTAAGAAAGTATTCAACTTGTTGAATACGGCCTATGCTCCTCTCTTTGGTTATACGGAATTGTCTGATAAACAGATTGATTTATATATCAAACGGTATTTACCCCTGATAGATAAACAGTTGTTGCCCGTCATAGAAAATGAGGAAGGCGAAGTGATAGGAGCCGCGATAACCATGGGTAGTCTTTCGCATGCCCTGCAAAAGGCGAAAGGGAAATTATTTCCCTTTGGATGGTTTCATTTGCTCCGGGCTTTGACGTGGAAAAGGGAAGATACAGCCGAACTGCTCTTGATTGCAGTACGCCCGGACTATCAAGGATTGGGCGCAAATGCGCTGTTTTTCGAGGATCTTATACCTATCTATAATAAATGCCACTTTAAAAGAGCCGAGACAGGGCCACAGCTGGAGGACAATGTGAAGGAATTGTCTCAGTGGAAACCGCTGAACCCTACTTTTATCAAAAGAAGGCGATGTTATAAGAAAAAATTATAAATAAAAACGAGAGTATGGAAAGAAAAGTAGTGATAACAGGTATGGGAATATGGTCGTGCCTGGGAAAGACACTTGAAGAAGTACGTGATTCCCTGTATAGCGGGAAGAGTGGTATTGTCTTCAGTCAGGAACGTAAGGAAGCCGGATTTCGTTCCGCCTTATGTGCCCATGTGGAACACCCTGACCTAAAACCGTTCGTTCCGCGCAATTTGCGGCAATTCATCCCCGAAGAGGCACAATATGCCTATATGGCTACCCGTTCGGCTCTTGAGAATGCCAAGCTGGACCAGGACTGCATCGATAAGCGCGAGGTTGGTATTATCTACGGCAACGACTCTGTAGCCGAAGCTACCATGCATGCGCTTGACAAGTTCCGCGAGTTCAAGGATACATCCGCTTGTGGCAGTGGTTCTATCTTTCAGTCGATGAACTCTACTGTAACAATGAACCTTGCTTGTTTATTTAAGTTGCGCGGTATCAATCTGACCGCTTCCGCAGCCTGTGCTTCAGGTTCCCAAGCCATAGGATTGGCGTATCTTCTCATACGCAACGGATTGCAGGATTGTATTATTTGTGGCGGAGCCCAGGAAGCCAACTTGTATAGTGTCGCTTCGTTCGATGGCATCCAATCGTTCTCCATACGCGAAGATGAACCGGCCAAAGCGAGCCGCCCGTTCGACCGTGACCGTGACGGCCTGGTGCCCGGAGGCGGTGCCGCTACCCTGATCGTCGAAAGTTATGAATATGCCGTAAAACGGGGTGCTCCCATACTTGCAGAAATCGTAAGCTGGGGATTTTCGGGCAATGGCGACCATATCTCCACGCCAAACGTAGCAGGTCCCGCCCGTTCTTTGGAATTATGCCTGAAGAATGGCGGTATAGATACACGCCAGATAGGTTACATCAATGCCCATGCCACTTCAACACGTATTGGCGACGGTAGGGAAGCATTGGCTATCGACCGGATGTTTGGCGACTATAAAGTGCCTGTGACATCCACCAAAAGCCAGACCGGACACGAGATGTGGATGGCCGGAGCCAGCGAACTGATCTATTCAATATTGATGATGAAAAATGATTTTATCGCAGGGAATATCAACTTTGAGAATCCCGACGAGGAAACGGCCTGTCTTAATATCGTTCCGGAAACCCGGGAAGCACATTTCGATATGTTCCTTTCCAATTCGTTCGGATTCGGTGGAACAAACTCAACTCTTATTGTAAAGAATTTATAGTAAAAACAAACTAAAAAAGAATGATTATGACACGTGAAGAAATTATAGCAAAAGTAAATGCCGTATTAGCAGAAGAATTTGAAGTCGAATTAGACGTTTTTACCCCCGATGCAGATATAAAGGATACACTTTCCCTGGACAGTCTCAGTCTTGTGGACCTTGTGGCTATTATCCAATATACTTACAAGATAAAGGTTCCTGCATCGGATTTGCCTAAGATCAAAACATTTAACGACCTCTATTACTATATAGAGTCACATCTTCCGGCAGAATGAAGTATGAAGAGATAAAGGACCTCATTCCGCAACGCGACCCGATCATAATGGTCGACAAGCTGATAGAGGTGGATGGCAATGTGGCCGTAACTGGTCTCACCGTCAGACCAGACAACTACTTCATCGATGAGGACGGACTACTGGCTGAACCTGGGCTTATAGAACATATAGCCCAGTCAGCCTCGGCCTTCGCAGGATATCGGGCGATACGTGCAGGGGCTGCAACTCCTCCCGTGGGCTACATCGGTGAAGTGAAAAAATTCCATTGCTACTGCCGTCCGCAGCCAGGTGACGAGTTGCGGACCACTATCACGATGGGAGCGGAAATGACCGGTGTGACGATCATAACCGGTGAGACCCGCCTCCTCGATGATATAGTAGCTGATACACAAATGAAGATATTCATTAGGCCTGACGATTGAATAAATTTATCCTCTATGCTGCTTGAAAACAAATATTATAAGATAATTAATACGAAAGTTGATGGATTGAGTGCTGTTTACCGCATTGTCCTCTTGCCCGATTGCGATGTCTATCGCGGCCATTTTCCCGGTAATCCTGTATGTCCGGGTGTCTGCAACATAGAGACGATCAAGGAATGCGCCATATTGCTGGCAGGTAGGAAATTGCAGATTAGTACCATCAAACAATGTCGTCTGACTGCCGTTGCTTCGCCGGCTCTTTGCCCCGAAGTGGATGTAACCGTCAGTCTTTTCCCCACAGACAAGGGGTTTACTGTCACGGCGAAAATAGCGGATGCGGAAAGAACGTATATGGAATATAAGGGAGATATGATTGTATGACAGAACTATGTATAAAGATTTATCACTTTTTCCGTAACCATCGTGCAGTCTTTTGGCTGTCGATGATTGCCCTGTATGCCTTCTTCGGATATTTTGCCTCGCAAATACATCTGGAAGAGGACATAAATAAACTGATGCCTTCCTCGAAAAACGAAGACGGTACTACAAAATTAGCCTTTGCCAACCTGCGTATCAAGGACAAGACTTTCCTGCTTTTCGAGGGTAGGGACGGGGCTTCCGTGGAGCATATAGCCGAAACGTGCGATGCTTTCATCGATTCGTTAGAATCCTGGAATGCTGCAATGGACTCTACACAGCAGGTGATAGGGGATGTCTTTTATAAATTGCCCGATGACCTGATGCTGGATGTGATTGATTACCTGGGCGCCCATCTTCCGGCTTATATCGATACCTGTATTTATAATCGTCTGGACACACTGCTGACCTACCAGCATATGAGCCGGCAGATGCAAGCCAATCACGATGATTTGCTGAGCCCTGTCGGAACCATGTTCCCGGAACTGATACAGATGGACCCAGTGGGATTGCGTAACGTGCTTATGGAACAGCTGAAACCGTTGGCAGATGGTGCTGGTGGCGGCAGTTATAAGACCCTTAACGGACATTTCTTCGTTCGGGACTCCACCGTGTGCGTGGCGTTCATCACGCCTATGTATTCTGCCACCAATACGGGACAGGGCTCGGCTTTGTTCAAGAAACTGAATGAGCAGATAGAACAGTTCTCCGTATCTGCCCCCGATGTGAAAATCTGCTATCATGGCACTCCTGCCAGTGGATTCTATAATTCATGGCGGATAAAGTCTGACTTAAAGGAAACCATTATCGGCTCATTGATACTGGTCCTTCTTTTTATTTTCATCTGCTTCCGCAATTACGACACAATACCGCTGTTGTTGCTGCCGGTAGTCTTCGGAACCCTTTTCGGGCTTGCTGCCATGTATTTCATCAAAGGGCAGTTCTCGCTGCTGGCACTCGGTATCGGGGCGGTTGTATTGGGAGTGGCACTCAGTTATGTGTTACACATCATGACACACTATAAGTATGTGAGCGACCCCGAACAGGTATTGCGCGATCAAGTCAAGCCCGTTTGCCTGGGATGCCTTACCACCATCGGCTCTTTCATGGGACTTATCTTTATTCAGACGGAACTGTTGCAGGACTTCGGACTGTTTGCCGCTTTTGCTATTGTGGGCACTACGGCTTTCAGCCTTATCTATTTGCCGCAATTTCTTAATCCGGAGAAAAATAAGGTCAACCATCGCGTGTTCGCAATCGTAGACCGTATCAATTGTTACCCGTTCGACCGCAAAAAGCCGTTGTTGTTTATTATCCTTGCCGCAGTGGTGCTTTGCATAGGCTTTTACCTTGTCGGAGGTACCCGCTTTGATGCGGATATGCACAATTTGGGCTATAGGGCCGAAAGCATATCCTATTCGGAGAATTTACTCCGTACCAAGACACATACCGGTGACAAGCAAAAGTATTTTGCCAGTTCGGGAGCAACAATGGAAGAGGCCATTGAAAATTTCTCGAATATGGCAAGCAAGTTAGATTCGTTACAGGATGCCGGACTGGTGAAGGGCTATACGCATACCGATCAAATCTTTGTACCCTTACAGGTACAACAGCAACGCATCGACGCCTGGAAGAACTTCTGGACGAAAGAGCGTTTGCAACAGGTACGCAGCCTTATCGGCCAGACGGCTCCACAAGCCGGCCTTCGCCCCGAAGCGTTCGATTCTTTCTTCGACTTTGCCACTGCCGACTACAAACCGGATGCCCTCTATGAGGCCGGCATTATCCCGAAAGGCTATCAGTCCACGTTGATGGAGCAATCCTATAATGGCGAGTACCTTTGTTTTACTTCCGTCAGATGCAAGAACGACTCTATACGCAGTAAGGAAAGCGATTACAACCGTATCTGTGATGCAGTGGTTTCTTCGCCCGACTTGCTTGTGCTCGACACTTATTATTATACCACGGATACATTGATCCAGCTGAATGAAGACTTCAATGTACTGCAATGGATTTCAATGCTGTTTGTCCTCATTGTGCTGTTTTTCAGTTTCCGTTTTAACGTCAAGCATACCTTACTCGGCTTTATGCCTATCCTGTTAAGCTGGTTGATCGTGTTAGGTTCGATGGTGATTTTCGGTGTACGGTTCAATCTGATCAATATCATCATATCGACGTTTATCTTTGGTATAGGCGTCGACTATAGCATCTTCGTCATGAACGGGCTTATCGGAGGCGAGAAGAACGCACGCTTGTTAGGTTATCATAAAACGGCCATATTCTTCAGTGCGATGATCTTGATTGTAACCGTGAGTTCCATGCTGTTTGCCGAGCATCCCGCTATCAAATCCGTTGGTTTTTCCACCCTTGTAGGCTTGATTGCTGCGGTGGTGATCTCTTATGTGGTGCAACCTGCCGTTTTCAGAATGATCAATAAAAGTAAGAAATGAAATACGAGGTAGTCATCATAGGCAGCGGGCTCGGCGGATTGGAATGTGCACACATCCTCTCGCGTGCCGGTATGAGCGTCCTTCTCCTGGAGAGGGGAACGCAAGCCGGCGGGTGCCTTCAGAGCTACAAACGGCACGGGTTGGCTTTCGATACGGGATTTCACTATGTGGGAGGACTGGATGAAGGACAGTCGCTGCACGCCGCCTTCAAGTGTTTGGGGTTATTGCGCCTTCCGTGGCAACGCCTGGATGCAGACTTTGACCGGGTGACAATCGGAGACCGCACCTTTGCCTTCACGCAAGGGTACGACAGGTTTGTAGATACACTGGCTACCGATTTTCCTGCCGAACGCGATGCCTTGAACCGCTACGCGGATATGCTGAAACAGGTTGATCGGTCGCAATTTGAAGCTCTGAATCCTCAGAGCAAGAAGACCTCGTCTCTTTCCGCTCTTTTTGAGACAAGCGCTTATCGGTATCTGACGGAAACGTTCCGTGATCCGTTGCTGATAAATGTACTCAGCGGCACTTCGTTGAAGATGGAGCTGCGGCGCGAATCGCTTCCGCTGTTTACATTCGCCCACGGCAACAGCAGTTTCATTGAAAGCAGCTGGAGGCTGAAAGGTGACGGCTCGCTGATAGTCAACTCGCTGGTGGAAGATATCCGCAGCCATGGCGGTGAGATTATCTGTAATGCCGAGGTACAGGAGTTAGTGGAGAAAGACGGGAAACTGCTGTATGCGGTATGTTCGAACAGAGAAAGCTACGAAGGTGATCTCTTCATCAGCGATATACACCCTGCTGCTACTTGCCGGCTGGTGAAACGGAGCGACAGGATGAAAAGCATATACCGCAAGCGCATGGAACATATGGAGAATACCTTCGGTATGTTTACCGTATCGCTCCGTATCAAACCCGGGACTCTCAAATATTTCAACTGGAACCAATATGTCTATAAACAGCCCGATGTATGGACCTTCTACCAGGAAGACGGTCCTGTAAAAGGGATATTGGTCAGTTGCCGGATACCCGAAGACGGCAGTGAGTATGTGCAACAGGTCGATTTGCTCACTCCGATGACCTGGAACAGGTGCGAATCGTGGAACCGGACAACAGTCGGTCAGCGAGGCGACAGCTACAAAGCCATGAAAGAACGTATGGCCGGCGAGTGTATCGCATTGGCCGAACGGTTCATCCCCGGTCTTGGCGATATGGCTGTCGGACACTATACCAGCACCCCGCTCACCTATCGCGATTACACCTGTACTCCCGAAGGCTCGGCCTATGGTCTGCGCAAGGATTTCAGGGATCCGCTAATGACTCTGCTTTCACCGCGCACGCCCATTCCGAACTTGCTCCTTACGGGACAGAACCTTATGTTGCATGGGCTGCATGGTGTGACAATGACAACGCTCTTCACCTGTGCTGAAGTGCTGGGGAAGGAATATATATGGAATATAGTAAAAAACTAAAAGGAAATAAAACGATGAAGTATGCATTAGTTACAGGAGGAAGTCGCGGTATCGGCCGTGCTGTCTGTGTGAAACTGGCCCAAATGGGCTATCACATCATTATCAACTATGCGAGTAACGCCGCAGAGGCCGGAAAGACGCTCGAACTGGTACGGCAAGCCGGCCAGGACGGCGAAATGCTGAAGTTTGATGTGAGCGACCGCAGGCAAACCCTCTATGCTATCGAAACGTGGGAAAAGGCACATCCGGAAGAATATATCGAAGTGCTGGTGAACAATGCCGGTATCCGTCGCGATGATGTGCTGGCATTTATGCCGGAAGAAGATTGGAGCCGTGTGCTCGACATCACTCTCGGAGGGTTCTACAATGTCACGCAATCCCTGCTGCAACCGATGCTGGTCCACAAGTTCGGCCGTATCATCAATATGGCAAGCGTGAGCGGCATGAAAGGGATGCCCGGACAGACCAACTATTCCACTGCAAAAGGAGGTATCATAGCCGCCACAAAAGCGCTGGCCCAGGAAGTGGCACGTAAGAATATAACCGTTAATGCTGTCGCTCCCGGATTTATAAAGACAGATATGGTAGAGGGGCTCGATGAGGATACATTGAAGAAGACGATTCCCGCCAACCGCTTCGGTACTCCCGAGGAGGTAGCCGAGCTGGTGGGCTTTCTGGCTTCGCCTGCCGCAGGTTATATCACCGGCAGTGTGATTTCAATCAATGGAGGACTTTATACCTGATTGCGTATGAGAAGATTAATGATTCTGTTCCTTACTGCTCTCTTCGCGTGTGCTTCGCTGTTTGCACAGAAAGCGGAGATTCAGCAAGCGGTGGAACGATACAAAAATATGAAAACATTGACTGCTGCCGTCACCTGGACCAGGCATAATGCCGCCGTCACCCAGGATGTTGTCACCCAGGGCCATTTCTATTTTAAGAAACCCGGCAGAATGTGCATGACGTTCAATGATGGAAAAGATATGTTGCTGATGGACGGTAGCACTTTCGCCATGATCACGGATGGCAAAAAGAGTGTTGCCAAAGGTGAAGGAAGCAACCAGTTCGAATCTCTCCTGGCTGTCTTCAAGAGCCTTATTTCGGGCGGGGATGCCGATGTGGACCTTTCCGAATTGGCTGATGTGGATATAACGAAGCGTGACAATATTTGTACGCTGACTATTATTCCGCTTGTTCCGGATGAGAAAGCAAAGCGCAAGCAGATGTTCACGTCGTTTGTGCTGACACTCGACCTCAAGCTTTCCGAACTCAAAAGCTTGCGCATGAACGGAAGGGGAGGAAATTATGAGCAATACGACTTCTCCGGCTATGTGTTCGACGGTGCGGTCAGTGACAGCGTCTTTAATCCCCGGTCTTTATGAAAGAGATAAGAGAACTGGAGGATATCTGCCGCATACAGGTGAAGTTTAGTGAGATAGACTCGATGCGGAGAGTATGGCATGGCTCATACGTTACTTATTTTGAGGATGGGCGCGAGTCATTCGGCCGCCGCTACCCCGGCATCGGTTATGCCGATATGCAGCGTTCCGGCATTTACGCCCCCCTCTACGACATTCATATAAAATATTATGCACCGCTTGCCATCAATGACGTGGCAATCGTACATACATATTACGTTTACCAACTTGGTGCGCGGCTTGACTACCGCTATGAGGTGTACCGTGAGAGTGATAACAAGTTGTGTGCTGTGGGAAACACCACGCAGCTGTTTATCGACCCTCAGGGGCAACTGATGGTGGACAAGCCCGATTACTATCAGGCATGGCAAGACAGGTTTCTACATTTATCGGAAACCTGAATACTGATGAGTTTAGCTGTACTGGTGTTTTACCTTAGGTATCAAGTAAAAATAGGAGGATAGGAAATAGTTATGAGGAATAAGATTGTTTTTTTGCTGGTATCCTTGTTCATCGTATGGACAGCCAATGGACAAAATATAACCATAAAAGGGATTGTAACCGATTCGATCACAGGTGAGGGGCTGCCTTATGCCTCTCTTCTGTTGAAAGGGACGACAACAGGTACGGCCACCGACGGGGAGGGGCATTTCTCTTTCTCTGTTCCGAATGGAGCCGGGATTCTGCAAGTATCATACCTGGGGTACGACACCAAAGAAGTGAAAATTACTTCGGGAAAGACACACGACTTGAAAATACAGTTGGCCCCGAGTGGAATCGCTTTGAGCGAAGTGACCATTAAGCCGAAGAGGGAAAAATACAGCAAGAAAGAAAATCCGGCTGTCGAGTTAGTGAGGCAAGTCATTGCTTTACGGAAAAGCAATGATCCCCGCAACCATGACTATTTCCGGTACGACCAGTATGGGAAGATGGTTTTCGCAATGAATGAATATGAACCGAAACCTAAGAAAAACGGTAAGACCGGTAAATTCGATTTTCTGGTTGACTTTGTGGATACGCTTGATGCCGGGATAACCATTCTTCCGGTTTCGGAGAGGGAGAAGGTCGAAACGGTTTACTACCGTAAGAACCCGAAATCGGAAAAACGTGTAGTGAAGGGAAGCCAGTCGTCCGGTGTGGATGAAATTTTCTCGCGCGACGGTATCCAGCAGCTCCTGAATGAAGTTTTCCGTGAAGTCGATATTTTCCAGAATGATATTCCTTTGTTTCTGCAACGGTTCGTGAGTCCGCTTTCCACAATCGGACCTAACTATTACAAATATTATCTGCTCGACACGTTGGAAGTGAACGGGCGGAACTGTGTGGATCTGGGTTTTGTGCCCTTCAACTCGGAAACATTCGGTTTTACCGGACACCTGTATGTGACGCTCGATTCCACCTTTTTTGTGGAGAAAGTAATCCTGAATGTCCCGAAAGATATCAACCTGAATTTCGTTTCCCGGATGACAATCGAACAGACATTCAAGCGGGCGGCAGACAGTACCCGCATCATTACGAAAGACGATATCCAGGTGAATTTCAAATTGAATGAAAAATCGAAGGGAATGTATGCCCGGCGTTTGAATATTTACAGTAACCACTCCTTTGATGAGCCTGATGTGGAACAGAGCCAGATATT
>ERZ791875.2275-NODE-2275-length-10627-cov-8.164491_pt1 | contig 10627 bp, 6 predicted proteins | sample MGYA00510278_ERZ791875 | MGnify/ENA primary metagenome ERZ791875 (study PRJEB30046, sample SAMN00792078) | human gut metagenome | study: EMG produced TPA metagenomics assembly of the A metagenome-wide association study of gut microbiota in type 2...
CACGGCCAGCAGCAGTTCGACCTGCCCGGGTGTCGGCAGGGCGGCATAGTCCGCCGGATGCACCCTGTCCGCGGGAAACCCGGCATGGTGTACCGAGCCCGTGGGGCACGCCGCGACGCAGTGCCCGCAGCCGATGCAATTTTCAGGTTTGCAGAGCACCACGGGAGCACCCGCCTTTTCCTGTTCGAAAATCTGCGCGGGGCATACCTTTACGCAGCGGCCGCAGCGGATGCAGGTCTCGGCATCCACATATATCCTGTCCGTATTTTCCATTTTTTAAAGTATCTTTGTATGTATAGTGAAAACAATATGTATCCGACAATCATCCGCCATTTCGGCAAGCTCACCGCCCACGAATACCACCGCATCGTACAGGCGCGCGAAGCGGTCTTTTTCCTCGAACAGCACATCACCGAACCCGACGCGGACGCGGTCGATCCCCGGTGCATCTTCCTGTGGATGGAGGACGCCGGCCGCGTGGTCGCATTCCTGCGGATTATTCCGGCCGGAATTGTCTATGAAGAGGTTTCCGTGGGACGGGTGCTGGTCGACGCCGCCTACCGCCGCCGCGGGCTGTGCCGACGGCTGATGCTCGAAGCCCTGCGTTACATCGCCGGGGAGTGGGGTCCCGTCCCCGTCCGCATCTCGGCGCAGGAATACCTCGCCGGATTTTACGCCACGCTCGGCTTCGAAGCGGTTTCCGAACGGTATTTCGAAGCGGGCATCCCGCATGTCAAAATGCTCCGGCGCTGAACAAACGCCCGCCGCCGCAAGTATCCCGACGCAGACAAAGTCCCTGCACGCCGAAATTCCCCGGCACGGTCAAACACCGTCCGGTAAACCCCCGACGCGGGCAAACGCAGCCCCACAGGAAATATCCCGGAGCCGGAAACTCCCGGACAGAAACACCCGAGCGGAAACGTCAGGACGGGAACACCCGTCGGCACAGCCCTCCGGCGGCAAGAAAATTCCGGCGGCACGGGTTCTCCCGGCCGCCGGATTATCCGTCAATGACTCACGCTTCCCATTTCGGCCGGATTGTGCTTGTAGCGGAAAACCGCTGCGAACACCACGGCCACCACAAGGGCGTAGCCGGCGAAGATATACCACGAATCGGGCCATCCCCAGGCATCGACGACGGCGCCTGCGGCATACGAGCCGAAAAATGCGCCGAAGCCGTTGGTCATAATCATAAAGACGCCCTGCGCCGAGGAGCGGATTTCGCGGCTGGTTTCCTTTTCGACGAACAGCGACCCCGAAATATTGAAGAAATCGAACGCCACGCCGTAAACGACCATCGAAAGGATGAGGAACGCGGCGCCCGAACCGGGATTACCGATACCGAAGAACCCGAAGCGCAGCACCCAGGCGAACATCGAGATGAGCATCACCTTCTTAATGCCGAAACGCCGCAGGAAGAACGGAATCAGCAGGATGCAGAACGTTTCGGACATCTGCGACAGCGACAGCAGAATCACCGAGTGTTTGACGATGGCCGAATCGGCGTATTGCGCCATCGAGCCGAAACTCTGGATATAGGAGTCGCCGAAAGCGTTGGTTATCTGCAGCGCGGCACCGAGCAGCATCGAGAAGATGAAGAAGATGGCCATGCGTTTCTGCTTGAAGAGCGCAAAGGCGCGCAGGCCCAGCGTGTCGACCCACGACTTCGCTTTGACGTTGCGGTCGACGGGACATCCGGGCAGCGAGAACGAATATACGGCCAGCACAAACGACAGCGCCGCCGAAACATAGAGCTGCCAGGCCGTCAGCTTGATTTGCACGCCGCCCATATGCGTCAGGTCGACGAACCACATCGCGGCGATGAAACCCACCGTGCCCCACACGCGAATCGGCGGAAAGTGCTTCACCGTATCGAGTTTGGCCAAATCGAGGGCGTTATAGGCCACCGAGTTCGACAGCGCGATGGTCGGCATGTAGAACATCACGCTCAACAGCATACAACTATATAAAGGGGCATAAGCCGTCTGCGAAGCCGCGGCCACGAGGAACGCCCCGCTGACGAGGTGGCAGATACCCAGCAGTTTCTGCGCCGGAATCCACCGGTCGGCGATGATGCCCATCACGGCAGGCATGAACAACGAAGCAATGCCCATCGTCGCGAAGAAACTCCCGATTTGCAGTCCGGTGAAATCGAGGCCTCCCCCGAGGTAAGCGCCCAGCGAAATGAGCCACGAACCCCAGATGGCGTACTGGAGGAAGTTCATGACGATAAGGCGGAACTTAATTCCCATAATTTTCTGATTTTACGTTGTTTTTAGTTTCAGGTTCATCCGGCAAGCGGATGATTAAAGCAAATGTACTAAAAAAATTTCGGAATTTTCTTTGCAATTGAAAAATAAAGTTCTACTTTTGCATCACCAAAATCTATTGAGCTATGGTGTAACGGTAACACAACAGATTCTGGTCCTGTTATTCCAGGTTCGAATCCTGGTAGCTCAACTGAAAAGCGAGGATAATCTCCCCGCTTTTTTTATTGTTCTCCCCTGTCCGACCCGTTTCGGCAGCCCGGACGCCGGTTTCATTATTCGAAACACGCTCCGCGGTCGTGTGCGCAAATCGACGAAATGCGCCGACTTTCAAATCTGATTTTCAAAAACCGGGCCGGCAAGCGGAATGTGTATCAAAATCAGTCACACGAATTCCCCTGCATTTGCGTTTTCCGTCTTGTCGGAACCATTTCCGTATACTACTTTTGTAATGCACAGGAGATATGAAGAATTCAAGTGGGATTGTGCAAGGGGCGGGTTACACCCGCAAAAGTGACGCAAGTGGAAAATCCGTCAGGATTTGAAGCACGGGATGGACACAAGGAGCTAGACGCAAGGTTCCGTTCACTCCTGGATGACTTCGGGGGAGGGTTCTATACCCTCCCTTTCCAATTCTGCTACGATAGCACGCTGACGCTTGAAGAAGTGAATCCGCTGCAACTCCCCGCTGCACGAGATCAGTGTCGCGAACCGGCTCAAGGCCAGAATCCACCGTTTAACATGTTCGAACATAGCAGGGTCGGCGCTCCGCAGCGAGTTGATGGAGAACGCCTCGATGCAACTGGCCCGGAAGTGGCGTGCCGAAACATAGCAATAGGTCGCCTCGATGTCCATATTCGAAATGTAGATGGACACCGGCTTTCCGCTGCGGAACTGTCCGCTGACGGCAATCTCCTCCAGCTCGTCGAGCAACTGCAGTAACTCGTTCTTCAGCAGATCGACGCTTTCGTCCGAAATGAGGTGCATGTTGCGGAACGTACAGATGGCGTTGACCCAGCGTTTGGTGCAGCTGCCGTCGAACACCAGCGTCGTCGAGGGCATCTGCTGCGCCTCGTGTATCAGCTCGCCGTAACTTTTCCGCAGTGCCGCGGGAACTTTCATGTCTTCGAATTTCGCCCCCGAACAGTCGATAAGCCCCTGCTGGTAGAGCCATTTGAAGAGTTTGAAATTCGTCAGGGTTTCGTAACGCATGTACAGCATGCGCGGAAAGGAGTTCCCGGCGATAGCCTGCTCGGCGTCGGCATCCGGGGATACCTCCCGGTAAAAGAGGGTGTCCTGGTCGAGCACCCCGGTGTAGTCTTCGAGCGCCGTGTGGTAATCGTTGAAACTCAACCGGAAAAGTATATTTCCCAAATCGACGGCACCGACGATGCGGTCGAGTGAAAAGTTCATCTGCGCCGAAAGCACGCCCGCCTCGCTGAAGGCAAAAGGCACCTCGCCCCGCAGGCGGCGGTAAGCGGCCTCCCGGCCGATATTGAGCTTGTCGGTCAGTATGGACGCCGCATTCGTATACTCGGGCGTACTATCCTGTATGACACTTATCAGTGCCGCATTTAATTTTTCGAGAGGCATAATCCTACCAAATTATAAATATAAAATTCTCAATCCCAACCGCAAAATTAAAAAATAATTGAACAATCGAAGCAAATTCAGTCAAAAGAAATACAACAAAAAGGGAACTCCGCTGCGCGAGGTTCCCTTTTTTCATAAGGCCGGACTGCTGTTATTTGCCCAGTCCCATTTTCTCAATCAGCGCCTTGGTTTCGGGCTTGTGGCCGCGGAAACGGACGTAGAGCTCCATCGGATGCTCCGTGCCGCCTTTCGAGAGGATATTCTCCCGGAACGAGTCGGACACTTCGCGGTTGAAGATGCCCTTTTCCTTGAAGAGCGAGAACGCATCGGCCTCGAGCACCTCGGCCCATTTATAGCCGTAGTATCCGGCGGCGTAACCGCCCGAGAAGATGTGCCCGAAGGCCGGGGCCATCGCCGTACCCGGAACGACGGGCAACACCTGCGTGGGAGCCATCGACTTCACCTCGAACTGCTCCACGTCGCCCTCGAAAGGTTCGGTAATCGTATGCCACGCCATGTCGGTCAGGCCGAACGAGAGCTGGCGTACATTGGCGTAGGCGGCCAGGTAATTCTGTGCGGCGACAATCCGGTCGACGACCTCTGCAGGAATCGGCTCGCCCGTCCGGTAATGCACGGCCCACAGGTCGAGGAACTCCTTCTCGGTAGCCCAGTTCTCCATAATCTGCGAGGGCAGTTCCACGAAATCGCGGTAGACGCTCGTGCCGGTCTGCGACTCGTATTTACCCTCGCCCAGCATGCCGTGCAGCGAGTGTCCGAACTCGTGGAGGAAAGTTTCCACCTCGTCGAAAGTCAGCAGCGACGGGGTCGTTTCGGTGGGTTTGGTGAAATTCATCACCAGCGACACCAGCGGACGCGTCTCTTTGCCGTCGACAATCTTCGTGCCGCGGAACTCGGTCATCCACGCCCCGGAGCGCTTCGACTCGCGGGGAAAGAAGTCCAGGTAGAGCACCGCCATGAAACGGCCGTTTTCGTCGGTCACGTCGTAAGCCGTCACGTCGGGATGGTAAACCTCGATTTCGGCGTTGGGCGTAAAGTTCAGCCCGTAGAGTTTGTTGGCGAGCATGAACACGCCCGTCTTCACGTTTTCGAGCTTGAAGTAGGGCTTCACCAGCTCGTCGTTGAGCGCATATTTCTCGTCCTTGTACTTCTCATTGTAATAGGCCCAGTCCCACGGCATCAGCGTGCCTTTGAACCCGAGCGAGGCGGCATAGTCGCCCACCGTCTTGTAATCCTGGTCGGCATAGGCTTTGGTTGCGTCCAGCAGCTCGTTCAGGAAAGACATGACCGTCGGCGTGTTCTCGGCCATGCGGCGCTCGAGCACATAATCCGCATAGCACTTGTAACCCAGCAGGTTGGCGATTTTCAGGCGCAGGGCCGCAATCTGCTTCACGATTTGCGTGTTGTCGAACTCGCCGCCCAGCGCGCGCGAGTTCGAGGCGCGCCAGAGTTTCTCCTTCAGCGCGCGGTTCGACGAATAGGTCAGGAAAGGTACGTAACTCGGGGCCTGCAGCGTCACCGTCCAGCCCTTCTCGCCGCGGGCCTTGGCGTCGGCGGCCATTCCCTCTTTGACGAAGCCGGGCAGCTCGGCCACGACTTTCGGGTCGGTGATGTTGATCGTAAAGGCGTTCGTCGCCGCCAGCGCATTCTGGCCGAACTGCAGCGTAGCTGCCGACAGTTCGGAGGTATACTTGCGGTAAAGCTCCTTATCGGCGTCCGAAAGGGCCGCGCCGCTGCGGGCGAATCCCCGGTAGGTATCCTCGAGCAGCTTCTTGTCCTCTTTCGAGAGGCCGCGGCCGGGTTTCTCGTAGACGGCCTTCACGCGAGCGAAGAGCTCGGGGTTGAGCGAAATGTCGTTCGACAACTCGGTCAGCTTGGGCTGCACGCGCAGGGCAATCTCCTGCATCTCGTCCGACGTGGCGGCCTCGAGCAGGTTGAAGAAAACGCCCGAAATACGGTCGAGCAGCGCACCCTGGCGCTCGAGCGCCACAATCGTGTTGCCGAACGTCGGCTTCGAGGGGTTGTCGACAATCGCCTCGATTTCGGCGCGCGAGCAGGCGATGGCCGCATCGAACGCAGGCTCGTAATCCGAGAGCTCGATTTCGGAGAACGGCGGCGTCTGGTGGGGCGTATCCCACACCGCCAGCAGGGGATTCGACATATCTAATTCGGGCAGCTGCGCCTTGGGCACCGAATTATCGGCACAGCCTGACGCCATTGCGGAAAAAATCATGATGACAAGTGCTTTTTTCATGTTATTGCAAATATTGGGTTAATTTTCACATTTCACGCCGCAGCGGGACTACAAAGGCACCGCGGACTCCTCGGCGGGTTCCGGCTCGGGTTCGTTCCACAGTCCGCGGCCCTTGAGCATCGCCCGCTTGTCGGGATCTGCGCCGCGGAACGCACGGTAGAGCGACATGCCGTCCTCCGAACCTCCGCGGGCGAGCAGCTTCGTACGGAAATCCGCGGCAATCTTCTTGTTGAACAAATCGCCGCTCTCGCGGAACGCCTCGAACGTATCCTTGTCGAGCACCTCGGCCCACGTATAGAAGTAATAGCCCGCCGAGTAGCCTCCGTCGAAGATGTGGCTGAAATAGGGATAGCGGTAGCGGGGTTCGATTTGCGGAATCAGGCCCCGTTTTTCGTTGAGCGCCCTGCGCTCGAAAGCCATCGGGTCGAACGGCTCGTAGTCGGTCGTCGAGTGGATGTCCATGTCGGAAAGCGACGCGGCGATCAGCTCCGTGGTGGCGAATCCCTGGTTGAAGAGTTCGCTCTTGCGGAGCTTCTCGACCAGGTATTTCGGAATCACTTCGCCCGTACGGTAATGCACGGCGTAGTGCTTCAGCATCTCGGGTTCGAACGCCCAGTTCTCCATGACCTGCGAGGGCAGCTCGACGAAATCGCCCTCGACCTCCGAGAGGCCGCGGTACTTCACGTCGTGGAACAGGAAGTGGAGCGCATGGCCGAATTCGTGGAAAAGCGTTTCCGTTTCGTCGAGCGTCAGCAGCGCAGGGGTGTTGCGCACCGGACGCGTGAAGTTGCAGACGATGCTCACCACGGGCGCAACGCGCTTGCCGTCCTTGTAGGTCTGCTCGACGTAATTGCCGCACCACGCGCCCTGGCTCTTGCCGCTGCGCGGGAAATAGTCGAAATAGAGGACGCCCAGATGCGACTCGTCGGCGTCGAGCACCTCGTAGGCGACCGCTTCGGGGTTGTAGAGCGGCGCCACGACCGGCTGGAAGGTAATGCCGTAGAGGCGGTTGGCCAGGTAAAAGATGCCTCCCTGCACGTTCTCGAGCGAGAAATAGGGCCGCAGCATCTCCTCGTCGAGGGCATAGTTCTGCTTGCGCACCTTCTCGGCGTAATACCACCAGTCCCACGATTCGAACGTCGCACCCGGCTCGTCCTGCTGCAACAGTTTGTCCATATCGGCCAGCTCGCCTTTGGCGCGCTCGAGGGCCGGCGTCCAGATTTCGTCCAGCAGGCTGTAAACCGCGTCGGTCGTCCCGGCCATCTCGTCGGCCACGACATAGGCGGCATACGACGGATAGCCCAGCAGTTTGGCTTTTTCGGTACGCAGGCGGATGAAGTCGTTGATGAGTTGTTTGTTGTCATACGCATCGCCGTTGTTGCAGCGGTTCAGGTATGCCTTGTAAATCTTCTCGCGCAAATCGCGTTTCGACGAATAGGTCAGGAAGGGAATCAGGCTGGGTTTGTGGAGCGTGAAGACCCACTTGCCGCTCTTGCCCATCTCCCGCGCCTTTTCCTGCGCCGCGTCCCGGATGCCTGCCGGCAGGCCGTCGAGTTCGTCCGCCGCCAGCTCGAGCGCGAAGTTGTTGTTCTCGGCGAGGATGTTGTTGCCGAACTTCACGGCCGTGAGCGACAACTGGCCGTTAATCTCCTTCAGGCGCGCCTTCTCCTTTTCGCCGAGCAGGGCCCCGGCACGCACGAACGCGTCGTAGGTTTTCTGCAGCAGGCGGGCCTGCTCCGCGTCGAGTCCCAGCGAAGCGCGCCGGTCATAGACCGATTTTATGCGGGCGAAGAGCCTGTCGTCGAGGCGGATTTTGTCCCGGTGCGCCGCCAGCAGGGGTTTCGCCTGCTCCTGCAGGGCCTGCAGCTCGTCGTTGGTGTCGGCGGCGCAGAGCATGTCGAAAACCAGTTCGACCTGCGCGAGCATCTGCCCGGCGTTGTCGTAGGCGAGAATCGTGTTTTCGAACGTAGCCTCGTCCTTGTTCGAGGCAATGGCATCGATTTCGGCCTCGTGTAGCGACATGCCGCGCTCGAGGGCGGGCATGAAGTGTTCGGGACGGATTTTGTCGAACGGCGGCACGCCGTGGGGCGTGTCCCACTGGCTGAAGAACGGATTCTCCCCGGAAGTTTTCGGGGAGTTGCATGACGCAAGTGTCATAAGCAGCAAAAGTGTTGTGAATAATCCTGCAATACGTTTCATCTATCGTGTTATTTTATGTAACTTTGCGGCCGGCGAACACGGAGGAGTGCAAGGCATCCGTATATCGCTGCAAAGTTAGTAAATTATAACAGGTATGCAACTTTTTTACGCCCCCGACATCACGCCGCCCCTCTACACGCTGGGCGAAGAGGAGTCGAAGCACTGTGTGCGCGTATTGCGCCTGGGACGAGGCGATACCCTCCATATAACTGACGGAAGGGGCAATTTATTTTGTTGCGAGGTCACGGACGACAATCCGAAGCGCTGCACGGTGCGCGTCCTGACGACGCAGGCCGAATGGGAGGCGCTGCCCTACCGGCTGGTGATGGGCGTGGCCCCCACGAAGAACTCCGACCGCTTCGAATGGTTCCTCGAAAAGGCCACCGAAGTGGGCGTCGGCGCAATCATACCGCTCGAAACCGAGCACAGCGAGCGCCGGGTATTCAAGCCCGAGCGGGGCGACCGGATTATCACGGCGGCCATGAAACAGTCGCTCAAAGCCTACCGCCCGCAACTGCATCCGCTCACGCCGTTCAGCGAAGTGGCGGCCATGCCCTTCGAAGGGCGTAAATTCATCGCCCACTGCGCCCCGGCGCAGTCGCCCGCAGGCAAGGCCTACCTGCCCGCGACGCTCCGCAGGGGCCAAGCGGCGCTGGTGCTCATCGGCCCCGAGGGCGATTTCTCGGCCGACGAAATCGCCCTCGCCCTCGCAAACGGATTCGAGGAAATAACCCTCGGCACGCAGCGCCTGCGCACCGAAACCGCCGCCGTCGCGGCAGTAGTCATGGCATCCGTGGCAAACGGATTGGAAATTAAGTAAACGCAAGCTATATGTTTCTCTATTCACTTCTCGCGCTCGCGCTGGTGGCCGCTGCGGTATTCGCCACCCCGCTCCGGGGCAAGGTGTGGACGACGCTGGCAATCGTCGCGGCCGGGGCCCTGTGGGGCACCGTCAAAGCGCTCGGAACGCTGGCAGGAACGCACACCGGGCCGCTGTGGACGACCGACACGCTGCTCTTCGGCAGCGACTCGGGTTCGATGGACGGCCTCTCGGCGCTGTTCGTACTGCTCATCGCCGTCGGCGGCGTCGCGGCGACGCTCTATTCGCGGGGCTACCTCGAGCATTACCTCCGCCGCAAATCCCCGGCCCACATTTCGCTGCACTACACCGCCCTGGCCGTCATGTTCTACGCCATGCTGGGCGTGGTCACTTCGGACGGAGGATTCTCGTTCCTCTTCTTCTGGGAGCTGATGACCGTCGCGTCGTTCATCCTGATTCTCTTCGACGCCGAACGCCGCGAAGTCCGGCGCGCCGCCCTCTCCTACCTCATCATGATGCACGTGGGATTCGCCCTGCTGCTCGTAGGATTCGTGCAGCTCTACGCCGTCTGCGGTTCGGCCGACTTCGCCCTGCTGGGAGAATATTTCCGCACGCAGCCCGCGATGCCGCTGTTCCTCGTCTTCCTGCTGGGATTCGGCATGAAAACGGGTATGTTCCCGATGCACGTCTGGCTGCCCGAGGCACACCCGGCCGCGCCGTCGCACGTTTCGGCGCTGATGTCGGGCGTGATGATCAAAACAGGCATCTACGGCATCCTGCGCGTCGTGTCCCATATCGCCGACATGCAGATGCTCCACACCGCCGGGCTCATCCTGCTCGCCGCAGGCATCGTCACGGGCGTGTGGGGCGTGATTCTGGCCGCGGCGCAGAACGACGTGAAGCGCCTGCTGGCCTACTCGTCGATCGAGAATATCGGCATCGTGCTGATCGGCATCGGCATCGCGGCGCTGGGCAAAAGTTCGGGCAACCAGATGGTGGCCATCTGCGGAGTGACGGGCGCCCTGCTCCACACCTTCAACCACTCGCTGTTCAAGTCGCTGCTCTTTTTCGGGGCGGGCAATATCCTCTCGAAAACCCACACCACGTCGCTCGATGCATTGGGCGGGCTGGCCAGGCACATGCCCATGACGGCCCTGCTCTTCCTGGCCGGCACGACGGCCATCTGCGCCCTGCCGCCGCTCAACGGCTTCGTTTCGGAGTTCCTGATTTACCTCGGCATGCTCGACGGCATCGCCTCGGGCAGCGACACGCTCGCCTCCGCGGCCGGACTCGCGGCGCTGGCGTTCATCGGCGGCGTGGTCGTACTGGCTTTCACCAAGCTCTACGGCACGGTGTTCCTCGGCGCGCCCCGCACGCACGAAGTGGCCGAGGCGAGCGAAGTCGACAATTTCCGCATCGCCGCCATGGCGCTGCCGCTGGCCGGAATACTCTTCATCGGGCTGTTTCCGCAGGCGG
>ERZ791875.2277-NODE-2277-length-10611-cov-8.432929_pt1 | contig 10611 bp, 10 predicted proteins | sample MGYA00510278_ERZ791875 | MGnify/ENA primary metagenome ERZ791875 (study PRJEB30046, sample SAMN00792078) | human gut metagenome | study: EMG produced TPA metagenomics assembly of the A metagenome-wide association study of gut microbiota in type 2...
TCTCCGGGGGCTTGCCGCCCGGTGTGGAAAGCTGCTGCTTATTCAGCACCATGTCGATATACTTGCGGATATTTTTCAGGGCAGAGACATCCGGCTGCAAGGTTTCCAGTTTGGTACGCAGTTCTGCGCTGCCGGATTGCAGCGCAGAAAATTCGGCATCCAATGCCGAAAAATCTACCGCTGTGCTGCCGTTCAGTTTCATCAGAGTGCGGACAGCTTTATTAAAGGTGTCCAGCTCCTCTTTGTGCTGGGCGGCATAAGCGTCCTTGGTCAACTTGAAGTTCTTCTTGATAAAGGTGTCGTGGATGGGCTTCAGCTTGGCATGGGCGGCGGCAGCATCCTTGATCTGGGCGATTGCCCGCATACGGTTTTCGTTCTGCTTCAACTGCCTACGGAGAGGGGCGGCGGTCTGGTTCAGGTTAGAAATTGCGGTATCCAGATCCTCGATGGTGTTCAGAGAATGGGCTTTCAGATAGTCCACCGCCCGTTTGACTTCCTCAAAGTCTCGGACAGTGCATTTCAGTTTTGCCTTGCCAGACCAATCGCTGCGCTGCTCGTTGCGGAGGTTGAAGTAATCCACCAGCAGGTCGGACAGCATTGGCTCCTTGGCTTGTTCCAGTGCATCCAAAAGAATCTGCTTCTTTTCATTCAGGTCTGCGATCCAGCGTTGCAGCCCACGAATCGCACTGCGGATGGACTGCATCAGGCTATTGGCGGCGCGAATATCCCGGTTCAGGTTGCCGAGAAAAGTTTCCACTCCACGCTTTTCCATCTGGTGTGCGGCGGGACCGAGATGCACGGTCGGTATCTGCTGGATGCCCTGTCGCTCAAAGGAGCGCAGGTCAACACGTTCCGGGCGGCCAGCCGCTTCCAAATAGCGGTTGGTAATGGTCTCCCAGCCATGCCGCCAGACCTCGGCATACTTCTGGTCGTTCCAGTCCACCGTGTTTTCCTTGTGGCACTTCCAGTTGCCGGAAGCGAGCCGGATGCGCTCACCGTTCTCGTCAAGGTCGTACACCTTTCTGGCTTTCGGGAGCCACTTGCCGTGTTCATCTATTGCCCGGAGCGTCAGCAGAATGTGAGCGTGTGGGTTTCCATCTCCCTTGTCGTGGATGGCAAAGTCGGCAATCATCCCTTTGGAAACAAACTGCTCCTGACAAAACTCTTTTATCATGGACAAATACTGCTCCTTCGGCACCTCCACCGGGAACGCCAGCACGATGCGCCGGGCAAGCTGGGAGTTCCACTGGTTCTCCACGGCTTCCACGGCATTCCAGAGCATTGCCCTGTCTGCATATCCGGGCGGCGCATGGGACGGCAGCATGATCTCGGCGTGGACAAGCTCTTTCTTCTTGTTGTAGAATTTTGTTTTCTGGTCGTACTCGCTGAACAGCCGTTCGCCGCTTTGATAAGCGGCCCCGGCAACAGCGGACTGTCCTTGGCTGCGCTTGACGATGGTGATTTTGAAATGCGGACACGGAATAGGCATCACCCCCAAACAAAAAGACCGCCCAGCAAGATTGCTCTTGATGAACGGTCTGGAATCGTATTCGGTTGTGCTCGCCGCCTTAGAACGGAGTGATGTGCACTTCGGTCTTAGACGGGAGCCGCAAAAGGATAGCTGCAAAGCAGCGCAAGGAAAATGCAGTTTTCCTTGGGATGGAATCGGGCTGGCGCACAAACGCCAGCTTCGATTTCATCGAGCCGTCTGCAAGACCGCAATTTCACCGGAACGGTGTATAATTGCGCCCTTTATTCTAAAGGGTTTGAAACGCTGCGGCGTTCCTGCAAGTCGTGAATCATCTTTGCAAGTGCCAGCGCAACTTCTGGTTGACGGAACGCAATTTTCAGCAGCTCCATCACCTGATCGTTGGTGAGTTCTTCCGGCGCAATCAGAAAACTTTCCAGCATTCCGGCACGGGTACACAGCCGATGCACACGGGCCTTGCGGGTCAGCTCCGGTATCTGGTGTTCCAGAATTTTCTCCCGGTGCTGGTAGTAGCGCAGCTGCTGTTCTGCTTTGGCTTTCTCGCTGCGGAGATAGGCGAGATCGGTTTTCGGTTGGGTCAATGGCATCACGCTCCTTTTCAAAAGTTGGTTGTATTCGACATTTTTATTGGTTCGTGGTACACTACACACAATCAATGTGAATAGAGGTGACTGCGTTGCTTGCGTTATATCTAAGTGTGCTTGATGATCGAAACTTTGAAGAAGATTTTACCGAGGTGTACAATACATACAAACGGCTGGTTTACCATACCGCTTACAAAATCATGGATGATTCGTATCTGGCAGAGGATGTGCTACAAGAGGTATTTTTGTACGTTGCAAAAAATTTTTCTAAAATTCATCGAGAAAACTGTCACGAACTCGCTGCTTATCTCGTTAGTTGTAGTAGAAGCCGTGCATATGATATGCTTCGCAAACAACGAGAAGAATTGCTGGAAGATGTCCCAAACGAACCAGATGCCGCTCCGGTGCCGGATGATGCAGCAGTTAGCACCGATAACATTGAACGTCTAACAGAACTGATTGGCCAAATGAAACCGATGTACCGTGATCCGCTACGCCTTTTGGCAATGGGATATACAAACCGTGAGATTGCAAAATCGCTGGGATTAACGGATGAAGTGGTACGAACACGGCTCTTTCGAGGACGAAAACTATTATGGAAGGAGATGAACAGCCATGAGTGAGCGGACAGACATTTCATTTGATGCGGCTTTGATGATGGCACTTCGTGCAGATGCGCAAAGAGAACTGGATTCGCTTCCAACGCCAAAGCAGTTTGAGGAAATCTACCCAGATACGTCCCAATGGGACGAACGAATGACAGAGGCCTTAAAGAAGAAAAAGCACCACCCAGTGTTGAAACGAGTACTAATTGCGGCATTGACACTCGTAATGCTGACGGTTGGTGCTCTTGCGGTCAGCGCTGATTTCCGCAGGGCAGTCTATACGATGATTCAAAAATTTCTGCCCATTGAGATGCAGCTGACTTATCAGGTGGATGGCGAACCGCTGGAGTGGCTCCCGGATGGATACAGCGACCATTATGTGCCGAACGGCTTTGAAATGGACGATGTGCAGAAATTTGAGCGAGCAGAAAACTTTTTACATGTTTACTCGTCAAAAGAAACAGAGGAAAGCTACACAGTCCGTTGCTCAATTATCCAGCCAGGGCAGCAGTCCCTGTTTGATAATGAGCATACAGTGTACGAAACCGTAAAGGTCGGAGAAGCAGATGGTGTACTTGGAACCAGTACGGATGAACATGGAAAGAATGTTTATACTCTAAGTTGGGAACATCGGGGGATTACACATACCGTTATGGGAAACATTCCATACGATGAGATTATGAAAATTGCGGAAGGTATCCGTTAAGAAAGCTGGACACTTGTGAGAGTTCACAAATGTCTGGCTTTCTTTTTGTCTGAACTTACAAAGATGGAAAATTTGAAAAATTTTCTCCTGAAAATTGAAACGAAGCGAATGCGAATTGCGTTGATTATACAAAGGCTCTTGATGGGAGCAAAAAAACGGAGGTGTATGTCTATGTCGAAAAAGCGTTTGTTGTCCATTGTTGTTTCAGCGGTGATTCTCTTGAGCTTTGCCTGCACCGCAATGGCCGCTGAAAAGTCTGAACGGTATGTAGGCGATAGTACGGTCAACGGATCTATTTACCAAACATACTATCAGGTTGATGCCCAGACTCGAACTGGAGTAAAGAAAATCAGCGTTTCAGGCGTTCTCTATGAAAAGGGGACAATTGGAACATGGCAAAAAGTAAGTAGCTGCTCAAACAGCAGCACGACCTCAACCTGCATGGTGAGCAGTAGCTTTAACACTAAGCCCGGAAAATCTTATAGGCTTGAGTATTCTGCGACCTTTAGCTATTCCGATGGACGGAGCGAAACCATTACCGGAAGTACCAGTAGATAAGTGGAGTTTGTTATATATTTCAGCAAGTTAGAAAGGTGTGAGGTAATTATAAAGGCGAGACCAACGCGAGTTATCCGATACCTAGCTATAGTCGCACTGTGCTTGCTTTTGGGCTTTATGCTTGGAAGAAAAAGCAAATATGAAAAACGAGATTATTTGAAACAATTCAAAATTGGAAAAGCAACATACTCTGAATCGTTGATATATGAGGCTTATGGCGGATTGCAAAATGATGGGATAATGTTAGCGGTATACTACGATGTGGATGCAGCCAAAATTATTCATCAACTCGATTCATGGGAGAAAATTAATGATTCTCCAACCATATCTTCTATATTAAAAAATGTGTCGTCATATTTTGGATTAGATTTTGTGATTCCTGAAATTGCAAGTGGAAATTTTTTTCTTTATGATAATAGTCAGCATAAGGAACTACGCTCGGAAGCCGAAATGAATACATTGCTTTTACATTCTGAAGATGTGAATTTTAGTCTCGTTGTCTGGGATGATGAGAAGCACACAATTTATATAGTAGAGTACAGAATTTAAGGAGGTTCGTTATGAAGAGGTTCGTATCATTAATTCTTTCAGTGTGTTTTTTGTTTTCGATAAATACTGTGTCTTATGCTGCTAACATAAGCAGCCGTAAAGCTAGCAATCCTGTTATTCAAAGCATGAATGATAAGTATCATGTTGATTTTTCGGGAATGTCGATAGATGAATTAAATAAGTTTATCGATAAGATGAAAGATGAAGATCAAACACGTGCATCTGGAAATTTGTTAAATAATACACAGCTTGCATGGTTGGCAGCTGCGCAAATTGCACGGGATAAGGGATATGAATGTGCGGCTCTTATGGTTGAATTCTCTGTATATAATATTGACTATTCTGAGAGTGTGACGGATTCTTCGACGCCATTGCTTGACAAGTTAAACACGACAACAGTTTTTAATAATTATAAAAACAAAGTACTTAATAGTGGCTTGAAAGATTTTAGTGGAGGAAGTTGGTCTTTTACAATTCAAAAGTCTGATAATGCAGATTTATTCTATGCATTGCATAGGGTAAGCACCTCTGGAACAGGCTTCATGATTGGTAATTCTATAATGTATTACTTGATTACCGTTCATGACACATTTGATTTTGCATATGACAACAACTATGACGACTTGTTTACTACTACAGTGAACAATTGGGCTTGGTTGTGCCAGCAGACGCATGTGTTGAATCCCATAGAGATAAATCTTAGCACGGCTATTGGATAAAAAATCAGTGGTATTTATTTTTTTGCGAAAGTAAAAGTTGAAATCTAAAATAAGGATGGCTCTAACGTATGAAAAATTTTACGGAGGTGTTTCCAATGCAGAGCAACTGATGTATAAGAAATCTTGTGTATACTCTAAAAGTAAAGAAGGAAAATTAAAATAGCTAGTGAAAAAATATCTCGTAGAATTTTTTTGAAAGCAAGTGGGATTGTGGCTCTTTCTTCAATGGAGCTTAACTCTGGGCTGACTGCTTTTGCAGATAATCAAAGTGATGGAAGCAAATCTCATATCGAGAGATACCATAGATACGATTTTGATACAAAAGAAGAATCTATAGAGGAAATTATAGTTGAAACCAATTCCTTCACGGATGGAGAGACAACTGCAGGCTATTTTCCAAATGGAAAGATTTCGGATATTGATCTATCCGATCTGTATGCGATTATCGGAAGCAATGATATCACTGTTGTTGATAATCCAACGGCAACACCATATTGTAGTACGGTATGCCTACAGATAACGACCAATAATGGAGGGACAAATTATGGTTCTGGATTTATGATTGGGCCTAATGCACTTGCAACAGCAGCACATAATCTATACAGTATAAAGGAAAAAGCCTACGTTAAGTCGGTAAATGTCGCACCTGCTCGATCTGATAATAGTAAACCTTTTGGAAGCGAAAATGTATCGGCAAGTTCGATGATTGTTAGTGATTCTTATCTTGCTGGAACAAGTTCGGAGGATTGGGCGATTATTACGCTCAAGAATAATTTAGGAACGAAAACGGGATGGCTTGGGTTACATTGGCAGTCTAGCAATTATTCATCATCACAGTTGGTGTATGCTTATGGCTATCCGAGCCAAATAAATGGTGCCGATGCGAGATATCGGATGTGTAAATCTTCTGGGTATATTAGAAGTCAGACTTCAAAATATCTCAAGGGCGATTGGGATTTGACAGGTGGCTTTAGTGGTGGTCCTCTTGTAGAATATATTTCTGGAGCTGGGTATGTAGCTATCGGAATCCATAAAGATGGAAGCACAATTGATGGTTCTTCATATCCAACTTCTTATACAGGGGCATTGAGAATAACACAATCGCTTTATACGCTGTTCCTTTCATACAGAGGTTGATAAAATGAAATGCAAACGGAAGATTATGGTTGGCATAGCATTTGTGGCAGTGGTTCTCTGCATTCTATTTCAATCGAATACATTCGGAAGAAAAAAATCGGAACTTATAATTGAAGAAGTTGACCTGAAGAACAATTGTATTTATGCGACTGCAAAAAATCAATTATATGATACGGATGACAATTATATAATTTATGGCGTATCAAACTACTTGAAAGGAAATCTTCAGTTGTCGTATCTTAAAGAAGGCGAAAGCATTCTTGTGATATCAAACGGTAAGGTGTTGCTATCAGATCCGTATCAATTTGATAAAATATACAGTATTCAACTGTTGCAATAGCGTTTCATTTTCTCAATAAATAATATAAGCTATTTACAGCTGCCTCCTCTGTTAAGTGGTGGTGCAGTGCTTATTCTCAATAACGATGCGATTGATGAAAATGATAGACCTTTTTGGAATTTAGAATTTTCTCAATAATCAAGCCCCCAAAATGGCAAACTTGAAATCATCGAGAGATACATAAAATATAGGGTTAAATCGACTTTCGTGTCGAAAAAACAAGTGCTAGAAATAGCAAAATCCATTGAATTTTAGAATGACATTTATAAGAAACCAGTAGATTTGCCTGATATTTGTGATTTCTTTGACCGTTGGGCCATTGATTTTGCACTACATTGATTTTGCACTACTATGAGCAAAGGAAAAACTTAAAATAAGCAAACAACCCGCCATTTGCAGCGACTGCAAGTAGCGGGTTGTTTGGCCTATTTAGAGGTTAGTCTTTCAGTTTGCCATGGTCACAGCCAAGTGAGAGATAATGCTCAATCTCACCACTCAGCACAAGCTGGACGCACTCCAAGGGCTTGTTGTATAGTAGCCAATCAAGTTCAGCTCGCTGTGCCGGGGTATTGCCGTATTCGTCCTCGATGGCAAGGCAGTCAATGGCAATGGCAGAGCCATCAGCGAACTGGGCTTCCGCTCGGTTGGTGTCCATATTATAGTGCCAAGAACGTGCTTTTTGAGAACTATTCTGGTCAAAAATTCGATTTTGTTTCATTTGAATGCCCTCTTTGATGCTTTTATGATTTAGTTTTTTGACGAGATGAGGTCTCTTTTTTCTTTCTCTTGAGTCACCCAACCGCACTATCCTGCATCACAGGCATTGACAACGGTATCCACGTCGGGGCGGTCCATCAGGGCGCGGAGATTTTCAAAAGCGTTCTCCTTGCCCGGTGCCAGCACATAGCGGAACGGCTCCGGCAGAATGGGAAGATCGTCATAGCGCCATTTCTTGAAACGCTCGTCATAGCCGCCCGCATCCATCGGGGATACCAGGTGTCCCACGCACCAGGATACGAGAAGGCCGTTGCCTTCATAAAAGCCATCGGCCCTGGATGGAGCACCCAGGGCCGACGCGATGGATTTTGCCACGCTCGGTTTTTCCGCAATAATCAGTTTACTCATTCTTTTCCTCCGTTTCCTCGTCCTCGGTTAGATATTCTTCTTCATCCTCCAGGTCGAAATCATCCAGAACAGCGGGCACTTTCTTGCCCTGCTTCGGTTTCAGTACCAGGAAATAGACCGCTGCGCCGCCTCCGGCTGCAAGGATCAGCAGCACCGCCAGGATCGCCCCGGCATTGCTTTTCTTTTCAGGTTCCGGATTGTCTGGCTCGGTTGGCTCTGCGGCTTTCTGCTCTGTGCCAATACAGTCACTAAGGTTTTTTACGCAGACCGGGCAAGCGGTATTGACCGCTCCGGCCTGGCACTTCTCCGTACAGGTGCAGACAATAGGTGTTTCCGCCTTTTCCCCGTCCTCCGTAAGAGCCATGAAGTCGGCTTCATCCACCTGGTTCAGAAAATGCACGGTTTCCTCGCCCTCGTCGTCACGGTCGATAATGAGATAGAACACATTGCCGTTCTTCGTTTCCACTGTGATAAACTGTTTGCCACTGGCTGTCGGGCTGCCAATATCGTCGATCAGCGACAGGTTCCCGTCCGGCGTCAGGGCGGCACCGCCATTCAAACCACCGCCCAGCATACCCAGCAGATTTTCCAGAGTTTCCGCATCCAGAGAGAAAGAACCTTCCCCGGAACCAGCCTCGCCGTCACTTACCGTCATGTAGCCGGAATAGACATAGCCGACTTTCTCCGGCAGGATGACCTTCAGCCAGTCTCCGTCAGTGCCGATCACCTTCACGGTCGTTCCGTTTGGAAGCTGGGTGAAGGCGGTATAATCCATTCCCGCACCCGTGCGGACATTCAGATTGCCGCCGCCCGTGGTGACGGTGCCGGTCTGCCCGGAGTCATTTTCGCCGGAACTGAACTGGATACCGTCCTCGGTGACGGATACCGTGATCTGGCTGCCTTCCAGAGCGGAAAGCAGATCAGAAACATCACCGGCCGTTTCCTGTTCGGTCACGGACTCCGTGCTTTCCTCACCGCCGCTGGCAAAGGCGGTGACAGAAAAAGCGGCAGTGCTGAGCACCACCGCCAAAAGAGCCGATACCATTTTTGTCATAAAGTTATTCTTCATCCTCGTATCCCTCCGTTTCCTCATTCTCGGTGTTGCCCTCCTGCAGCATGCCTTCCGGCAGAGAGATCATACCGCTGGCATAGGCTTTCAGGAAGGCGGTCAGCTCCTTGTTGTCCATCTTCACGGCTTTCACCATGCGGACGATTTCCAGATTTTCTTCCTCCGCAAGCTGGGCCTCCAGCGCACGAAGGCGTTTCTGCTGCTCCGCGATCTTTTCTTTGGTTTTCGCAATGTCATTGCAGATCTTCTGTGTCGTTGCCATAAATCAAATTACCTCCATATCGTTTTTTAGTTGTAGGGCGGTCGCCCGAAAGCGTAAAAGTGGGATTGCCAGTAGCTTGTGTTGATATCTGCATACTGGATGGGGTCGCCGCAATGCAGCATTTTTCCGCCGCCCACATAGATACCCACATGGGAAACGCCCGGTGTATCGTAAGTGCCGGCGAAAAAGATCAAGTCGCCGGGTCTTGCGTTGGCAGAGGATACCAGGGTGGAAATGTTGTAGAGCCCCTGGGCTCCCAGCCTGCCCGTATTGCAGACACCGCTTTGCGTCAGCACCCAGGACACGAAGCCGGAGCAATCAAAAGAAGTGTTCGGATTGCTGCCGCCCCATACATAGGGATAGCCGATGTACTTCTCCGCCTCGGTAATGAGCGCCGCAAAGGTTTCATCTTCCAGTGCGGAAGGCGGAATATCATAGGTGGTGGGCGGTTTGGTGTACTTGTCCACATAGCCGGAGCCTGGGAATAAATCTTCCCGGTTTCCCAGCGTCGCCATATAGACCGCATACAGGGAAAGCGTTTCTTCATCCATGATGTAGACCGGCACATGGGAAAGGTCGAAGTTTTCCAGCTTCACCTTGCAGATATAGTAGTTATACGGTACTTCCACGTCATAGTCGTTTCCCTCGCTGTCTGTCCGTGTCTCTGTCCGATAGCGTACCTCCACTTCCACGGTCTGCGTCAGAATATACTGCTTTTCAAAGAGCATTTGCAGTTCCTCCTGAACCTCGTCGATGGTGAACACCCCTTCATGGAACGCCGTGAGAATGGAGATCAGCACATAAGGGTCATGCTCGATTTCGTCCAGATCAAAACGGTATTCGTCATATCCGGGGTGCAGAGCCTCATAGTGGTCCAGCTTATATTGAAGCTCCTGCTCCAGTTCGCAGTAGGCCGCCTCCGCAGCCAGCATATCCGCATCCTCGGAGAGATAAGAAGAAGTAAATACACCGCTCACGCCGGAGCCTGCCATCATGGAACAGGAAGATACCCCGCCAAACAGCAGGGCAACACAGGCACCAATGCAGATCACCAACAGCACCGCCCGGCTATGGTGTTTGATGTAGAGGAATGTTTCCTTGAAGGCGTCCTTTGCTTTCTGCGCCGCACTTTTCGCCGTGGCTGCTGTGTTCTTTGCGGTTCTCTCTGCCTGCCGCAGCTCCTTTGCGTAGTTCCGCTTGATCCGCTGTTTCTGCAGAAAACGAGATACCGGGTTAGAAGCTGCCAATGCAGGATCATCATGCAGTGCCTTTTGGTAAAGGTAGTCGGCGTTTGCCTTAAAAGAAGCCTGCTCTGCCTTCGCCGCGTCACGCCAGGGCTTTGTGCGGTGATGGTGGACGGCGGCACGGACTTTGCCCTTTCCATAGGCAAACCCGCGTTCCGTCAACACCTCGCCTCGTATTATAAAAGAGTAGTATTTATAGACCGCTCTCCAGCGGTATGCTACAC
>ERZ791875.2281-NODE-2281-length-10595-cov-2.684820_pt1 | contig 10595 bp, 6 predicted proteins | sample MGYA00510278_ERZ791875 | MGnify/ENA primary metagenome ERZ791875 (study PRJEB30046, sample SAMN00792078) | human gut metagenome | study: EMG produced TPA metagenomics assembly of the A metagenome-wide association study of gut microbiota in type 2...
CTATATCAACATCTACGCGCTGAATCTTCTCCTGAGAGCCGATATTTACGGCATCGTGCGCCAGTTCATGGAGGGGCCCTATCAGGAGAACGAGCTGCCGGAGTACAGCATCCTGCGTCTCACGGGGCAGTCCTGCAAGATCGACATTTTCCGGGACGCCCTGAAGGAATTTATTCCTGGAAAAATAATCAAGTCCTCCCGCAGCGACCAGGGCCAGGAGCATGACTATGAGCTGAAGCTGATCTGCCTGAACGGGGCCATTGAGTACCTGAAGGATAAAATGTTTGGCTACGCGGATGTGAAGATCACCCACGAGCAGGCGGCGTTCCCCTATGTGGTCACCGCCTTTACGCACACCAATCAGGAAGTCACGCTGATCCACAGCCTGGATCGGGAGAACATCCGCGGGTTTATCTCCCGCAATATGGCTGACCTGACTCTGAAGCTCTACCTGAAGGATCTGGAGGGGCGGCAGCGGTATATTTATAACTGCTCCTGCGACCCGGACAAATTCAAAAACCAGAAGGCCGAGGAGATCGTGGCCCGGTACAGCGGCCAGATCCGCCAGGATGATTTGGACGATATTGTGGACCGGGAGCTGAAATTTTTTATCCTGGCGGATGAAGACCGCTGGGGCTTTACAGTGGTACCTGTGCTCCGCCGGGAAGGGCAGCTTCAGCTTGGCCCCGACCAGTTCTTCCGTTTTGAGACAGAGGGCTGGGTCACCAACTTCTTTGATGGGACGAAGTAAAGGGGATTTGTTATGTGGGTACAGAAGATTCCGGAATTTCACAGTGGGCACATTTTGAAGCAGGAAATGATGGTGGAGCTCTCCGCCTACCTCTATCACTTGGGGCCCCTTTTATACCAAAACTGTACAGATGGAATCGTAAGCGGCTGCACGCTGACAACGACGGAGGACAGCATCGTGGTCAACCCTGGGGTGATCCGCTACGAGGGTGAGCTTTATCTGATCCGGGAGCCGCAGCTGATTCATTACACTCCAACCAATACCACCCGGGTCCTCAACATCGTGTTTCATGACCAGGTACAAACGGACTCTTTTGTGACCCGCGAGATGGAGCTTGCATTTACGGAAGGGGCTTCCTCCGAAACGCGCTATCTGGAGCTGTGCCGCTTCAAGCTCCAGCCAGGCGCACGTTTGAGGTACACTTATACCAGCTTTGCGGATCGGGAGACGGAGTACGACACCCTGAATACCATCCACGCCCCGTTTTGTGGAATGGGCCGACGCTCTCGCCTGAGATCACCGCCCACTTTGCCCGGGAGGCCCTGGCCGCCGGAGCGGATGGAACAGACGCGCTCTTTTGCATGATGCTGCTCTCATCCAAAGAGCCTGTCCAGGCGGAGGCGCTGGAGGCGTATATCCAATCAAAGCAGGGAGCTGATTTTTCATGCGGGGACAACCTTCGCCTGTATCAAGGGCTTATCGCCTGTTTGAAACAGTTTAACGGGGACCGGCGGGCAGCGTCGGCGAAACGCAAATCTTGGAGCATCATGATGGACTGACCGGAGGCGAGATAGATGGGATACAAGGATGAGGAATTGCTGCGGCTGCGGCAGAAGGCGGAAGAGTTTAATAAACAACGGGTTTCTGAGGACACACTTGCAGAGGAACTGAAAGAATCCATCCATGACCCGGTGACCCACATTACCAAAATCCCTGTAGTATTTGAGGAGAGGGATTTGCTGGACGGCCGAATCGTAATGCGGGCGCCGAGAGATCTTAGCCAGCTAACGGATGACGCTGTGAGGCAACAGTTTCTTATGGAGAGTAAACCTCAATTTGTTTATGAACTTCCCTACCTTCCCTTTGGACTCACCTTTATGCTGACGGAGATCCAAGGTGATGAAGCTCGGATCGAGCAGATGTTTCCCTATATGGTAAATACGGTAAAGACCGTCGGGCCGAATATCCGTATCCTTTCTACAGGGAAAAAGGTAATTCACGGCATCTATGTGCGTTGGTTTGATGCTATCGCGCAAGCGATTACAGAGCCGAGCTATCGAAAAGTGTTTGTTTTTTCGTTGGATGGCAAGACAACGATTGGATGTATTACTTGCCCTTCCAGATTGAAAAAGCGGTACCAGCCAATCATGGAAGAAATGATGGAAACACTGAATATTCCAAAGAAAGCTGCGGAGGAGGGGATCGACGATGAATGAGATGGAGGTTATTTCCCATCTGAATGTTTCGGTGGGGCTGTTCCCCTTTACCAAAATTCTCAACCTGAACATTGATCATGGCCCCAATGTGTTTGGCCTTTGCACCATTGTCGGAGAGATGGATCACGAAAGCGCAGACGAGATTGCCCAAAGGACGGACGAATCCAGTGAGACAGAGGTTGTCACTACTGCGTCTGGGCAGCCGGCCAGACTGTTTTGCGGTGTGGTCAAGAATGTTTCGGTAAATCACCAGAACGAGTACGCCAAAGTTACTGTGGTGCTGGAAGGAACCTGTAAAAAGTTGGATATTCAAACACACCAGCGTTCATACCAGGACACTACGGCGACCTATGGGGATTTGATTCGGAAAAGTATTTCCGGAGAAGGAACAGCGGAAATCACCGTTACAGATAAGCAGACTGGACAACTCATTGTTCAGTACGACGAGACAAACTGGGATTTCTGCATTCGCATGGCTTCCCAGCTGGGGGCGCCTGTCTTTTCCGATGTGCAGGCCGATGAACCTCACCTTTATGTAGGACTTCCTCCCTCTGACCAGGTCAAAGATTTAAGCACTGCGGAATTTCAGATGGCAAAGAGCACCATGAGCAATCAGATGCAGACAGGAAAAATCGTGGTGAGCGAGGATGCCTCTGATGCTGGACTGAAATCTTACTGTTATGTGTTTGCCGGAAATTTCGTGAAAGTGGATGCCAGGTTTTATGCGGTCAAAAGCATATCTGCTGAGATGAAGGACGGCATATTGGAAATGAACTACGGCCTGCTTCCAATGGGAAATGAGGCTCCGACTGCTGGAGCCACAACAGATGTAAAGGGCCTTGCTGTTTCTGCTGGCGTGAACCAAAATTGCAGCGGTAAAATGTTTACTGGCACAGTCAAGAACGTGTCCGGAAGTAAGGTGCAGGTGCAGTTCTCTTTCGATTCAGAATTTAGCGGTAATCACTGGTTTGAATATTCCACCGCATACTCTTCATCGGATCAGAGTGGATGGTACTGTATGCCTGAGGTGGGAGATACAGTACGTGTTTTTTTCCCGTCTGGAAATGAAGGCCAGGCGTTTGCATCCAGTTCCGCTCCGCGCTTTATGGGGCAGAGCCCTAAAGATAAGGTCTGGATGGCTCACGGCAAGTGTATCCAGTTGACCGAGAAGGGAATTAAAATCTCATGCGATGGTGAGGAAGCTTTTATTGATCTTACACCAGATGAAGGGATTACAATTTCCTGCAAGAAAGATCTCAACGTCAATGCGGAGGGCGAGGTAAAAGTTCAAGCAGAAACAATTAAATTGATCGCAGATGAAAAAATATCCCTGGGGACGGATCGGGCATTTATCGACATTACAGATGAGACCATTACCCTTTTGGGAAAAGAAGTCATTGTGGAATAAATAGAGGGATGAGCATGGACAATACAGTATTGAAACAGCAGGATTTTGCGGATGCGGCTGGGACAGCCGTAACCATGCTAGTAGAACGTCTATCTGTCCATGCGGAGGAATGGTTTGTTGTACCACTCTCCGGATTTCTCAAAGAACTGTGTCAGAAGCAGCGCCAAGGTGGTATAGAACCAGTGTTTTGTGTTTCTATCTCTGTGCTCCGCACCGCATTGCTGTGTGGAAAGCCAGGCTACCGCTTGGATGCATATGGACAAGACTGGCCTCTATATGACCGACCGCTTACTACCCGGTTTGTAGAATGTCCCTGGCTCACACCGCTGTGGTCAGAGCTAAACGATCATTTCCAGGCCGTACTAGACCAACAGGAGATCAAAAAATTCTGCTATCCGCTCTTGGCTGAACAAGCTGCGTGGAAATGTACTGGTCCGCTGTTTAGCATGATGGGATCTCTCCTTAAATATCATATGGCCCCCATAAAGGATGACCGAGCTTTTAGAGCCTTGGTCAAAGGCGATGAGTTTAGGATTGAGTTTGGCGAATTTCTGGACTGGAAGATTGTTTTAGCCGCGGAATACCCGGAGGTTGATCTTTTTAACAGCCGGGGGCGCCAGTTCCCACACCGTCAGTTTCAAGACAAGATTTTTCGGCACAAGAAGTTCTATAAATTCAATCTAAAAGGTTCTGTTTTTCGAAATTGTGAATTCTCGGACAGCACGCTTGAAGAAGCATCTTTGGGTGACTGCTTGTTTGAGCAATGCCGCTTCAAAAATGTCATATTTACAGATGTACTTCTCGCTGGGGCGCAGTTTCGGGAGTGTACCCTGGAAAATGTGGTGTTTGAGCGCGTAATTGCCTCTATAGCAGGTATGGCGCCGGAAAAAATGGACGATTGGTACCGCGCCTTGTCCATGCTGCTCACATCCATGGAACATGTCCGCTTTTCTGATTGCGATCTCAGGGGCGGACAGATGGAGCAATGCACGACCACCTATACTGTGATGGAGAATACCCTGGCGGAGGCATCTGATTTCGCCATCCTTTTGCCAAATATCTAGGGGTGAATAAATTATGCAGTCCTACTTCAGATTGAGCGCCAGCAGCAGACTTAGACGTCCGCTTTCTATCTTTGGGCTTCCAGAGCAGTATCAAAAAGCAGCAGAAAAGGATGTATTTGACCATCTGGATCAGGCGATTGTTGCGTATTTCCGTGCAGAAGCACACGAGGAACTTCCGGCTGTTCTGAGCGATCCCTCTTTTTTGATCAGCGATGAGCTGAAAAAGCTCTTTACACTCTATATCCCTGATTTGCAGGCAAAAATGATTCAGCTATTTGCAGGAGAGCTTGACAGCCGGGAAAGCTATCGATATTGGTTGCCTTACTTCCCTCCGGCTTTCTGTCTCCATGAAAATGTGGAACGGTATCCGGATGGCTCAGTGAAACAGATTGTGCTGAACCGGATGTGTCTTCCTCCTGAGCCTATCTTCCGTATCGGCGGAATGCATGAGTACCGGGTTGTGGTAGAGCTCTCCGTCGCAGAAAGTATTCTGCGACGTTCCCCCTATGGGGTCGATTTAACACCTGTGGAGGTGAGGTAACGATGTCAGGGTCCAACCATATTCAGCCTGACAATCAATTTGTCTACCGCTTAATATCTGCCAAATGCAGCTATGGCTCTATGAATCACCCGCTTAATGTGGCGGAGGCCGGGGGCGGTCATGGAGTACTCTTTGGCCCAGAGGCACAGCCAGTTCTAAATGCAAACGATTGGCGGCCTGATGTGAATGTGATTCATTTTGGAGACTGCACTCCCCGGGAGCAGAACATTGAAACTGGTGAAGCAGTTGAGAAAAAAGGTTTTGAGAAGTTCTGGAGTGGTGTGGTTGAGTTTTTTACAGCACAGAAGTGCGCCCCTATCATTGACCAAGTATGGTATGAAACAGATGATCGGTACCTCATCGACGGTGCTCCGGTCCTTCTAATGAAGGGAATGCTTTTTTGCAAACGCGGCGGAATTATAACCATTGAAGTCACTGAACCCGAAAATAACGATGGAGAGGGTGCCGAAAAGACGCAGGAGCAAGTGCAGGCGGACATGAAGCAGGCAAACGCAGAAGTGGAAGCATCTGTGGACCAGGCGTTGGCTGAGGGAAAAATCGATGCAGAAACGGCCCAATTTATGAAAGATGGTTACAGCGAGGCGCTCCAGTTCGCCAACGGTGACATTGATATGGCAAATCAGCTCTTTGCTGACCTGACCACTGGCGGCGGGGATACATACAACAGCTCAGAGGCGCAGTTTGACAAATTTAAGCTGTACCTACAGCATAACGATTCTCCCCTCGCCGAGGCAAGCTGTGGCTCTATGAAGCTGAGTGACAGTTCTGGTGGCAGTGTTGCCCTTGGCGATGTAGTAGCTTCTACCCTGGCGGAAAGCCAGAAATCTGCCCAGGAGAGCAAAGGAACAGACAAGCAGGCTGTTCCCATTATTACCGATATGCTGGGGCGTTTGACCTGAACGGGGTGAAATCAAGATGAAGGAATTCAGCGCGTTAGGAAATCTAAAACTTATATTTGGCATTCCCTGTATCAAGGTTCTTTTTCTTGACGTGGCCGGAATGACGAATGCTCATGGCCTGTTGACGCTGAGAGCGATCATCCCTGCGGAGGTGACCCAGGAGGATGTACTTCGGTGCGAAAACACACCGATTACGGTCAGTACGCAGGATGGCGGCACGGTGTTCAGCGGCATGGCAGTCGCTTTGAAGCTGGAGCATACCGCCCAGTATCAGGAACTTTTGATTACGGCGCGTACATATTCCTGCCTTGCGGATCAGGAGCGCAGAAGTGAGACCTTCCAAAATACTGGGAAGACCTTGGGACAGGTGATCCGTTCTGTGATGGAGCCCTGTGGAGTTCGTGTGTCTATCCCAAAGGACATTCCGGTTGCCCAGATGCTCTCTCGGAACAATGAAACGGCTTGGGAGTTTACAGTACGGATCGCCAATGAGCAGGGCTTGTATGTGTATCCAGACAGCAAGGCGCTGGAGCCGCATATCAGCGTGGGCCTGGAGCCCTTCTCCACTTTTCCCTACAGCAGCTTTAAGCTGGAGTGCGAAGAGAAGGATTTGGTTGACTTTATGACTATGCGGGCCCGCATGGGCGGCGAAGCGTTGTCTTATCAAATGGCAAAGCAGCAGGGTCTTTCTCCAGATTTGGAAATCGGTGTCGGCTGTGAATTGCAGGGTGAGTTGAGGAGCTATGCGGTTATAGGGAGCCGAATCACCAGTGATGGCGATTTGCTGGAAAACCGGTTGACTCTAACTGATCCTGTTGGTGCGGTGCCTGTAAATGGGAAAAAGACCACCCTGTTGAGCACTGTGCTGACTGGCCAGGTGCTGGAAGTTCAGGGTGTGGAGGTGTTGGTAAAATTCAGCAGTGATGGTCCGGCAGCCGGCACACGCTGGATTCCTTATGAGAGCTCCATTGGAAACTACTTTTACTGCATGCCCAACATAGGCGACCAGGTATTTGCTTACTACCAGAACGACGGCACCATCGTTTGCCTGGGAAGCAAGTGGAGTGGCGAAATGCCGGATTTTTCTAAACCGGCGGATCGTACCCTGGTGGCACAGGGGCACATGATAAAAGCAGCTTTGAATCAGTTGGAATTTGTGATTAGACGTGACTATGCTGACCAGGAAAACGAGGAAAAAACACATATTACCTTCAAAAGCAAAGAGGGAATCACGATCCAGAGTAAAGGAGATATTCTCTTTGACACACTGGAAAATTTCAATTTAGTCAGCCGCCCTCAAACGCTGGAAAGCTTTGTGCCAAATCATGAAAGCAAGAGTGCTGAAATGCAGGCCGCATTTGAGTCCGGCTACAGTGACTATGTGGGCCATGGCGGTGGCAGTGCAGAACACCCAACCTACACAGAGGAGGACCACAGAGCCGCGAGCCAAGCACAGTACATGGCGATGGTTCAGCAGCAGACACAGGGCAACATTTTTGTTCAGGCGATCAGTGGTGTAGCAGGCTTATTTACGGGGAATGGCGCTGAGGAGAGCGTTCCTGCAAAGGAATCGGAAGATGAGCCGCCGGCCACGACTGGTATCATCAATCTTCGTGCCTCTGACAGCTTCCAGTTGTCTGTTCCGCAAGAGGGTGGGAGCTGGATCAAAATGGATGCCGATGGCATCATGGCGCTCTCCTCCAAGCAGTATGAGATGTATGGCTCACATCGGGGAAATTTTGAGCGTGTGGAGCTTTCAAATCAAACGACGCGGGACTCCATCCTGGACGGCATTCAGATTGGCTTGGGAATTATCAGTGCAATTGGAACTTGTATCCCTGGCATCGGATGGGGAGTTGCACTTGCCGCCAATTCATTAGATGCCTTAATTTCAGTAGGCCGCGGTGATATGATTGGCGCCGGCATGGCTATGTTTGGCGTGTTTGGCGATATGTTTGGCTGGTTAGCGGATGCAGGGAAAGCTGCAAATGCACTAAGTGATACAGCACAAAGCGCCCAGCGCATTTCGAAAGCAGTGGAAAGCACAGAGGCATTGTTTGGAGCGGCCTCAATTGGTGCCATGGGGGTTGTTTCCCTTACATCAGGAGCAGAGCTTATTTCCAAAATCAGTCAAGAGGGCTGGACCGAAGAAAATAAGGCTTTGTTGCAGCAATGGATTCTCTCAAATGTGCGTTCAGTCGCTACAATGGGTGGGATACAAGCACTGACCAGGCTTGGTCAAAATCTTGTGGGCCGACGTGCAGCAGCAAGCGGAAATCTCTCTGATGACTTTGCAAATGGGCGGCATACTTCTGATGAGAGCCCAGAGGGAACTGCCCGTAGAACCATGGGAAGCCAAAGCAATACAGAGAGAAATGATGCGGAGGGTATCGTCAAATCGCCGGGAGATCCGGTCGATCCTATTACAGGGAGCTTTTTTGCAAAGCAAACAGACTTCATTTTGCCGGATATTGCGGGTGATTTCCGACTGATGCGCAGGCATCAGTCGGTGAGCAACTATGAAAAGCAGCTTCTTGGCACCCGCTGGGTGAGCAGTCTTGGGATGCGGCTGATTGTGGAAGCGGATGAGGCCGCCATGCTCAAGGACGATTTGAGTGTAGAGCACTTCCTGCGGACAGAGCGGGGCTGGGTGAACGCGAAGGGCGAGAGCTTGGCTTATGTTATGGTAGAGAGCCAGGCGGGCTATTCCATCCAGGAAAGTACAACGGGCAAGACCTATTGCTACGACCTAACTGGCCGTCTCACCGCCGTTGTTGATTCACATGGGAATCGGACGGAGATCAGCTATTGCGGCACTACCATTCAGCGCCTGACCCTCGCCAGCGGCCAGTATCTGGACTTTTCCTATGAGGCGGGCAAGGTTTCCAAAATCACAGACTGTGCGGGGCGTTCTGTCCAGTATGAGTACGACGGGGACCTTCTGACGGCGGTGACGTACCCCAACGGTGGGACCATGCGTTACCAGTATGATACCAGGGGCCTGATTATTTCTGTCACCGACCAGAATGGCATAAACTATCTCGTCAACAGTTATGATGAAAAGGGGCGCGTGATCCGTCAGGATCTGGCGAATGGCGAAGAGCATGTATTCCTTTACAACGATTCCAGACGCCAGACAACCTATCACAATCTGCAGAGCGGCCGCAGCACAGTTTACCATTACAACGACCAAAAGCAGGCGGTAAAGACAGAGTACGATGACGGTACCTATCAGGAGTTTGAGTATGACCAGTGGGGCAACCGCATCCTGGAGAAGAACCGCAGCGGCGAGATCACCCGCTGGACCTACCGGCAGGACGGGAAGCTGGTGCGCCAGGAGTTGCCCAGTGGTTTGGTCTGGGAATATGAGTATGATGACCGTGGCAATCAGGTCCACTGGTGGAACAACGATGGCGAGGAGTTTTTCGCCCAGTTCGATGAGCGCAACAACTGTGTCCGCGAGGAGCAGGTGATCGACGCCATGCGCCGCAGGGTGCAGACCTACCAGTATGACCGGCTGGGCCGCATGATCTCCATGACGGACGGAAACGGCAGTGTGACCCAGTATGAATACTGGGAGCGCAGCAGCCGGGTGTCCCGGCTTATCACGCCGGAGGGAGCGGTGTTCCAGTACCGCTATAACCAGATTGAGCAGTGTATGGCCATCCAGAGCGACGCCGGCGAGGTCCAATTCGGCTATACCAAGCTGGGGGCCAGGGCGCTGGAGATCGATCCCCTGGGCAACACCACCCGTTACCGCTATGACCTCCTGAGTAATCTGATCGCCAAGGTACTGCCCAACCAGTACGATGAAAAGACGGGAGACGGGTCCTGCTACCGCTATGAGTATGACGCCATGGATCACCGTGTCAGCTCCACCGACCCGCTGGGGAATGTGTTTGCCACTCCCTATGATACTGCGGGGCGCCTGGCTATGGAGGTCAACCCAAACACCTATGATCCGGCCACCAGGAGCGGTCAGGGCATCCGGTACGAGTACGACACCGACGACCGGCGGATCAAGGTCATCTACCCGGACGGCGGCATCCGGCGGCTGAAATATGACGCTATGGGCAATCTGGTGAAGGTCATCGAGCCAGAACAGTATGACGCTGAAACGGATGACGGCCCGGGCTATGTCTACCGCTACGACGCGGCGGGCCGTCTGGAGGAAATTGTCAGCCCGGACGGGGTCGTGGAGAAACGCTATGTCTACGATCTGCGGGGCCTGGTGGTTCAAGAGATCTCCGCAGAGGGCTATTTGGCCAGGGAAACCGACGAGGCCCGGATCGGGACATTGTATGCCTACAACCGGGCGGGATGGCTGCTGGAGAAGCGGGAGCCGGTGTCCAGGGCGGAGGATGGGTCTGTCCAGTACCGGCTGACCCAGTATGTCTACGATACCAACGGCAACCGGACGGAGGAGAAGCGCTTCCTGTCCTTCCAGGACGGGGAGAGTGCCAAAGGCAGCATCC
>ERZ791875.2290-NODE-2290-length-10553-cov-6.837969_pt1 | contig 10553 bp, 8 predicted proteins | sample MGYA00510278_ERZ791875 | MGnify/ENA primary metagenome ERZ791875 (study PRJEB30046, sample SAMN00792078) | human gut metagenome | study: EMG produced TPA metagenomics assembly of the A metagenome-wide association study of gut microbiota in type 2...
TGCCGCGCCGCGCTGCTGGCCGAGTTCCCGGATGCGGTCATCGAAGCAGAGCAGCGCGAAATTTCCGCGCAGGAAGGCACAGAAACGGCAGCTGTGACCTATATTTTTACCGCCAACATCGCCGCACCGCCGTGATTCGACATATTTTGCTTAGGATGACGAAATGGCTGATAAAATTTTGTGCAATATTCATAGTTTCTTTTGCAAAAAACTGTGATATAATCTAAATATATAGCTATGTGCTACACCATGGAACCGGGAGGATGAAAATTTGGCAGAACGATCTTTGGAACTGGACAGTATTGAACTGGCAGCAGCCATCTTTGGCAGCGGCGACCAGAATATCCACCTGCTGGAAAAGGAATTCCGCGTCACGGCGGTCTGCCGCGGCTCGGTGCTGCGCTTTACCGGTGAGCAGAAGGATGTGGACGCCGCCGCCCGCGCCGTGGACGGCATGGTCACCCTGATGGAAAACCACACCCCGCTTGAGGAGCAGACCGTACGCTACTGCATCAGCCTGGCCCACGGGGGTGAGGAAAAGCGCCTGCGGGAGCTGACCGACGATTTCGTCGCAGTCACGGCCAAGGGCCGTCCCATCCACCCCAAGACGCTGGGCCAGAAGGAATATCTCGCCGCCATCCGCAAAAATGCCATCACGTTCGGTGTCGGGCCTGCGGGCACCGGCAAGACGTATCTGGCTGTGGCTATGGCGGTCAAGGCGTTCAAGTCCAAGGATGTCAGCCGCATCATCCTGACCCGCCCTGCCGTCGAGGCGGGAGAGAAGCTCGGCTTTCTGCCGGGCGACCTGCAAAACAAGGTTGATCCGTATCTGCGCCCGCTCTACGACGGGCTGTTTGATCTGCTGGGGGCCGAGACGTTCCAGAAGCTGTTTGAAAAGCAGGTCATTGAGGTCGCACCGCTCGCCTATATGCGCGGGCGCACGCTGGATGATGCCTTCATCATCCTGGACGAGGCCCAGAACACCACGCCCGAGCAGATGAAGATGTTCCTGACGCGCATGGGCGTCGGCAGCAAGGTCGTGGTCACCGGCGACGTGACCCAGATCGACCTGCCGGATAAGGTGCGCAGCGGTCTCATTGATGCCCTGCATGTCCTGCGGGACGTCGAGGGCATCGCGCAGGTTCGCCTGACCGAGAAGGACGTCGTGCGCCACCGCCTGGTGCAGCAGATCGTAAAAGCGTATGAAAAGGCCGCCGAGGAGAAGGCTCCCGGCAGCCACAACCATAAACAAACAATGGAGGTCGATTAACGTGTCCAATAAGGTGTTGATTACGAACGATCAAAACGTGGTCAAGGTCCCTTCCGGGCTGCGCATCCTGATCCGCCGCAGCTGCAACGCTGTGCTGGATTTCGAGCATTTTGACGGTCCGGCGGAGATCAGCGTGACCTTCGTGGATAACAACCGCATCCACGAGCTGAACAAGGAGTACCGCGACAAGGATTCCGCCACCGACGTTCTGAGCTTCCCGCTCGGTGAAAACGGCGAGTATGACATTGACGAGGACAACGGCTGCAAGCTGCTGGGCGACATCGTCATCTCAATGGAGCGCGCCATGGAGCAGGCCGAGCTGTACGGCCATTCTTTGCAGCGTGAGGTCGCGTATCTGACGGTACATTCGATGCTGCACCTGCTGGGCTACGACCATGAGGCCGGCGGCCTGGAGGCCGTGCGCATGCGCGAGAAGGAGGAGGCTGTGCTCATCCAGCTCGGCCTGCCGCGCACGGTTTCCTATACCAGCGATGAAATTTGAGCAGCTGACCCGCTTTGCGCGGGGCTTTGTCTATGCCTACAACGGCATACGCGCCGCTGTGCAGGAGGAACGCAACTTCCGGTTTCACCTCTGCGCGGCGTTCTATGCCTTTGTGGCGGCATTCTGGGCGGAGCTTGACCCCGTGGAGACCGCGCTTATCGCCCTCTGCGTGGCGGCGGTGCTGGCGCTGGAGCTTGTCAACTCCGCGATTGAGCGCGCCGTGGACAAGCCCGACACCACCCACTGGTGGAGCGCAGGCGCGGCCAAGGATATGGCCGCGGGTGCAGTGCTCGTCATGGCGGTGGGAACGCTGATCGTGGCCCTCTGCGTGTTCTGGCCGCGGCTGGGCACGCTGTGGGCCAACTTTACGCTGCGCCCCACACGCCCGGCGGGGCTGGTGCTGACGCTGGTCATCTTCTGCAAATTCATTTTCCGTTCTTCCAACTCAACAGAGAAAGGCAAACAACCGAATGGCAAAACCGATTCCTGAAATGCCGTCCAGCGTCTTTGTGGCGCTGGTGGGCCGCCCCAACGTGGGCAAATCCAGCCTGACGAACTACCTTGTGGGCGAAAAGGTCGCTATTGTGACAAAAAAGCCCCAGACGACCCGCAGCCGCATTACCGGCGTCATTACCAAGGGCCCCGTGCAATATGTGCTGATGGACACCCCCGGCATCCACGCCGCCCGCAACAAGCTGGACGCCCGCATGACCCAGACCGCCGCCGCCAGCCTGAAGGACGTCGATGTGACGATGATGCTGTTTGAACCGGCAGGGGAGTTCACCGACGCCGAGCTGACGATGGTCAAGGCGCTGCAAAAGGGCGGCCCGGCCATTGCCGTTATCAACAAGGTGGACCTGCTGGATAACTTTGCCGCGCTGGAAGCCCGCAAGAAGCAGCTGGAGGAGTTCGGCTGCTTTGACCACATCGTCACGATCTCGGCGAAAGACGGTACGGGCTGCGATGAACTGTTTGCCATGCTCAAGCCCTACGGCAACGAGGGCCCGCACTATTTCGATGATGACGCCTTCACCGATATGCCGGAGAAGGAGCTTGTCGCAGAGCTTGTGCGCGAGAAGGCACTGCTTTTCCTGCGTGAGGAGGTGCCCCACGGCATCGCCGTCGTTGTTGAGCGGTTTAAAGAGCGCCCCGACAAGGATCTCATCGACATTGACGTGGACATCTACTGTGAGCGCAAGAGCCATAAGGGCATGATCATCGGCAAGGGCGGCCAGATGCTGAAAAAAATTGCCTCCGCCGCCCGCATGGACATTGAGGAACTGCTCGGCGTCAAGGTCAACCTCCAATGCTGGGTCAAGGTCCGCGAGGACTGGCGCGATAACGAACTGCAGCTGAACTCGCTGGGATTTGCCAAGCCGTAACGATGCTGCACGTCGTAGGGGCGGGGCATGCCCCGCCCGCAGCCTACCTGTTATAGAGCATTATCCGTAAGGCCGCGGGCCGGACATGTCCGGCCCCTACAGCAACCGCAAATTTATTTTACTCCCCATTCCGCCAACATCCCCGCGCCCCCTCTGCTACACTGTAGCCATGGGGGTGAACGGCATGGACAAAACGGCAGATGACTGGCGGCGCTTTGCGCAGACAGGCAGCATTTACGACTATCTGACGTACAAAAATCAACAAAACACAGCACGGGAGGACGTATATGCAGGTGGCAACAACGGGCCTTGTGCTGCGGCAGGTCAAGGTGGGCGAGGCAGACCGGATCCTGACGATCCTGACGCCTGACCTCGGCGTGGTGTCGGCGTCGGCCCGCGGCAGTCTGCGGATGAAGAGCGCTCTGTTCAGTGCAACAGGGCTGTTCTGCTACTCGGAATTCACGCTCACCAGCGGGCGCAGCCACTATTTTGTGGACACTGCGCAGGTCAAAAAGGTGTTCCACGGCATCTCTGCGTCCATTGAGGGTATGGCTCTGGCCAGCTACATGGCGGAGATTGCGGCGGAGCTTTCCCCCGCGCCGCCCGAGGCCGACGCCCAGCTGCGCCTGCTTCTCAACTGCCTGTATATGATCAGTGAGCGCCACTATCCCTGCGCGCAGCTCAAAGCTATCTATGAGCTGCGCGCCCTGACGCTGGCGGGCTATATGCCGGACGTGCTGGCCTGCGCGGGCTGCGGTAAATACGACGGGGGAGAGTTTTACCTTGACCCTGTCGAGGGCCGTCTGCTCTGCGCCGACTGTGCCGAAAAAGCGCGCCATATCACGAATCTGGACAACGGCGCGCTGTACGCCCTGCGCCATATCTGCCTGGCCGAGGATAAAAAGCTGTTCGGGTTCAAAATCTCGCCCGAGAGCTTACAGGAGCTTTCCCGCACCAGCGAGCAGTACACGCTGGCGCATCTGGAGCATGGGCTGAAAAGCCTAGATTTTCTCAAATCTGTACTTGAATAAGGAGACCTAAACCCTGTTATGGATACCGCCTATAAAACAACACTGGAGCTGGACAAGGTCCTGAACCGCGCTGTGCAGCTCTGCGCCTGCCAGGAAACGAAAGAAATGATGCAGGCGCTGGAGCCGGCCCCGACGATTGAGGATGAGCGCTACGACCTGACCCAGACCAACGCCATCAACGCGCTGCTCATCAAGAACGGCAGTCCCCGCTTCGGCAGCGTGCGCGAGGTGCGCCGCATCGTCGCCCACGCCCGCAAGGGGGGCATCCTCTCGATGGGGGAGCTGCTGGAAATTGCCGCGACCCTGCGCAATTTCTCGGGCCTGTCCCAGTGGTACGGCCTGAGCGAGCATGAGATGCTGCCCACCGACGACCTGTTTTTTGCGCTGGCCCCGCAGCCGGTGCTGGAAAAGCAGATTTCGGAGAGCATTATTTCTCCCGAGGAGATGGCCGACACTGCCAGTGTGACCCTCCACGATCTGCGCCGCAAAATCCGCCAGACCGAGGATTCCATCCGCACCAAGCTCGATAACATCATCCGCAACTCCACCACCAATAAATTTTTGCAGGATGCCGTCGTTTCCCTGCGCAATGGCCGCTACGTCGTGCCTGTCCGCGCCGAGTACCGCGGTGAGGTCGGCGGCGTCATCCATGACGTCTCGTCCACCGGCGCAACGGTCTTTGTAGAACCTACCGCCGTCGTCGAGGCCAACGCCCGCATCATGCAGCTGCGTGCGCAGGAGCAGGAGGAGATCACCCGCATCCTGACCTCGTTCTCGACGCAGGTCGGCTCGCTGGAGCCGCAGTTCACCTACAGCTATGACGCGATGCTCAAAATCGACCTGCTGCTGGCAAAGGCCCGGCTGGCTGTGGAGCAGAACGCCTTTATGCCCGCCGTCAGCGACACGGTGCACTTCAAGCTGAACAAGGCCCGCCACCCGCTCATCGACAAGAAAAGGGTCATGCCTGTGGACATCGAGCTGGGCAGCGAGTACGACACCCTCGTCATCACCGGCCCGAACACCGGCGGCAAGACCGTTTCGCTCAAAACCGCGGGCCTTCTCAACGCGATGGCCCAGTACGGCTTCCTGATCCCCGCGCACGAGAGCAGCATCGTCTGCCATTTTGACGAGTACCTTGTGGACATCGGCGATGAGCAGAGCATTGAGCAGAGCCTGTCCACCTTCTCCGGCCACATGAAGCGCATCAGCGGCATTCTCGACCTGGCGGGCCACGCCACGCTGACCCTGCTTGACGAGCTGGGCGCGGGCACCGACCCTGCCGAGGGTGCGGCGCTGGCCGTCAGCATTCTCGAACAGCTGCGCCGTCAGGGCAGTCTGCTCATGGCCACGACCCACTACGCTGAGCTGAAGGTCTACGCGCTGGAAACGCCCGGCGTCGTCAACGCCAGCTGCGAGTTCAACGTCGAAACGCTGATGCCCACCTATAAATTGAGCGTCGGCGTGCCGGGCAAATCGAACGCCTTCCTCATCAGCGCCAAGCTCGGCATCCCGCAGGAAATTATCGACGCCGCACGCAATCACATGTCGAACGACGATAAGCGCCTCGACAGCGTGCTGTCCCAGCTGGATGACTTGAAGGTCCAGCTGAAGGACGCCCAGGCCGAGGCCGAGCAGGCCCGGTATGAGGCGGAGCACGCGCTGGAAAGTGCCGAGAAGAAACGCGACGACCTGATCAAAAAAGGTGAGGAAGAACTCGAAAATGCCCGCCGCCAGGCCCATGACCTGATGCAGCAGGTGCAGAACGAGGCCTACAGCCTGACCGACGAGCTGCGCCGCATCCAGAAGGACGAAAAGACCAGCGCTGCCCAGCGTGCTGTCCGCGCCCGGGAAATTGCCCGCAGGGACACAGAGACACTGCTGAAAAAGACCGACGCCAAGCCGCAGCCCGTAAAGGAGTTTGTGCCTTTGAAGGAGGTACAAATCGGGCAGGAGGTCGTTATCGCAGACCTCGGCCAGACGGCCACTGTCACCGCGCGGCCTGACCGCAGCGGCATGGTCGAGGTGCGCGCCGGCATCATGAAAACGAAGGTGCCGCTGACGAACCTGCGCGCACCCGATAAGATGGAGAAGCGCAAGCCGGCCGAACCGCGCCGCTCGACCCGCGTGCAGCTCGACAAGAGCCGCAAGACCAGTATGGAGCTGAACCTGCTGGGCTACACCGTGGACGAGGCCCTGAACGAGGTGGACAAGTTCCTGGACAGCGGTATGCTGCGCGGGCAGTCCACGCTCTATATCATCCACGGCAACGGCACCGGCGCGCTGCGCACGGCCATCCAGAAGCATCTGCGCACCCACAAGGCCGTCAAGAGCTTCCGCCTGGGCCGCTACGGCGAGGGCGAGAGCGGTGTGACCGTTGTGGAATTAAAGTGAAAATCAAAACAATCCGCGTGTTTTGTCTATGGCAATCATTCACCGCGTTTGCTATGCTAACAGTATTATGATAATTACTTCAATAATAAATTAACAGGAGAGCGAGTGAACGCTTTGGCTATGGATTACAACAGCATACGCAGCTTTACCATGACGCTGGCACACCGCGCAGTGGGGGACATCCGCCGCGGCGGCTTCCGCCAGCTGCGCAACTATGTGGATATGTGTGCCACACTGGCTAAAAAGCAACAGCAGAAGGACTTTTTTGCCTACGCGCAGAAGGCTCTGCAGCGCACGGACAGCTGCTACTACAGCCTTATCCACCGTCTGTTGGATTCCGTGGATGAGGATCGCATCTGCACCGTCGGCGTCAATATGGGCTTTGGCGGGTTGATTTACGGTGCCAGTGAGCTGAAAAAGCAGGCTGACCTCGAAGGTCAGCCCATTGCCTGGATCACGGCGGCCCGCTGCGGCGACGAGCGCCTGAGCGAGCTGGTGCCCAAGGCCGCCGGGCACGGCAGCTTTGTCTGGCTGCTGGATGCGACGGACACTGACCCCGCGCAGGTCGTGCTGCTGGCTAAGGCCAACCCGCAGAGCGCCTTCGGTCTGCTGGCTGACCCGTCCGCACTGACCGAGGACTGCGTCAAGACGCTTGCGGTATGCTGCAATCTGGTGGTCATGCCGCTGCTGCAGACGCCGGAGCTGACCCCCGAGGTCTGCCGCGCCGCCCGCCGCCTGAAAGCCCAAAAGATGTTCTACGCGCTGACGGTTCTCATCGATGACGAGACCGCGGGCGAGGTCATGCAGGACGACTGGCTCGAGAGCATGGCGCAGGAGACGCTTTGCTGCATGTGTGCCCGCAAGCCCGGCACATCGGACGAAACCGCCCGGAAGCTGCGCCGCAGCATCGTGAACGGACGCCTTGAGACCGGCAAGCCCGTGCTGCTGCTCGATTGGGACGGCGATGTGCGCTATCTGAACAACCGTATTTCGGAGTATATGACCTTCGGCAGTGTCCTGCCGGAGGGCAGCACCTTCCCTTTGCAGTTGGGCTGACTTCTTGGCCCCCTCTGCGAGGGGGCTCCCGCCTCAGCGGGTGGGGGAGAGAACCTTACGCCAGCTCGAAATACTTCGGGTTATGGCAAAGTTCGCTCCCTCCGGCCCTTCGGGCCATCTCCCTTGCCGAGGGAGGCAAGTACTGCCGCATAAAATGACAAAAACCGACCCCGTACCGATGCTATGATCGGATACGGGGTCGGTTTATTTTGTGTTTATTGCGGATCGCCGCGCAGCAGCTTCTGCATGATCTCGCGGTTGAACACCGGGATCGACAGCTCCGACACGTTGGACAGGGCGTTGTTCTTCATGCCGCTGAGCACCCACGGGATCAGGATACCCATCATCGCACCGGCAAAGAACTGCCCGATCTTGCGGGTCTCCTCGGCGTTGGCATCGGGGTTCAGCTCCCGCGCGTTCTGCTCAAAGATGGAGCGCAGATAATCGAACATATATTGCTGCAGGCTGTTCTGGCCGTTGTAGGCAAGGGCATTGCAGTAGAACACCTTGTTTTCCAGAAAATAGGTCTCCAGCGCCGCCAGCAGGGCATTCCAGCTGGAATAGGCGCTGAGCTCCACCAGAAACCGGGTGATGCCGCTCTGGAAATACCAGTTTACCAGATCGTACTTATCCTCAAAATGGTAATAGAAGGTGTTGCGGCCCACATTGGCGTGATCGACAATGTCGTTGACAGAAATTTTCTCCAGCGGGGCCGTGGCCATCAGCTCCTGCAGACTCTGGGCCAGCAGCTGCTTGGTTTGATTGGAACGAGGCATAGCAATCCTCCTGCACGGTAGGTGGTAAAATTACATACCTGCATTATAACACAAATTCGACATAAAGTGCAAATGCTTTGTGGGAAGAACAAAAGAAGAAAAAAAGGCAAGACCACGCAGATGTTGTATGACAATTTGCGCGGAGTGTTTGGTTTTGCCCGCAGCAGCGGGGTTTCCGGGCTGTCAAGTTGAACATTCCCCGGCTTTTGTCTATGTACACTAAGCCGAAAATAAGCATAAAATAGTGCCATACCAAATGAGTGCCCCAAACGGAGAGAAAAAGGAGAGCAATCTATCATGCCGATGAATAAAGTGGTTCATGCCGCTCAGCGCGCTGCATTCAGCGCTGCCATTGATTCTGCCATCAAGGCCGTGCGCGGCAAAGGCCCTGAAAATATGGCCGAGCAGGCCGTCAAGCTCGTCAACCTGGCCCAGCCTCTGCTGGCCCACCGTTACCCCGATGCCGACTGGGACAAGGTTCGCGCCTTTGTGTCCGACCCCGGCAGCAAGTGGATGGAGTACGCCTACAAGGCTATCAACGAGATCGACCCCAACATCCTCAAGATGAACACCCTGAACCTTGTGTATGAGGGTATGTTCGCGGGCTATAACTACGTCATGGAGCTGCGCAGGAAGTATGACTGCAACATGCCGTGGATCCTGCTGTTCGACCCGACCTCCGCCTGCAACCTGCACTGCAAGGGTTGCTGGGCTGCCGAGTACGGCAACCGCCTGAACCTAAGCTTTGAGGATATGGATCGCATCGTCACGGAGGGCGAGGAGCTGGGCATCCACTGGTACATGTGCACCGGCGGTGAGCCGACCTGCCGCAAGGAGGATCTGTTCAAGCTGGCCGCCAAGCACCAGAACTCCGTGTTCCACCTGTTCACCAACGGTACGCTGATCGATCAGGCTTTCTGTGACCGCGTCAAGGAAGTCGGCAACATGGCCTTCTTCATCTCGATCGAGGGCATCGGCGATGCCACCGATGACCGCCGCGGCGAGGGCGTCTATGACCGCGTCATGCACGCCATGGATCTGATGAAGGAGAACGGTCTGCTGTTCGGCACCTCCATCTGCTACACCAGCGCCAACTACAAGGCCGTCACGAGTGATGAGTTCATGGATATGCTCATCAGCCACGGTGTACGCTTCAACTGGTACTTCCACTATATGCCCATCGGTGACGGTGCAAACGTTGACCTGATGCTGAACGCCGAGCAGCGCGAGTATATGATCCACCGCGTGCGAGAGATCCGCGGCTTCACCGGCGGCAAGCCGATCTTCTGCATCGACTTCCAGAACGACGGCGAGTACATCGACGGCTGCATTGCCGGCGGCCGCCAGTATGCCCACATCAACCCGGCGGGCGACGTTGAGCCCTGCGTCTTTATCCACTACTCCAACGCGAACATCCACGACAAGAGCCTGCTGGAGTGCCTGCAGCAGCCGCTGTTCAAGGAGTACCACAAGGGCCAGCCCTTCAACCACAACCACCTGCGCCCCTGCCCGATGCTCGAGAACCCCGAGCTGCTGGGTGAGATGGTCAGGCGTTCCGGCGCCCACAGCACCGATATGCAGCAGCCGGAATCTACGGACGATGTTTTCCGCCGCTGCCGCCCCTACGCTGACCAGTGGACTCCGTCCGCTGACCGCATCTGGGTCGAGGAGCACCCCGATTGCGCTTCCTGCGCCAGCTGCTCCGCCTGCGCATCCAAGTAAAATCGCATAAATAACATTTCACGCCCCGCTGTGGTTTGCAGCGGGGCGTTTTTGTTTGGTTTGGCTTCCCCCCACGGGGGAAGCTGTCAGCGGCCCCGCCCGCTGACTGATGAGGGGAGAGCCTTGCCAATACCATCCGCTAACGGGTGACCACGCAAGCCTGCCCCTCATCCGGCCTCGGGCGGGGCCTCGGCCACCTTCCCCCGTGAGGAAGGCGTTCATCTTGTCAGCTTTTCGCACATCCCACCGTCCGCGGATTTTCTCCCCAACCGGCGCATATAGTGGTAGCATGGCGGCAAAAAGGGGAGGTGGGCGTATCAAAACGGTGGTGTATCTCGATGTGCTGCTGCTGACGAATTTTCTGACAGCGTACCTTCTGCTGCTGGCGGCGGGGGCGCTGAGCGGCCAGCGTGCGCCGTTTGC
>ERZ791875.2315-NODE-2315-length-10458-cov-2.919350_pt1 | contig 10458 bp, 7 predicted proteins | sample MGYA00510278_ERZ791875 | MGnify/ENA primary metagenome ERZ791875 (study PRJEB30046, sample SAMN00792078) | human gut metagenome | study: EMG produced TPA metagenomics assembly of the A metagenome-wide association study of gut microbiota in type 2...
AACCTCATACTAATCATTGTAAATCAGTTTAGTATGAGATGGCGGGTCAAGCCCGCCAGGACACAGACACTATAAATAGGACTTTTGACAAGGTGAATTAGGACAAGGTTATAGCCTGTCGGTAGAAAAGCTATACTCTATTAGACAAAAAGCTATAGTCTTTTCCGCAAAAAGTTATAGTCTTTTTCAAAGAAGCTGCGGGACTTTTATAACAAATAAGCTACGAAGGTATTATCTTTGTAACAACGAATAGTAAAGAATAAGTAAATATGGATATAAACAATATAACGGCCGTCTATTTCGTCGGTGCCGGCGGTATCGGGATGAGTGCCCTGATCCGTTACTTTCTTTCGAAAGGGAAGAAGGTGGCCGGTTACGACAAGACCCCTTCCGGTTTGACGGAACAGTTGAACTATGAAGGAGCCGTCATTCATTATGAGGATAACGTCGACCTGATCCCCGATGACTTTACCGATCCGGCCAAGACATTGGTGGTCTATACGCCTGCCGTTCCCGAAGCCCATTCGGAGCTTTGTTATTTCCGGGGTAACGGTTTCGAGGTGATGAAACGTGCCCGCGTGTTGGGCGAGATCACCAACTGTAACCGCGGACTCTGTGTTGCCGGTACGCATGGCAAGACGACGACCTCGTCGATGATAGCCCACCTGTTGAAACAGTCGCACGTCGACTGTAACGCCTTCTTAGGCGGTATCCTGAAGAACTACGACAGCAACCTGATGCTTTCCGCAAAGAGCGACCTGACCGTGATAGAAGCAGACGAGTTCGACCGCTCCTTTCACTGGCTCAAACCCTATATGGCCGTCATCACCGCCGCCGATCCCGATCACCTGGATATCTACGGAACCCCGGAGGCCTATCGTGAAAGCTTCGAGCACTTCACTTCGCTGATCCGTCCCGACGGCTGCCTGATCATGAAGCAAGGCATCAACGTCACGCCCCGCCTGCAGGAAGGAGTGAAACTCTATACCTACACCGGCGAATTGTCAATTGTCAATTGTCAATTGTCAATTAGTAAGGTTCCCGATTTCTACGCCGAGAACATCCGTATCGGCAACGGAGAGATCTTCTTCGACTTTGTCGGTCCCGATGTCCGCATCCCGGATATCCAGTTGGGCGTCCCTGTAAAAGTAAATATCGAGAACGGTGTGGCCGCTATCGCCCTTGCATGGCTGAACGGTGCGACACCGGAGGAAATCAAACACGGCATGGCAACCTTTGCCGGTCCGCGCCGCCGCTTCGACTTCCACCTCAAGAAAGATAACATCGTCCTGATCGACGATTATGCACATCATCCCGCCGAGTTGAAGGCAAGCATCCTTTCCGTAAAGGAACTGTATGCCGGACGCAAGGTGACCGGTATCTTTCAGCCGCATCTCTACACCCGTACGCGCGACTTTGCCGCTGACTTTGCCGCCAGCCTGTCGCTCCTGGATGAACTGATCCTGCTGGATATTTATCCCGCACGCGAGGAACCGATACCGGGTGTCACTTCGCAGATCATCTTCGATGCCGTGACAATCCCCGGCAAGCGGTTGATCCGGAAAGAGGAACTTCTGGATGTCGTCTCTGCCGAAGCAGGCAGGCTCGACGTAGTCCTGATGCTTGGCGCCGGCAATATAGAATTGCTGGTAGAACCTGTAAAACAAATATTGGATAAAAAAGAATAAAGAGTGGTCCGTATCGTATCCATAATAGTTGCAATACTGTTGTTCTGTTACATCGTATTTGTCTCCTTCTTCTTCCGGGAAAGCAGGCAGAAAGACTTGTGCCGGGACTTGCAGGTGGTAGTCGTGGACAGCCTCGACAAACATTTTGTGAGCGAGAGCGACCTGGTCTCCCTCCTCAAGAATGCCGATCTGAACCCGATAAAAAAGCCGATGAACGAGATCAACACAGACCGGATTGAAAATGAACTGCTGAAGAACGAGATGATTGCCCGCGTGGAAGCCTACAAGACTCCTTCGGGCATGATTAAATTGGAAGTGGAGCAAAAAATACCTATCTTGCGTGTGATAAGTCCGAGAGGCAATTACTATGTGGATAATTTGGGTAGCACGATGCCTGTCAGCCGCCGCTATGTGGCGCACGTTCCCGTTGTAAGCGGATACGTGGAAAAAGAGTTGGCGGTAACCGACTTATACAAATTTGCATTATTTTTGCAGGAGAATGATTTCTGGAATAATCAGATAGAACAGATATACGTTCATCCGGATAATGAGGTGGAACTGGTCCCCCGGGTCGGTAACCACCGTATCGTGCTGGGCTCCCTGGCCGGTTATGAAGAGAAGCTGGATAACCTCCGGCTCTTCTACGAAAAGGCGATCCCCAAGGTGGGATGGGAGAAGTACGGCATTATAAATTTAAAATATAAGGATCAGATTGTTTGTACTAAAAGATAGAGAATATGGCATACACAGACTTTATAGCAGCCATCGACCTTGGCTCTTCTCACATGGTCGGTATGGTAGGTGCGAAAGGCCCTTCGGGGGCTCTTTCCATAATAGCCTACGAAGTAGAGAATTCCGAGACCTGTATTCGAAGAGGATGTGTATATAATATAAAAGATGCAGTCGGTAAGATCGTGCGCTTGATCCGCAAATTGGAGAACAAGTTGGGTGGTTCCCGTATCGGCAAGGTCTATATCGGGGTGGGAGGCCAGTCGCTTCGCACCATCAGCCATGCCGTGTCGAGAGTGATCGGCGACGGTACGGTGACCGAAGAAATCCTGCAGGAACTGGACAAGGAGTGCCGCCAGTATCATCCCGATATGCTGGATGTGCTGGAAGTCGCACCGCCCGCCTACTTCCTCGACAACCAGCCGGAAGCCCATCCCGTGGGAATGGGTTGCTCCCGGATAGATGCACGCTATAAGCTGATCGTCGGACGTCCGTCGCTTCGCCATGCCGTCACGACTAATATGACGGAACAGATCAAGCTCGATGTGGCAGGCACAATCGTCTCGCCATTAGCCTTGGCTGATCTGATCCTGACGGAACAGGAAAAAGATAAAGGATGTGCCCTGGTCGACTTCGGTGCAGGCGTAACCTCTGTTACGATATATAAAGATGGAAGTCTGGCAGGCCTGTACGTGATCCCGTTGGGCAGCCAGTTGATCACTCGCGACCTGATGTCGTTGGGCATACCTGAAAAGGAAGCCGAACGGGTGAAACGCACCTACGGCAATGCCATCTGGGAGAAAGACAACGAACAGCAAGTGGTCTCTGTCGACTTGGCGGACGGACAACATGCCGGCGAGGTTAAGCTCTCCGATATCAATATGGTCGTGGAAGCCCGCAGCCGCGAGATCATCGAAAACATATACGCCCGTCTGGAAGATGCCGGAGTGGCCAAGACACCGGGTTACAGTGTTGTGATTGCCGGTAACGGCGCCGCGCTGAAGAATATGCGCGAAGCCCTCGGCGAACGCTTCAGGATGGATGTGCGTTATGCATCTGTCCGGAAAGACCTGATTGCCGACGGTGAGATGATCGCCAACAACCCCGAATACACGACCGCAGTCGCTCTCTTGCTGAAAGGCCGGGAGAACTGTGCTGTTTACACCGCTTCTGAACCGGAAAAGAAGAAGGAGGAAACAACGGTTGCACAAAAGTCTGCAACTACTGAGCCGGAAAAGACAGTCTCCAGTCTGGATAGCTCCTCTAAACAAGAGGAGGAGGCTGAGTCTGAAGAAAAGCAGGTGGCGGCTTCGGCTACGACGACTAAGAACCGCAATTCCGGGACTAAGAAAGAGGAAGAGAAGAAGAAAAGCAAGGGCTGGGGATTCGGAGACCTCTTCAAGAATGCGGTGGATAAGATGGGCGATGGAATTGGTAAAGCCTTGGATGATGCACAATAATCGGTAACAAATAAAGACAGACGACAATGGACGATAAGACATACGATTTTGATTTGGCAAAAGCGCCTCAGACGATCATCAAAGCGATAGGCGTCGGTGGCGGTGGTGGTAATGCTGTCAGCAACATGGACAAGGAAGGCATACATGATGTCTCTTTCGTGTTGTGTAATACCGATAATCAGGCTTTGCAGAAGTCCGATGTGCCCGATAAGCTGCTGATCGGAAAGAATACGACTCGTGGTCTCGGATCGGGAAATGTCCCGGAAAGAGGCGAGGAGGCGGCTCTCGAAAGCGAAGATGAGATCCGCGAGATGCTGGACGACGGTACTCGTATGGCCTTTGTCACTGCCGGAATGGGCGGTGGTACAGGTACGGGAGCAGGGCCGATCGTAGCCAAGATATCGAAAGAGATGGGTGTCCTGACTGTCGGTATCGTTACGATTCCTTTCCTGTTTGAAGGCCGCCAGAAGATTGTGAAAGCTGTCAAAGGCGTACGGAAGATGGCGCAGAACGTGGACTCGCTGTTGGTGATCAACAACGAACGCCTGCGCGACTTGTATTCCGAAGAACGTATGAGCGTCCCGCAAGCCAACCGGAAAGCTGATGAAACACTGACGATCGCCGCTAAGAGCATCGCCGAGATTATCACGACCAACCTGGAGCAGAACGTCGACTTTGCCGATGTCGACACGACGATGCGTAACAGCGGTGTCGCCCTAATCAGTATCGGGTTCGGTGAAGGCGAAGGTCGCCTGCAACGGGCTATCGATGAGGCTTTGCACAGCACGCTGGTCAACGACATAGACAATATTTTCAATGCCAAACGAGTTGCCTTCGTGATCTACTACAGCCACGAAGACGCGCTCCGCATAGATGAGATGGATGATATCCACAACTTCATGGCACGTTTCAAGACAGACTATGAAGTGAAGTGGGGGCACGGCTACGACGACAGCCTGGGAGCCAAGATCAAGATCACGATCCTGGTAACCGGTTTCGGTCTGGAAGATGTCTTGTCTAAACAGCAACAGACACTCGATACCGAAGAAGATCTTCTTGCCGCCGCCCAAAAAGCCGAAGAGCTTAAGAAGAAAAAGGAAGAGGAGGACCAGTTGATCAACCGCTATTACCGCGATTATATCAACTTCCGCCCGAAAGCGGAAATCGTCATTCTCTCGACCGACGAGCTGGACGATGACAACCTGATCGCCCTTCTGGAAGAGACTCCGACCTACAAGCGGAATGCAAAGGAAATCCTGCAAGTACGCCGGAAAGACGACGGAGCGGCCCGCCCGCAGGGAACTGCGTTCCAGTCTTCATCCGCCAATCAAGGCAAGAAGCCGAAGACTGGTGGTACAGTGATCAGTTTCCGATAATTTATAAATCATAAATCATAAATAAACAATGGATTTGTTTGAAAGAGTCAGCGAAGACATTAAAAACGCAATGAAGGCGAAAGACAAAGTAGCCCTTGAAACACTGAGAAACGTCAAGAAGTTCTTTCTCGAAGCAAAGACTGCTCCGGGAGCCAACGATACATTGAGCGATGCCGACGCATTGAAGATCATGCAGAAGCTCGTGAAACAAGGCAAGGATTCCGCCACTATCTACGTGCAGCAGGGACGCCAGGATCTGGCCGATGCCGAACTGGCACAGGTAGCCGTAATCGAAAAGTATCTGCCGGAACAGATGTCCGCCGAACAACTGGAAGCCGAGATAAAAGCAATCATCGCACAGGTTGGTGCTGCCGGCCCGAAAGATATGGGCAAGGTAATGGGCGTTGCCTCCAAAGCATTGGCCGGAAAAGCCGAAGGCCGCATGATCTCGGAGGTCGTTAAGAAATTATTGAATCAATAGTAATAGGGGGTGTCAAAAGCCCCCCTATTAGCTTCTCTTATCTATACCACCAAATGTTTATTATTCAATTCTCTTTATACCATGATTACTTTTATTTGTTGCCTTATCGCGCTGATCGTAGGCTATTTCGTTTACGGTAAATTCATTGAACGTATTTTCGGTATCGATGCCAAGCGGCAGACACCTGCTTATACCCATCAGGACGGGGTGGATTACATTCCGATGCCCACCTGGAAGGTTTTTATGATCCAGTTTCTGAACATCGCCGGACTGGGCCCGATCTTCGGGGCCATCATGGGAGCGAAGTTCGGAACGGCTTCTTTCCTGTGGATCGTGTTAGGAAGTATCTTTGCCGGTTCGGTGCACGATTACCTGTCCGGTATGTTGTCCCTGCGCAATAACGGGGAGAGTCTGCCGGAGATTATCGGACGCTATTTAGGAGCGAACTTCAAGCAGTTTATGCGTGCCTTCACGGTGCTTCTGATGATATTGGTCGGTTCCGTATTTGTTGCCGGACCTGCCGGGCTGCTGGCAAAGCTGACACCGGAGCATCTGGATGCTACTTTCTGGATTATTATCGTATTCCTCTATTATATCCTGGCGACGCTGTTACCTGTCGATAAGATTATCGGCAAGGTCTATCCGTTGTTTGCAGGCGCTCTGCTGTTTATGGCGATCGGTATCCTGATCATGCTGTTTGTCCATCATCCGCCGTTGCCCGAGATTACGGACGGAATGCCGAATACCTATCCCGGCCACCTGCCTATCTTCCCGATCATGTTCGTGAGTATCGCTTGCGGGGCTATCTCCGGTTTCCATGCGACACAAAGCCCGTTGATGGCGCGTTGTATCAAGAATGAGAAATACGGCCGGCCGATCTTCTTCGGTTCCATGATTACGGAAGGTATTGTTGCCCTGATCTGGGCGGCAGCCGCTACTTATTTCTATCATAATAACGGGATGGGCGAGAACAATGCAGCCGTTGTGGTCGACAGCATAACAAAAGAATGGCTTGGTACCGTAGGCGGTATATTGGCCGTGTTAGGTGTGATTGCCGCGCCGATTACTTCCGGTGATACAGCCTTTCGTTCGGCACGCCTGATCGTGGCTGACTTCCTGCACCTCGAACAGCGTAGCATCGCCAAGCGCCTGATGATCTGTATTCCTCTTTTCCTGGTGGCTATCGGCCTTTTGCTTTACAGCCAGAAAGACAAGGACGGTTTCGATATGATCTGGCGCTATTTCGCCTGGAGTAACCAGACGTTGGCTGTGTTCACCCTGTGGGCTTTGACGGTCTATCTGGTAACGGCAAAGAAACTGTATATCGTGACTCTGATCCCGGCTTTGTTTATGACAGCCGTCTGTTCGACCTATATCTTTGTCGCCCCCGAAGGCTTGGGTATGGAAACCGGCCTGTCGCAGATTATCGGCGTTGCCATCACGGTTGTCGTCTTTGCTTTCTTCTTGGTTTGGAAAAAGAAAAGCTGTAAATGATCATTTGCTCTTTTCCCAGAAATTGAAGGAAAAAGGTCAGAACTATAAAGCCCGGGCGGACTTATCCTTTTATCTTTATCCGCAGAAATCATTAAAAGGATAACCGCCATGAAAAAACTGATCAATTTACTGAGCCTTTTTTGCCTGTCTGCCCTGCTTCCGTTGTCGGCTGTAGGGGAACCTATTGACCGTGAAGCTGTGGTGAAGCGGCACAAGGTGTTTACGACAGGCACTCTGCTGAAGAGCCCGGCACAAGTGGGTAACGGCAAATTTGCTTTCGGGATGGATATCACCGGCTTGCAGACATTTGCCCCTTTTAATACCCTCTCCGATTGGGGTTGGCACAGTTACCCACTGCCCGAAGGGACGAAGGTGGAGGATTACCGCCCCGTCGTTGTCGAAACGCACGGCAAAAAGATCGCTTACGAACTCCGTGATCCCAACCAGCCTGCATTGTCGGAATGGCTGACGCAGAATCCACACCGCATAAACTTAGGACGGATCGCCTTTCGCCTGCTGCGCGAGGACGGGAAAGAAGCCCGTGAACTGGACATAAAAGCCGCCCGGCAGGAGACCGATCTTTGGACCGGTGTGGTCTACAGCCGCTTTGAACTGAACCGGAAAGAGGTGAAAGTACGTACCGTCTGCCACCCGGAGAAAGACATGATCGGGGTCACTGTCGAATCGGAACTGCTTAAAGACGGATCGGTCAGCATCTACCTGGATTTCCCCTATGCGGATAAGCGCCAGTTCCCTCATTTCATGGGACGCTACGATACGATCTCCGATCATACCTCCTCGTCTGAAAAGTTGGCGCCTAACTCCGTACGCATCAGCCGCACAATGGATGATACCCGCTATTATACCCAGCTCGACTGGACCGGGCAGGCCGTCTTTAGCCGGGAATCGGCAGATGCGCATAAATTCGTCCTCCAACCCCAAAACACCAACACGATCTCTTTCACCTGCTGCTTCTCTCCTGAACCGGTGGACAAGGTGACGGAACCCGTTGCCTCGATCGAACAGAAGAGTGCTGCCAGCTGGGAAAAATACTGGCGTTCGGGAGCTGCCATCGACTTGTCGGGCAGTAAAGACCCTCGCTGGCTGGAACTGGAACGCCGCGTCGTCCTCTCGCAATACCTGATGCGTGTGAACGAAAGCGGCCTCTATCCTCCCCAGGAATCCGGCCTGGTGAATAACGGCTGGTACGGCCGCTTCCACTTCGAGATGATCTGGTGGCATGGCGTGCACTATGGCCTGTGGAACCGGATGGAATGTTTCGACCGCTATCTGAACGTCTATAAGGACTTTATGCCGCAAGCCCTCGAACGTGCCAAGAGTGAAGGACGCTCCGGAGCGCGCTGGCCGAAGTGCACCGCTAACTTCAACCGTGAATGGCCCGGTAGCGCCCATGCCTATCTGATCTGGCACGAGCCCCATCCGATCTACTTCGCCGAGATGCAATACCGCCAGAATCCTACGCCCGAAACATTGGCGAAGTGGAAAGATATCGTCTTGAACACGGCCGATTATATGGCGGACTACCTCTTCTACGACAAGAAAACGAAACAATACGTCCTCGGCCCTCCCATCGTTGTCGTATCCGAGAATACAGACCCGTTGCAGACTATCAACCCTATTTTCGAACTGGGCTATTTCCGTTACGGCCTGCGTACGGCACTGGAATGGGCGGACCGCCTGGGGCTGCCGGAAAAGAAGACGAGGAAATGGAAGGAGGTCCTTTCGAAGATGGCTCCCCTTCCGGTTGCTGATGGCGTCTACACGACCTACGAAGGCATCCCCGATATGTGGACGAAATATACCTACGAACACCCCGCTCTGACCGGCGTATATGGAATGTTACCCGGTGACGGTGTGGATCAGGCGACTTTCAAGCGGACGCTTGAAAAAGTCGCGAAGGAATGGCAGTTCGACCGCATCTGGGGCTGGGACTTCCCGATGTTGGCAATGGCAGCCGCCCGTACAGGCCAGCCGAAGTTAGCTATCGACATGCTGATGCACCCCTCTGCCGGCTTCCAGTTCGACGAACACGGCTTGGCGACAGGTGGCCCGTTCCCTTATTTTCCTTCCAACGGCGCACTGCTGACAGCCATTGCCATGATGTGTGGCGGTTGGGACGGTTCGTCAGGCGATGCCCCCGGTTTCCCGAAAGACGGAAGCTGGACGGTCCGGTATGAAGGGTTTGTCCCGATGCAGTAATAATCGAGAAAACTGCCGAAACTGCCAAAATTGCCTCTGATAGTATTTCTGATGGATTACTTGTTGATTTTGATGTTAATATGCTGGTATATAGTTGTATGGATCCATTTTTCATGCTTTTGGAAAGTCGTTTATAATCTCCTCCACAGCCTTCTGGCGGGGGATGTGTCTGACTTTTGAAGTCCCTTGTCCCCGCGCTTGACGCGGGGCCGCAAAAGAACAGACCTTATCAATCAGTTGTTTATGCGGTCGGTTTTAATGTGATCCCGCGTCAAGCGCAGGAACAGGGCAGTTTTGATACATTCCCATAGGAAGAGTTGTACGGAAAGTTTAAACGTAGCGATGTATTGATAGCGGCAAAATGGCTGTGGTGTCACTGCACATAGTCTCGATAAATTCTTTTGTAAAGCCGAAAATAGCTGTATAATTATTTGATAAACAATTGGTTGTTGTCTTAATGCGGAGCAATGTAAACAGGTTGTTACCATTTAAAACAGCGAGGGCAATTTTGGCAGTTTTGGCAGTTTTTTAACACGAAATTCGTCAAAGCCCCAAAATTGAACGGATAAGCATCGAGTCAAAAACGGATAAGCACCCCTTCAGAACGCAGTAGGCATCGGGGTTTTCCCTAAAAAGCACCGATTTTCAGACGAAAGCGCTATTAAGCCTTTTTAAGACTATTGATTTTTGAAATAAATATTTGGGAGTCAGATTGTTGAGTGGCTGAAAAATGACTAAAAAAAACGATCGTATTTGTAATCAAAGTACAAGAATTAACAAACGTACCTTATAATAGCGCGTACGTATATATAAAGAACTGACATTTCGATTAACTGTATTATTAATATTAAAATTTAGATTATGAACAAGAGATTTTCTACTCTCGTTGCTGCGTTCGCAGCATTTGCAAGTGTGGCCTCTGCTCAAATTGGTGACAAGTATGTGTATCTGGTAAATACAACTTCAGATACTTTGACTTGGACAAAAGCAGCAGGTGACTCTATCGCTTT
>ERZ791875.2316-NODE-2316-length-10451-cov-4.436418_pt1 | contig 10451 bp, 10 predicted proteins | sample MGYA00510278_ERZ791875 | MGnify/ENA primary metagenome ERZ791875 (study PRJEB30046, sample SAMN00792078) | human gut metagenome | study: EMG produced TPA metagenomics assembly of the A metagenome-wide association study of gut microbiota in type 2...
ATATTTTCTCTCCAGTTTCCGGAAGATGTTGTCTGTGCAACCGCTATTTTATCCATGAAATTTTATCCCCTTTCCAGTCTCTAGAATACCATATTTCGGGCTTTTTTTGTACCGTTATTAACTTTCTTTAAATTTTTTGTAAAAAAAAATAAAAAAAATTAAAAATAATGCTTGCATTTCTTAAAACATTCGTATATAATAAATCTTGCGTTAAGGAAGCGCAGTAAAAACAACATAATTTAAGCGTGATTAGCTCAGTTGGTAGAGCACCTGACTCTTAATCAGGGTGTCGAGGGTTCGAACCCCTCATCGCGTACTAAAGCACTGTTTTTGGTTGATCTTGTAGCCGGGGATGGTGTTTTTCTTTTATTGAAATCTTATATTGTCTTGTAACTGATCTTAAAAACGTCTATAATAAATGATATTATTGATTAATTATCATTCTAAGAGGAGTCTCAAATGTCAAGTAACCACAAATTCGAATCGAATAAAAAGTATTTTACGATTTCTATCTATACCATTGCTGTTATCCTGATCGGATGTGTGATCTTCCGTTTTATAACACAATGGTCTAATACAAGCAAACTGATCTCTCAATTATGGGACATCTTATTTCCATTTTTCATGGGATTTCTGATTGCCTATATTTTAAATCCCGTCGTAGCTTTCTTCCAAAGAAATGTATCAATGAAACTTTTAAAAAAGAAATCTGCCAATGCACAGCGTGGACTCGCTATTTTGATCAGTTATCTTGTCATGGTTGGTTTTATCATTGTATGTCTACGATTTATCATCCCACAGTTATATGACAGTATTCGTGAACTATCCCTAATGATTCCCGATATTTATAAATCGATCATGTCAATCTTTGAACATTATCGTGAGAACAGCACAGATATGTTTCCTGGTCAGATTGCCGATATGATCGAGACAAAAACATTACCAAAGCTTTTCGAACTGACCAACAATCTTCTGACCAATATCGTCCCTATGCTTTATGAGGCTTCCATGTCTTTTGCCAAGGGATTATTTAACCTGTTTATCGCATTTATTGTTTCTATTTATATGACGATCGATAAATTTATTTTAAAAAATGCTGGAAAACGATTGGTTCTTGCAATCTTTAATGAAAATTTCTCTTATCGTGTACTTCGCACTTTAAAAGATTGTCATAATATTTTTTCTGGTTTTATTATCGGAAAATCCATTGATTCTCTGATCATTGGCTTACTGGCTTTTGTTGCGATGACTATTTTAAAACTTCCTTATACTGTATTGATCAGTGTTATTATCGGCGTCACAAATATGATTCCTTATTTTGGACCGATCATTGGTGCAGTTCCCGGCGCTTTTATTCTTTTTATCGTAAGTCCGACGAAGTGCCTGATCTTTATTATCATGGTTTTTGTCCTGCAGCAGTTTGACGGTCTGATCCTTGGACCTAAGATCCTTGGAGAATCTACCGGAGTTCGTCCACTACTGATTTTATTTTCCATCACTGTCGGTGGCGCTTATTTCGGTCCACTTGGAATGTTCCTTGGAGTTCCGTTTTTTGCTACAGTTCAATTTTTGATCGGAAACTGGGTGGATTATCGATTGTATAAGAAGAATATTAAGTTAGAAAAAGAAGCTTAATATAATAAGAGGATTGACTCATATGATATTTTGTGAGTCAATCCTCTTTTATTGTTATTGATTCGCTATCTGTTCTGCCAGATCATTTAAATATACCCAACGGTCCATCTTTTCATTCAAAACTTCTTCTGTCTCTTCTTTTTGCTGCGTAAGCTCTGCTAATTTACCAGAATTCGTTGCATTTTCCATGATCTCTTCATCTAACTGTTCTATTTTTTCCTCCAGTTTCGCGATATCATCATCGATCGTTTCAAATTCTTTTTGTTCTTTGTATGTAAACTTGAGCTTCTTTTGGTGTTCTTTCTGGAATTTCTTTCCATTGTTTTCTTTTTTCTCTGGTTTACTTTTCTCTTGTTTCGCAATTGGCTTTACTTTCTCCAGATAATCCGTATAACCGCCTTCGTACTGTTTTAAATGACCACCTTCTTCAAACGCAAAGATCCTGTTTATAATACGATCAAGAAAATATCGGTCATGAGATACTGTGATCACGATTCCTGCGAACGTATCCAGATAATCTTCTAAGATCGTTAATGTCTGGATGTCAAGGTCGTTGGTCGGCTCATCGAGGATCAGAACATTTGGTGCTTCCATCAATACTTTTAATAAGTAGAGACGTCTCTGTTCTCCTCCAGAAAGTTTATCAAGCGGTGTGTATTGAAGTTCTGGCGGGAACAAGAAACGGTCTAGCATCTGGGATGCACTTGCCTGCCCTTTTGTTGTCTGGATATATTCTGCGACATTTCTGATATAATCAATGACACGGATATCTCCTGTCATATCTTCATTTTCCTGTGCAAAATATCCGATCTTTACGGTGTCACCGATCGTAATGTTTCCTTCGTCCGGCTTTAAGATTCCCATGATCATCTTCATCAAAGTTGATTTTCCACATCCATTTGGTCCGATAAATCCAATCCTGTCATCTCTTAATACGATGTAAGAGAAATCATTGATCAGATGTTTATCACCAAATCCTTTGGAAATGTGTTCTAACTCGATCGTTGTCTTTCCAAGACGGCTGCTGATCGAATCCATCTCAACATTTTGCTGCATGGATGGACCTTTGGCATTCTTAAGTTCTTCAAAACGTTCCGTTCTGGCTCTCTGTCTCGTTCCTCTCGCTTTGATTCCCTGTTTCATCCATTCCATTTCCACGCGGAATAAACTCTGGCGCTTACGTTCTGTCGCTAGTTCCATCTCTTCGCGCTGGACTTTTAACTCTACGAATCCAGAATAGTTGGTATCGTATTCGTAAAGCTTTCCTTTGTCGATCTCTACAATCTTATTCGTTACACGATCTAAGAAATAACGGTCATGGGTTACCATGATCAATACACCTCTAAAGCTGTTTAAGAATTCTTCCAGCCATAGAACCATATCGTTATCTAAGTGGTTGGTTGGCTCGTCAAGGATCAGTACTTCGGTTGGATCTACTAAAGTTCTTGCGAGTGCAACTCTCTTCTTCTGGCCTCCGGATAAATGATCGCATCCTTCGTCAAAATCATAGATTCCAAGCTTTGTAAGGATCGTTTTTGCTTCACTCTCTGTCTTCCAGTCCTGATGTTCTTTTCCATCCATCACATATTCAAGAATGCTTTGTTTCTTCGGAAATTCTGGATTCTGTGGAAGATAAGATACACGGATTCCATTTCCACAGATAATCTGTCCTTTGTCTGGCTCGTTGATCTTGGCAATGATCTTTAATAATGTAGTCTTTCCTGTACCGTTGACCCCGATCACACCAATCTTATCGCCACTGTGGATTCCAAGAGATACGTCATCAAAAATGACTTTCTCTCCATAAATTTTGCTGATATGTTCAATATTTAATATATTCATCTTACTACTTTGCCTGATCGATTGCTTCAACTAATTCTTCTTTGGATACTGCTCCGATCAGTTTTGCCTTAACCTCTCCATCTTTGATCACTAAAAATGTTGGAACTGACATGATCTTGTACTGTGCTACGATATCAACATTCTGATCGATATCAAGTTTTCCGACTTTTACAGTTCCTTCATATTCTTCAGCTAATTGTGCTACCACCGGTGCCATCATCTTACAAGGTCCGCACCATGTTGCAAACATATCTACTAATACTGGCACATCACTTTTTAATACTTCTTCTTCAAAATTATCACTTGTAAATGTATATTCCATAATAATTCACCTATCCTTTGCTATTTATTTAAACATCGTTTTGCTTCGTCTAGTGACTGAAAAAATTGACAGACCCATCTGTTCATACATGGATGCAAATATAGAAACAACTGGATCTTGCATCGAAACTTTCCTTGTTTCATGATTATATTACCACTTTTTGTTTATTTTATGCAATCCTTTTACTTGGCATGACGATATGCTACTAAACGGCAGATTGGATTTCCTTTGGCTGAGAATTTCTCCTCGTATTCTGTCATGACATTTCCTTCATTATATTCGCTGTGATGAAGATCGTATGTGTGATTTTCCAGGATCCATCCTGCTTCTTCTACCTGCTCTAAGGAGAAATCAAATAAGTCTTTGTTATCTGTCTTAAACATCACTCTTCCTTCTGGTGTCAGGATATTATCATATCGTTCTAAAAATCTTGTAGATGTCAATCTTCTCTTTGCATGACGGTCTTTTGGCCATGGATCAGAGAAGTTTAAATAAATCCTGTCTACTTCATCTTTGTCAAACACTTCTTCGATATTCTCTGCATCCATACGGATCAAACGAAGGTTGTCCTGTTCAAAATCTTCTAATTTCTCTACAGCTCTTACTAAGACACTTGAATATTTTTCGATTCCAATATAGTTTACTTCTGGATTTCTTCTTGCCATTTCTATGATAAACTGTCCTTTTCCCATTCCTACTTCGATGTGGATTGGGTGGTCATTTTGAAATACTTCATGCCATTTTCCTTTCATCTGCTCTGGCTGCTGGATGGAAAACTGATTTTCTATGATCGTCTCTCTCGCTCCTGGTACATTTCTTAAACGCATTTATATTCATCTCCTTTATCTTTTTCTCGAATCTTTGTTGATTATATCATAGACGATGGGTATAATAAAGAAAAAGTATGCGGCCTTAAAAAGGCTTAGGATCTGCACTTCAAGGAGGAAATGCCCATGGAAATCGAAAGAAAATTTATCGTCCACAACTTACCTGATAATCTGGATTCTTATCCACACTCTGAGATCGAACAGGGCTATCTTTGCATGGAGCCTGTCATTCGTATCCGCAGGATGAATAAGCAGTATTTCTTGACTTTTAAGAGTAAGGGATTGATGGCTAGAACCGAGCATGAATTTCCGCTTGATAAGGCAGCTTATGAACATCTGCTTCCGAAGGTGGATGGGATTTTAATTTCTAAGACTCGTTATAAGATTCCGGATGAACATGGATTTATTATTGAGCTGGATGTCTTTCATGGAGAATATGAGGGGCTTGTAATGGCTGAGGTGGAATTTCCTAGTGAGGAAGTCGCTGTAGAGTATGAAGGGCCTGAATGGTTTGATGATGAGGTTACGTTTGATTCTCGGTATCAGAATAATAATTTGGCGAATAAATAATTGTTTGTCATAATCTTTGACGTATATAAGAGATATAAAATAAATAAAAGGTGGCTAAACACGAATTTCATTGACGGGTTTTTTACAAAACGCTTGTTCGCAAACTTTCCTTGCGAAACTCGCTTCGCTCAGACATCGCACCAAGTTTGCTGCGATTTTGTAAAAAATCCTATGAAATTCTATCGTTTAGCTACCTTTTATTTATTTTATATCTCTTATATACGCTGAAGGTTATTGGTAATAACTATATATTCTATATTTATTATCATGTAAATTTTACTTACAATTTTTTCTAAAAATGATAATGGTTCTATTTTATATTATTTGTCTACCAAAACTTTACATCGTTTTTTATAGCAGGCGATTCCGTAGTTTAATATTGTTTCGTAGCCTTCTTCTAGTTTCTGATCGTAATTCTTTTCTTTGATCTGTTTTAGTGCTTTTTGGCATGCTTTATCTAGTGTTTTGATGTTTTCTGCATATTTTACTTCTATAATGATTCCGATTCTGGCTTGTTCTGCTTCGATCATGATATCGCTGTATCCGTCTCCGCTTTCTTGGTTTGAGGTAATGTACCAGTCTGGGTCGTAGCTTAGTAAGCCTAGGAGGACTCCATGGTAGAAGTTTTCTTTTTTGGTTGTGAAGGTGTCTCGGATGCTGATGGTTTTCATTAGGTAGTTATTAAATTGTTCTTCGATTGCTTCTGCGTTTCCTTCTTCAAATGCTTTGCAGAAATCTTTTAAGCGGTTTTCGTCTTTTCTTGTGGTTTCTTTGAACCATTCCTGAATCTGTTCGATAAAGATCTGTCGGATGGATTCGTTTGGGATTATCAGAGAGTAAGTTCTTCCTTGTGGTTTTCCCTGTTGGGTGAGGTAGCCTGTTGCGAAGAGTACACTCCAGAGATTCTCGATCGTGCTGTCTAGTTCGTTGTATGTTAGTTCTAACCTGATTTCTTTCTGGATTGCTTTTCCTTCAATTAATTGTTCAATTTCTCTTCTTGTCTGTTGGTTTGCTTTCTCTATAAAGCGTTTTACGATATAATTTCCACTTGTATTGATCCAGTATGGCTGTGGTGTCGCATCTGGTTCTACTTTTAATGCTCGGCAGTGATTGATTACATCCCATGGGCAGTAGATATCTGTGTTTCCAAAGCGATAGCCGTCATACCATTTCTTTGTTTGTTCGAAAGCTTCTGGTACTTTGTAATATTGTAATATTTCTTTTACTTCTTTGTCTGTAAATCCAAAATACTCATCAAAATATTGGTCTGTGATAGAAAAGATATTGAAGTTATTTAGTCCTATAAAGATGCTTTCTCTGGCAATTCTTAAGCAGCCTGTTAATACGGCCATGTATAGATTATCATTTGTTTTTAATGATTGTTTTAACATGTTTCGAAGTAAGATGATCATTTCATTATAGTAGTTATTCTCGAACGCCTTGTCTAATGGGACATCATATTCGTCGATCAATATGATAACTTTTTTCCCATAATATTCTTTTAAAATAGAAGATAAAATCCACAGTGCTGTCATTAACTCTGTATCTTTCATGTTATCTGACATTAATGATTTCATCTGTTCTTTTTGTTTTTCGCTTAACTTATCTCCTGACATTCGATCGTATAATCGTCTGGATTCTGCTGCCATGATATATTTCATCATAGCTTTTGCATCTTCATAATTTCCTGCTTTCGCTCCTTTTAATAATTCCGATTGGAAGTTTCTTTTGCATGAGGTTCCCTCCTTTCCGCATTTATCTTACCTTTTGTTCATATTTTACTATCTGATTATTTTATATGCAACTCAAAATAATCTTTTAATTTTTTCATAGCTTTCATAAATGTTCCCTGTGTGGCATCTTCTGCCAAATGATAATCCTTTAAGTAAAGAAAGCACATACGAAAAACAGAATCTCCGTATTCTCGCATAAGCCTTTCTAAAATTTGTTCTGTCGACATTCTTTTGATCTCCTTTCATCTTTTTAGAGACAATGAATTTAGAAAAAATTACATAATCTGAAAAGATTGATGGTTTTAATTTAACAAAAAATCCTGCCTGACACTGATTTCTCAATGTAGACAGGATTTCTTTACATATTTAAATATATTCTTGCTTTTATCTTGATTTATCTTTTAAAAAGAAAAAATTCAAAATTACATCTAATATAAAAAATATAAGTACAAATAATCCCCAATATACCACCAAACTGTCATATCCTAATCCCAGTATTCTGAAAATTATCTTATGTACTAACACTGTAAATAAGATCAATACTACATTCATTGCTGCCAATAAAATACCTTTCATTTTTCTCTACCTCTTTCTTTTTTTAAATCAATGATTCGATCTGCACTTTTTGCCATTTTTTCATCATGTGTAACGCATATTATTGTTTTTCCTTCTTTTTTTAATTCTTTAAATAAATGAATAATTTTTTCCTTATTGTTTGTATCCAGATTCCCCGTTGGTTCATCTGCAAGTATAATCTCACATGGTTTTAACATCGTTCTTGCAATTGCTATTCTTTGTTGTTCTCCACCACTTAATTCGCAAACCTTATGTCCCAGATATTCTTTGGATATCCCAACTTTCTCTAAAGATTCTTCTAACTCTTTTTCTTTAAAATTCTTTCGATACTTTTTTGATAACAACAGATTTTCTTTTACTGTATCATTTTCTATCAAGGCATAATTTTGAAAAATATACCCAAATACATATCTTCTTAAATCTTGAACATCTTTCTTAGAAAAACTATTTTTTCCATTGATTGAAATACTCCCACTATCTGGTTTATCAATCATAGAAATCATATTTAAAATAGTAGTTTTTCCTGCCCCACTCTCACCAATAATTGCAATAAATTCATTATCATTGATTTTTAGCGAAAAATTTTTCAAAACTACATGATCACCAAATGATTTACAAATATCTTTTAATTCAATCATCACCATTGCTCTCCATTTATTATTTTTTCATGTAAATTTTTCTTACTTAAATAATCATACTCTAACTTTGTAACAATAATTTCTATGATACATGCTATAATCATAAAATACCATACTACTACATTATGTTTTATAACATATACTACTGCAGTTGTACACAAATTAATGCCTATCAAAACTAGAATGATTTCTTTTATTGACGACATATAGCCATATCCCCATAAAGCTTCTAATAATAATCTTTGTTGTTTTGAAAAATAATATCCACTAACTGCTATTGTTATAAATACTATGGAACAAAGTATAACTGCTAATAAAATTGCACTCTGCCACATTACTTTCTGTCGAATAATCACAAGATTACTGGCTGCCTGTCCATAAATATTTGTCACAGAGTTAAATTGATAAATGCCTAACTTTTGTTCTAATGCTTCTACTTTTCGATACGCATAACCTTGTTTTTTAGAATTATCCTCAAAATAAATGCTACCTGAAACTGTATCTCCTGCATACATAGATGCAATACAAGATGAATCCACCCCACCTGTATAAATGACTGCTATTGGATCTATAATCTGATTTTTCCCATTTCCTGTATCTGAATCATATGTAAAATAAGATTGATTCGTTTTCACATATATAATATGAATAGATAGTTTATCTTTTTTCAACATATTTTTTGGTTTATTCATATTTTTTCTAAAATAATTATCTATTGTAACCTTTTGGAAATAGAAATTTTCTTTATAATTTTTTACGATTTTTTTTTCATATTTCTTATACTGTTCTGGCACTAAAATATTAAGAGTATTTTGATCGTAATCAATCAATTTTGAAATGGCTTTCCCATTACATGTTTGTATTGGATTTCGCTTTAAATAATTTTCATCTATTTGAATACTTCTTCCTGCTGGTGAACAAATTTGCTCTTCTTTATCTCCAACATACTCAAATTCGTACCTCTGATTTCCTCTTCCATCCGATTCCTTTTCATAATTATCTGAGTTTATAAGAAATATTTTCATTTTATCTTTTGATTTTTGATAAAAATTTTTTAACTCATCATTAATATTTCTTGCTTCCAAAGAATCTTCTGCCACTGAAGAATCATATCCTTGAAAATTAATTGTATAAATATTTTTTGTCTTATTCCAATAACTCAAAGTATGCTGTTTATCTTTCAATCGTTGTGCATCATTTGTTGCATTACTTAAAGTTAACTGAACAGCTATAAAAACACTAATCAGCACTATATAAGATACTTTTTTGATTTGACTAAAAAAGCCATTTTTTTCCCCTTCTGATATATGCTTTTCAAAAGATAATATCATACAATTTATTATAATTGCCAACAGAAAAATTATAATACTTATCAATAAATTTACCAAAATACATGTAGACATATATTCTATTATTTTTTGTATTCCTTCAAACTTCCATCCAACTCCAATCCATATCATTAACCATATCATCTCATTGAATATCCAAAATCTTATGATATCTTTATTTATCTTCCATATAATTGATGCTTTCGAATATCCCCAATATTTCATTAAAGCTATTTTCTTTCTCGAATATATATAATAGACACTAAATCCTAGCAATAAAAATAAAACACTAAATCCTAACAAATACAACACAGAAAAATTATTTATTGATTGCCATTTTTGTTGATTGGTATATATTTTTACAATACCATATTGGGATAATCCCTGTTCTAATTTCTGCTCTATTGCTCTCGTCGTATGATCTATAAAAAATGTGTTTCCATATCCTACATTCTTCAAATCTTTAAATGGATACACATTTATTTTCCATGTGGTATATGGAAACTTCATATTTAAAACTTCTTGTTGATTTGTTGTATAAATAGATAATTCCTTTTCATTAAGGAATTCATATTTCATAATTGTTACATGATATTGATTTGCAAACTTTAAAAGTTCTTTATGAACTTCTGATACATTCACAAGTTCTTGTTGTCTGGCTTGAACTTCTACCACTCTCTTATGGAAAATCTTATCTGTCATGCGATAATCACTGAAAATTGCAAACCCAAAAACATTCATGCCTATCAATACAATGCTATATAAGATACAAACAATCTTTTTGCTTTTCATTTCACAGTTTTCTCCTAAAAAAAATACTATATCATTTTATACTGGTATCCATTTTCCTACCCATTTTCCAGTTACTATATTATATTTTCTTTTATATAAATTTCCATTTACTACTTTATATTTCCAAACATAAACATTTTTATATTCCTCGATATCTCCATTTTGCCCTTCATCTACAATTGCTACAT